>MDTG01295852.1_pt1 | contig 13885 bp, 8 predicted proteins | sample 811421 | NCBI WGS metagenome assembly MDTG01 (sample SAMN05326645, study PRJNA326480) | marine metagenome | isolation source: seawater | place: Pacific Ocean: South East | collected 2011 | reverse complement strand
TATTTTCACCCGCATATTTTAATTATTCAGACACAATTATGAAAAAACTATTAACTCTATTGTTTGGGGCATTTGCTGTAACAAGCGTTCAGGCCCAAACTTTACTTGATGTTCCTTTTACTGATGGAGCAATCCCTACAGATTTCACAATACTTGATGAAGATGGGGCTTCAGGTGATGTTTTCTACGCTGACCAAGGACTATGGGCTGGTTCATCTAGTTTCCAAGCAGTAAACTTTGGTGCTACATTGGGTCTAGCTGTTTGGGCGTGTGGAGAATTTGAAACGGTGCCACAAACAGCAGATGATTGGCTAATTACTGGAGCGATCCCACTTGGGGCGTCAACTCAGTTTACCTTTGACTATCTCTTTGTTAGCCCAGGAATGTCAATAGAAGTTCTTGCAACGAATTCTATTGCTGGCGCAACTCCTTCTGCTTCTGATTTTACGCAGGCCCCAATTGCTACATACAATACATTTGCTAATCAAACATGGGTTACTACACCAACAATTGATTTGTCTGACCCTGCCTTAGCAAATCAAACGGTTTATCTTGCAATTCATCATACAACATTAGATGATGCAACGGGCATAGCTCAGGACAAACTATTCGGTATAAGAAATATGTTGGTTCGCCAGACGTTGCCTATCGATGCGATTGCGCAAAGCATGAGTTTGTCGGGTGCTGCTGAGATATACTCGACCGATTATCTTGTTAGCGATTTTGATTATGCGGCCTACAGTTGTGGCGGAGGTATGTCTGAGGCGGTTTCCATTACCTTCCTAAATGATGGAACGAATCCAATTACTGCCTTTGAGGCTTGTTACATTGTTGATTCTTTAGTTGATGGTGGAACGCCAAATTGTGAGTCGGTAACTGGGGTAAACATTTTGCCAGGACAAACCTACACCCACACCTTTGCGAATACAACAGCTGATTTCATGACGGCTGGAGATGATTTTTATCTTCTCGACGGATGGATTAACGCTGTGGGCGATGCAAACATGGTGAACGATAGCACAGGAATTCGATTTGTATGGTCACACCAAGGACATGACCTAGCGGTAGAAGGTGATTTCACCTCAAACTATGATCTCATCGATTTTACAGGGGGACAAATTACATATGAAACAAACAATTGGGCGTGGACATTTGAAGATGCTAATAATGATGGTTTCTCATTTAGCATTACACCAAACCCACTTGGAGGGACTGCGGTAATTCCAACAAGTGGAGATTTCCTACTGCAAAGCGTTTTTAATAGTGATGGAGTAACAGATGCAGACGACTGGGCTTTTTCGCCTTGTATGACGCTTGAGGCTGGTAAATCATATATTGTTTCCTTCCAAGCTCAATGTGGACAGGACAACGTCGGAACTTATCCTGAGAAATTAGAACTAGGTGTTGGAGATATTGCTTCTTCAGGTGCCATGTCAATCTTTCAAGATCTTGGAACTATCGGGAACACTTCTTTCCAAGGGTACACAGCGTGTTTGACCGTTCCTGTTACTGGTCAATATTTCATTGGTCTTCACGCATATTCTGATGCCGACGCGTGGCACTTAGATATCGATGATTTTAGTGTTGCAGAGGCTGGTTCAGGTAATCCAGTTACGGCAAACTTCTCTATCACCAATGCTGATGAAGAAAACGGAAATACATATACTGAGTACTGTGATGGCCAAGTAAATTTCGTTGCTTCAGCAGATCCTGCTATTACTGATTATGCTTGGGATTATGATGGTGACGGCACTATTGATGCAAACGGTCCCAATGTATCATCAACAGGAACGTCGTTTACTACCAATGGAACTTATGAGGTGATGTTAATCATCACTACATGTAATGGTTTAGATACAGCGACACGAACTTTGATTGTATCTGATCCTCCTGCTCTCGATGCATCGTTTGTGGTAATTGATCAAGGGAATGGAAATGTTTCGATTCAATTATCTAATCCTTTTCCATGTGGAGGTGCTCAAACTACCGTAAACTGGGGTGATGGCACGGCGAATAATTTGACAAGCCACACCTATACTGCTGACGGAGACTACACTATAACGGTAACGCTTCAAACAGCTACCGATATTGCACAGTCTACGGAATCTGTAACGATCACAGGACTAAGCACAGCCATTGGTGAGCTGAGCCTTGAAGATGCTATGACTGTAGTACCTTCTCCCGCTGCTAGTGATGTAAACGTAGCCTTCAGCTTATTCAATGTTCAGGATGTAACCATGACGATTTCAACGATTGAAGGTCGCATCGTAGAATCAAGAATCATTGAGTCAGCGAAGATGGTTAACGAGACCTTTGATGTTCGAAGCCTTGATAACGGAATCTACATGATTAATGTATCTACAGAAACAGGGTCAACAAGCTCTTCGTTTGTAGTTTCGCACTAATCTTTGCGTAATGTCTGAAAGAAAGGCTCCGCATTGCGGGGCCTTTTTTTATTTTCAAGACTAGCAAGAAGAAACTCTATGGCGGATAATCGACCTCGTTTATTTTTATTAGATGCATACGCTTTAATCTATAGAGCCTATTATGCATTTATTCGCAATCCCATTACTAATTCCAAAGGGGTAAATACATCAGCAGTCTATGGCTTTACGGCAACCTTAAATGATTTGATTGAGCGGGAAAAGCCGACCCATTTGGCCGTTGTTTTTGATGCGGAGGGTGAGACGGACCGGGCATCTGAGTTTACTTACTACAAGGCCAACAGAGATGCTATGCCAGAAGATATCCGGAACTCCCTACAATCAATACGAGATATTATTCACGGTTTTAACATTCCAATTTTGGAATTATCAGGGTATGAGGCCGATGATGTTATTGGAACACTTGCCAAGCAAAAGGAAAGTGAGTTTGATGTTTTCATGGTCACACCTGACAAGGATTTTGGTCAATTAGTTTCTGAAAATATCTTTATGTATAAGCCCAGCCGACAGGGCAAGGGGCACGAGGTATTGGGCATTCCAGAGGTATGCGCGCGTTGGGAGATTAATGATCCCCTTCAGGTCATTGACATTTTAGCCATGATGGGTGATGCCGTCGATAATATTCCAGGAATTACTGGTGTAGGTGAGAAGACGGCCATTAAACTGCTCAAGCAGTTTGGCAGCCTGGAATCCCTACTAGAAAATACAGATCAAGTAAAGGGCAAGTTGCGCGAAAAAATAGAAAACTGTCACCAACAGGCGCTGGATAGTAAGTTTCTAGCGACGATCATCACCGATGCACCGATTACTGCTGATAATGATGCCTTGAAATTGGAGCACGTCAACAAGGAGGCATTAACCCCAATTTTTCAAGAGCTTGAGTTTAGAAATCTTGCTATGAAGATCCTTGGTTCGGAGTATTCAATGGTAAGCAGTCCGTCAAACAAAACGGGGAATCCCAACCAAATGGATCTGTTTTCTTCTAATCAAACCACAGAAGAGAATACCACACAGCGACAGGCTTTTTCAGAAAACTACTTGTTATTAAAAGATGCGGATATTCCCAGCCTTATCAAATCAATTCAGGCGCAAAAGCAATTTGCCTTTGATACGGAGACCACAGGCCTTAACGTGCGCGAGTCAGAAATTGTTGGGATTAGTTTTGCTTGGGACAAGGGTTATGGGGCTTATTATCCCTTAAGCGAACAGGCCGAAGAGGCCAAAAAACAATTAGCTCAGTTTGCCATCATTTTTCAGGATCCTTTTCTTATCAAAATAGCCCAAAACATAAAGTTTGATACGCATATTCTCTCTCGTTATGGTATTGAGGTGGTACCTCCGTTTAGGGATACCATGCTGGAGCACTACTTATTAGAGCCTGACCGGCGCCATGGCATTAATAGACTCTCAGAAGCCTATCTTCAGTATGTGATGCAGCCCATAGAGGAGCTAATTGGAAAAAAAGGAAAACATCAAAAAACATTTCGAGAAGTCGAATTGTCGGCGGCTAAAGATTACGCTGTAGAAGACGCTGATATTGCCTTGCAATTACACGAGGCCTTTTCGCCCAAGCTCGCTTCAGCGGAGTTGACTTCGTTGTATGACAGTGTAGAGTTACCCTTAGTTCCTGTTTTACGCCGTATGGAAGTAGAGGGCATTAATCTAGACACTGATTTTTTGGCACAATACAGCACAGAACTTACAAGCGATATCCTTGACGTAAAAACCAATATTTTTAAACAAGCGGGTCAAGAGTTTAACCTTGATTCTCCAAAGCAGTTGGGGGAGATTCTTTTTGGTTCTTTGGGAATTCCCTATAAAGGTCAGAAGACTAAAACGGGTCAGTTTAAAACAGGGGAGGATGTACTATCGTCCTACCGAAAGGACTATCCTGTGATGGAGGATATTATGACGTATAGGGAATTAAGCAAGCTCAAGTCTACCTATGTTGACGCTCTACCTCAGCTAGTGAGCCCAAAGACGGGACGCATACACACAAACTTTAATCAGGCAGTAGCTGCAACGGGTCGCTTAAGCTCCAATGAGCCAAACCTTCAAAACATTCCTATACGGACAGAGCGAGGGCGAAGAGTGCGTCAAGCCTTTATTCCAAGAAATACAAACCACTGGCTGCTATCTGCTGACTACTCTCAAGTAGAGCTTCGTTTGGTAGCCCATATGGCTAGGGAAGAATCCATGCTTGACGCGTTCGCTCAGGGAAAAGACATTCATAGCGAAACAGCAGCGCTTGTATTCCAAGTGCCAATATCTGAGGTTACTAGAGAAATGCGAAGCCATGCAAAGACAGTAAATTTTGGAATTATCTATGGTGTTACAGCCTTTGGCTTAAGCCAACAAACAAGCCTTAGCCGTTCAGAAAGTAAGGAGATTATTGAGCAATACTTTGTAGCCTACCCTGGCATTCGAAAGTATATGGATGATAATGTGGCCTTTGCTCGGGAGCATGGTTTTGTAAAAACCTTGAAAGGTCGGAGACGCTATCTGCGAGACATTGACTCACGCAACGCGGGACTAAGGGGCCATGCTGAGCGTAACGCGATAAATGCTCCAGTTCAAGGGTCAGCAGCGGATCTAATCAAGTTGGCCATGATTGATATTGACCGCTTATTAATAGAAAGGAAACTCCATTCAAAAATGCTTCTCCAAGTTCATGATGAATTGGTGTTTGATGTGCCTACAGAAGAACGAGACGAAGTTGAACAGTTAGTTAAAGAAGCTATGCAGAACGCAATGCCTGGTTTAGATGTTCCCTTAAAAGCGGACTTGGGATGGGGCAGACATTGGTTGGAAGCGCATTAGCAAAAGACAGCGAGACTACATGGCATATAGATTATCACAGACCATTGAAGAGGCGGTACAGGCCTTTAAAAAACTTCCAGGGATAGGTGAAAAAACCGCCATGCGATTAGTGCTTGCTACATTAGAACAGTCTTCTGATGATGTTGAACAATTTGCTCAAGCCTTGCACAACTTAAAGACAAAACTCAAGAAGTGTAATGTTTGCCATTCTTTTGCTGATGATGAATTATGCTCAATTTGTACTGATAACAAAAGGGATAAGATGACCTTATGTGTTGTGGAGTCAATACGAGATATTGTGGCCATTGAAAGTACCCAAACCTATCACGGCGTATATCATGTGCTTGGGGGGCTTATTTCACCCATGCAAGGCATTGGCCCGGAAGATTTAACCTTTTCAAGCCTCTTTCATCGTATCAAAAGTGATCAAGTAAAAGAGGTCATTATGGCCCTAAATCCTAATATGGAGGGTGATACGACAACATTTTATATCAGTCGTCAATTAGACCTTGAATCCATTTCGTTAACCTCACTATCCCGAGGCATAAGTTTTGGTGGAGAATTAGAGTTTGCCGATGCTATGACATTGAGCCGGTCCCTTGCAGCAAGACAGCCTTTTGATCGCTACCTTTCTGGATAGAAGCACTGTATTATTTTTCTAAGGCCCTTGTGGATAACGTAAACCCGAATGTTGTACCGACGTCAAGGGAAGATCGCACATGAATCTTTTCTTTGTGAGCCTCTACAATATGCTTGCAAATGGCGAGCCCTAGACCTGTTCCTCCATGTCCTCTCGAGCGAGCTTTGTCTACACGATAAAACCGTTCAAAAAGCCGAGCTAGGTGTTCGTTGGCTATGCCGGGACCGTTATCGCTCACCTCAATGAGTAATTTATCCTCTACGTCGTAGAATCCAATTTTCGTTAAACCATTCTCATGGCCGTACTTGATGGAATTATTGACGAGGTTGGACAGTACGTGATGAATATGCTTGCGATCGGCAAAGACTTTGCGTTGAAATCCTGCATCCTCTTTAATCACGAGCTCAATATTTTTTTTGCTGGCTAGTAATTCTTGTTCATCAATTACCTGTTTAGTAAGTTCCGTAATGTCAAAAAATTGAGTGTCGAGTTGCGTGCTATCTGTCTCATATTGGTTGAGCATGATAAGATCCTCCACAATATTGGCTAATCGGTCAAGATTTCGGGTTGCTTTTTCCAAGTACTTTATATTGACTTCCCGATCTTCCATTCCCCCATCTAGTAGAGTTTCTATGTAGCCTTGGGCATTAAATATGGGTGTCTTTAGCTCGTGGGACACGTTACCAATAAACTCTTTTCGATAGGTCTCCATTCGCTTGAGTGCTTGAATTTCCGACTGCTTACTTGTGCTATATCGCCGTACTTCTTCTTCAACGGCTTGCAAAAAGTCATCTTCTTCCTGAAGAGCACTATTCTTCAGCTCTTTTCTGCCTTTTTCGGTACTCACTAGCTTATATAGAATTTTTATTCTTCGATAAATAAAAAGATCGACGAAGTAGTGCGCAATAGGGAAAGTGGTCACTAACAAAATAAGAGGAATGACGACCATGTAGGCTTGAAATGACCACCCATCGACCATGTCCTCTGCGCATAATGCGATGCCTGATACAGTCGCTACAGTTAGGCTAATAAGCAGGGATACCTGCCGCAGTTTTAAATTCTTAAACGCCATTAGTTTCCAAACTTGTAGCCTACGCCTTTGATGGTTAAAAACAAGTCAGGGTTAAATTTTTCTCGGAGTTTGCGTATGTGCACGTCGATTGTTCGATCGACCACAATGGTATCGGTACCCCATACTTGCGCTAAAATCTCTTCTCTAGTAAATACTCTGCCCGGTTTAGACATGAGTAACCGCAGCAGTTTGTATTCTTTTTTTGGCAGACTGTAGGCCTGTGCCTTATAGGTAACAAGGCGTTTCTCTGTGTCAATGGTTATGCCATTGGCTTCTAAAGATTCTATGCTGTTTCCGCTATGTAAACGCCTGAGCAAGCTTTGAACCTTTTTGACAAGTAATCTTGGTTTAACGGGTTTAGCAATGTAATCATCTGCTCCTACGTCAAAAGCGGCAATCTGACTGTAATCCTCGTGTCTTGCGGTCAAAAAAGTAATGATAGTATTTTGAAGGTCACGAATCTGTCTTAGCTCACGACAAGCTTCTATACCGTCCATCTGTGGCATCATAACGTCTAGAATAATCAAGTCTGGAATATATTTTTTTGCGGCATCAATGGCTTCAAGGCCGTTGTGTGCAGTTTGCACCTCATAGCCTTCCCGCTCGAGGTTGTACTTCAGAAATTCGAGTACATCTTCTTCATCATCGACGATGAGGATTTTGATCTTGTTGCTTGGACTTATCATGGCATTAATGTAGGCAAAATCAAGTATAACTTTTATACTGGTTTATTCAACCTTAACAAGCTCAGTCAAAGATTAACTATTTCTTAACAATAGTATTTCGTAGAGTTAAAATCTCTGGCATTTTTTTGTAACAATTATTTCAGCAAGATGAAACACGTATTCAATTTAATCTTATTTTTCATTTTCACAGGGAGCTTAATAGTATTGACTTCCTGCGAAGAAGATGGCGTATCTATTGTACCTCCAAACAATCCAGGTACTGAAACGGTAGTTGTTTCGGGATACATCAGTCAAAACACAACATGGACTGCTGACAAGATTTATGAATTATCCGGTTACGTAGTAGTTGACTCCGGTGCAACGCTTACTATCGAAGCAGGTACTATAGTTAAGGCACGTACAGGATCAGGCGCAGCTTCTTCAGCCTTAGTTGTAGCTCGTAACGCAATGATTAATGCACAGGGTTCAGCTTCAGCGCCAATCGTATTTACCTCCGTATTGGATAATATTCAGCCAGGCGAAGTAGTTGGATCTTCTCTATCTGTTGAAGATGCTGGACTTTGGGGTGGTGTTATCATCCTTGGTAATGCTCCCGTGTCTACTGGCTCAGGAGACACCGAAGGTCAAATCGAGGGAATCGCTTCAGAATATCTTTTCGGACGCTACGGAGGAAACGATGCTGCTGATAACAGTGGTATATTTTCTTACGTATCAATTCGTCACAATGGAACAGAAATTGCTCCTGACTCTGAAATCCAAGGACTAACGACAGGCGGCGTAGGATCAGGTACTCAAATTGATCACATCGAAATCGTTGCTTCTGATGACGATGGCGTAGAGTTTTTCGGAGGAACACACGATATCTCACACCTTCTTGTAGTAAATCAAGCAGACGACGGAATCGACTTAGACCAAAGCTATGCTGGAACGATTTCAAACTTCTTTGTAACACACACTGGAGGTAAAGGATCGAATGCAGGATTTGAATTTGATGGTCCAGAGGGCTCAACCTACACAGCCGGAAAATATACTGTTCAAAATGGTACACTGAAAAATACTGGAGGTCCTGGACGGGCAATGACACTAAAGTCAAGTTCTCAAGGAGATATCTCAGGAGTATGGGTTACTGGATACGGAGAATTTGTAACGGTTGAAGGAAGTTCAGCCAATGCAAACTTTGCTGCTGGTGAGCTTACTATTTCTGGATGTGAGTTTAACTCGGCAGATATTACAGACCTTTCTATGGGCGCCATCGTCCCAGAAGGAGCTGATTCTGTGGCGAGCATTTCTTCATTTGCATCGGCTAATGCCACTGCTGCTGCACCTAGTAATGCAGGGGCAGCAACTTCTGAGTTTGATGGTTGGACTTGGGGTGCTTCAGCAGGATTAGTTGAAAACTAGGGTAGAAGGACATATCAATCAATTAGATAACCTCTTGTCGGTAAAATGGCAAGAGGTTGTCGCGTAAAAAAAAGATACGATGAAACACATCTTTATTGCACTCACTTTTTTTCTTGCCTTAGTATCGGTTGCTCAGGCTGAGGATCCCAAAATGGGCCTCCTTCGCGGTACCGTCATCGATGATTATTTTGGTGATCCTGTGATGTATGCTGAAGTTAGTGTCGAAGGGCTAGATGTCAGTACGCTAACCGATCTAGATGGGCAATATAGTTTTGAGTTGGCTCCGGGCACCTATACTTTGTCTGTTGAGTTTTTGGGTTACGCCAAGCAAGTGGTTAGCGAGGTGGTAGTTAAGGAGGGGGGTACAGAGTTGGTAGATGTACGCCTTACAGAAGAGTCAGAAGTTATTACTGAAGTTGTAGTCACTGCAACTCAAAGCAGAAATAATGAGACGGCGTTGCTTACAATTCAGAGAAAGTCGGCGGTTGTACTTGATGGTGTTTCTGCCCAAAGCATAAGTCGAATTGGGGATAGTGATGCAGGGCAGGCCATCCAACGTGTTTCGGGTGTGTCTGTCGAAGGAGGAAAGTATATCTACGTGCGTGGCTTAGGAGATCGCTACACAAAGACCACCCTTAACGGAATGGATATTCCAGGTTTAGACCCCGATAGGAATACTGTGCAAATGAACGTCTTCCCAACATCTCTAATCGATAATATCATTGTACGTAAAACTTTTGCGCCGAATATGCCGGGTGACTTCTCAGGTGGGGTGGTAGATATTGCGACAAAGTCATTTCCAGACAAAGAACAATTTAATGTCAAGTTCGGGCTTGGCTACAATACCAATACGAGCTTTAACAAGAACTTTTTGACCTATAATGGAGGTAAGCTTGATTGGTTGGGCATTGATGATGGAGGTCGTGATTTACCGAGCGGCTACGATTATACAGACATAAATGGCTATCCAACGGCCATTCAAGAGATTCAAGAAGATCCGAGTATCGAAGCGTTTACAAGAGAATTTAATCCGACCCTTGGCGTTCGAAGTACTCCAGCATTTTTAAATACCTCGCTTAGCACTAGCTATGGCAATCAATATCAGTTGGGTGAATCCAATCAAACCCTCGGTTTGATTGCAGGATTCTCTTATCAGAATAATAATCAGCACTTTGAAGTTGCACGCTATGGGGAGTATTTTAAGTCACGTGATGCCAATTCATTTGATTTAGATGACGAGCAGTACAGAAGCTCACTAGGACCATTAAGTCAAAATAATGTATTGTGGAGTGGGTTGGTTGGCTTTGCTTTAAAAGGTCAAAAACACCGATTAAATACACAACTATTCCATACTCAAAATGGGGAAAAAAGTGCATCCACTCGTTATCAATTGGATGGCTGGGATGATCAGGAAAGTGAGTTTACCACCTTGACATATTCTCAACGATCAATTACTAATTTGCTTGTTGGAGGTAAGTCAACATTTAATCGTCTTGAGTTAGAATATAAAAACGCGCTTACATGGTCTGAGATAATCGATCCTGATTTACGTACGACATCCCTAGAAGTTACAGGGGGTGCTATTCCAGCTTTGAGCGGTGGAGGAGGTTCTGGCTCAGATCGCCTCTGGAGGGACTTGTCAGAGTTTAATGAAACATTTCGCATGGACGGAACCTACCTCTTTTCTCAATGGGATGGTTTAGAAAGTAAATTTCAATTCGGGGTGAGCAATACCTACAAAGTTCGAGATTTTGTAACTACCCGTGCTGAGCACATTTACCAAGGCTTGATTCCTAATGGTGATCCAAATACCATTTTAAGCGATGATTTAATATGGACAGCGGGTACTCCACTATCGGATACAACGACCATTATTCGAGCGTTACGCGAAAAGCAAAATTCCTATAACGGCCGTATAAACGTTTTGGGAGCCTACTTAATGAATGAATTGCCGTTAGGTCGCAGAATGCGGGTTATTTACGGTGTTCGCATGGAGAAGGCGAGCAATTGGTATACAGGAGAACCCAGTCAACCTCAGTTTGCTCCTATTCCTTACTATGATGATGAAAAAGTGCTCAATGAGCTAAACTTCCTGCCATCAGTTAACTGGATTTATGAGTTAGCTAGCAACATGAACCTTCGTGCTTCATTTAGCCGTACCGTGGTGCGACCAAGCTTTAAGGAGATTTCACTTGCAGAGATTTTTGATCCCCTCACAGAAACCACGTTTATTGGAAACATTGACGTTAAACAAACCGACATCGACAACTTTGACTTGCGATGGGAGTCCTTCTTTGGACGGGGTGAGATGATTTCATTGTCGGGTTTCTATAAGCGATTTACTAATCCTATTGAATTAGTGAGCGTCTCGGAGTTTGGTCCTCGTGAGATTACCCCACGAAACGTAGACGAAGCTTTTTTACTTGGAGCAGAAATAGAGTTGCGTAAAAACTTTGCCTTCATTCATCCTGCTTTAGAGAATTTAGCCTTCACAGGAAATGCATCGTATATCAAAAGTCAAACGTCGTATACCGATGCGGAGTACGCGACGCTCTTAGCGAATGCTAAGCCAGGAGAAGATATTTCAAGGGAGCGTGTAATGTTTGGTCAATCACCCTTCTTGGTTAATGTGGGGTTAGGGTACCGCGATACAGAAAAAGGGTTTGATGCCATTGTATCCTACAATGTGCAAGGAAAGCGTTTGGTACTTCTCGGTATTGACCGAGTACCAAATGTTTATGAGCAGCCGTTTAATAACCTTAAGGTTAAAATTGCACAGAGCTTCGGAGAGGATGATCGCTTTATGTTAAGCGTAAGCGCTTCGAATCTGCTGAACGATGACCGTGCCCGTCAGTACGAGGTCTTTCAGGGTGATCCTGGAGTCTTCTCGCAAACACGCGCCGGACGAACGTTTAAGTTAAGCTTCGCCTATACATTGCAGTAAAGATTAGGTAGTTATAGAGCTATTTACAGCGCAATTTTGCTCTGTAAGTATTCAGACCAAATAGAGGTGATAATATCTCCTGCGGGCAGTATTTGATCCATATAGCCACTTACTTGACCAATCTCAAGTTCTCCTTCTTGGAGATCGCCCAGCTTCATTCCCTTTTTAGACCGGCCTTTTCCAAGAAGTTGCTCGAGCTCTTCGATACTTGCTCCGCGCTCTTCGGCTTCTTTGACCTGTTCTTGGAATTTGCTTTTTAATAGCCTTACTGGGGTTACAGCCTTTAGCCTTAATTCAGTATCCCCTTCGTTCGCATTACATACCGCTTGCTTAAAGTTCATATGCGCGCTTGACTCTTCGCTTAAGACAAAACGCGAACCGATTTGAACGCCACTAGCTCCAAGGGCCATGGCGGCAAGCATGCCTCGCCCACAACGGATTCCTCCAGCGGATATCACAGGAATATTCACTGCATCGGCTACAGCAGGCGTTAAGACAAAGGTGGTGGTTTCCTCTCGTCCATTGTGCCCTCCGGCTTCAAATCCTTCCGCAACAATGGCATCCACTCCAGCCGCTTCCGCTTTGAGGGCAAACCGCACGCTGCTCACAACATGGATGACTTTGATCCCGTGCGATTGAAGCTTTTTTGTCCAAGTTTTCGGGTTTCCTGCCGAGGTAATTACAATGGGCACGTTATAGTCTATTATATGTTGAACATGTTGCTCAATATCGGGGTAGAGTAGGGGCAGGTTTACCGCAAAGGACATTTGAGTAGCTCTTGTACATGCCTTGAGGTTTACTTCAAGTTCGTCAGGATACATTCCCCCTGAGCCAACCACCCCTAAGCCACCCGCATTAGATACCGCAGCGGCAAGGGGCCAATCCGAGCACCAAATCATACCAGCCTGGATGATAGGATACTTGATGTTCAATAATTGAGTCAAGGAATTTTCCATAGGATAGTGCTTGAGTTCTTTTGCGAGAAGGTCTATTTGTAAGGTATGGCTTTCTATGGAATTATCTCCCTCTACTGGGGCGCATGACCGACAACATTTCAAAACTTTAGCGTGTTTAACTTTTGGAAATAAACAAAATAATTGGGCTAATGAAATGCTGGGTATTATGGGTTTTAGGAGTATTATTAATTGTTCAAGGTTGTGTCTTTAATATGCAAGGAGAAGAGATGATCTATGCGGTTAAAAAGGATAAGTCAAACAAAGAAATTATGGAGTCAAAAAAGACATTAGATACAGCAACATTTGGCGGAGGGTGTTTTTGGTGTACCGAGGCAATTTTTCAGTCGATTGAGGGTGTAGAACAAGTAATCTCTGGATATAGTGGGGGCCGCTCAGAGAAGCCCTCTTATGAAGCAGTGTGCAGCGGAATGACCGGGCATGCCGAAGTCATTCAAATTGTCTTTGATTCATCTGTTATTCGTTATGAGAAACTCTTAGAAGTTTTTTTTGAAACCCATGATCCCACCACGCTTAATCAACAAGGGGCGGATAAAGGAACACAGTATAGATCAGTGGTATTTTACCATACCGAGGATCAAAAGCTTGCTACAGAATCAGTCATTAAACAGTTAACAGAAGAAGCGATATGGCCTAATCCGATTGTGACGGAGGTCAGCCCCATGACAACCTTTTACAAGGCGGAATCCTATCACCAGGATTACTATCGCTTAAATGGACGCTCCAATGGGTATTGTCAAATTGTAATCAACCCCAAACTCGTAAAATTTAGAAAGGTATTTAGCGATATTCTTAAAGAGTAATGTTAACATCGCCTATTTATTAGGCTTTTTATCTGAGTAATCCTATCTTCTGTGGCTAATCTATTGGGAAGTGGTACTCGAAGGGAGTCGAATAAAAACAT
>MDTG01003673.1_pt1 | contig 13885 bp, 18 predicted proteins | sample 811421 | NCBI WGS metagenome assembly MDTG01 (sample SAMN05326645, study PRJNA326480) | marine metagenome | isolation source: seawater | place: Pacific Ocean: South East | collected 2011 | reverse complement strand
TATTGAAATTATGTATTAATTCCCTCTCTTATAGTGCAAAAGATGCCTCACCATACATTCGTAGTGAGCCAGATCTCCAGCTTATTCTAGAATTAATATTACAGTTATGGCCTTCAAGCGAACTTTCATATCTGGATGAACTACGTCCCTTGTTAGAACAGCGAAAATCAGATAAATAATAATGATTCATCATTTTTAAACTTTTTACATATGAAAAACAGGAAAATTGTTCAGCAAATAAACGAGCTTAAGAAAAAGCATATTGAAATGATTGATGATTCTCAAGATATTAATTACACATGCGGTCTGGTATCTGATTATTCAGAGTTAATGAATCGCATAGCTGACCTTCTAAAAATTTCCCAGAAGGCGTTAGAGGGAATGCAGGCTGTTCCGGAAACTAATTGTTTAGAGATAGAATATAATGTTGCTGATGTTATTGGTATAGCCATTAAACTTCTTCCGTTCTCCGAAATGCAATTTATTGATAGGACTATGGAACTCTTAAATAAAACAAAAGATCAGAGGAAGTAGAAGCGCAAGATTTATGCCTACCGGCACAATCTTGATTACTCCCGGTGGTCGCAATGCAAAAAGAGATGTTTATGGGGAAAAGTTTAGAATGTTTAAGCATTTTCTCTAAAATAAAACTTACTCTAAAAGTTGATAGCAATAATAGCTTTGATTATCCCAGATGATGATACTCAAAGAATTTTCATCATCTCGATTTAGATTTTCCTGAATAATTTTCAGCTTTAACTTTTAAAGTTTTCGTTGCCAGGATAATCGAAAACGACACCTTCTATATCATTATTAATAAACTCCCAGTATTTTCTCAACAAGCATTTCAAAATTATTACTCGCCTGACTAAAATCGGTGAAGCTTCACTATATTTCCCAGTTTTTCAAGTGGTAGGCGCTATCCCAAAACATAAATTCTAACCTACTGGCTGAAATAAAGGCTTGAATCATGAGTTCTTGTTGTGATTCAGTACAATTTTCAGCAACCTCGTCACAAATTTCCCTGGCACTAATGACTAATTCTTCAAACTCTTTTCCAGCATATGTCGCTATCCATTTTTGGTAAGGATTTTTTGCGCTTATTTGATTTTTGTAAATGTAATCGCCTACTTCTTTGTAGATCCAAAAACAAGGTAAAACCGCTGCCATCGCAACCTCTACCTGGTCTAGTGCCGAGGTGCTTTTTAAAAAATTTATATAATGATGTGTGGTCGGCGAAATACTTCCGCGTTGGGTTAGACCATATTCCTCAAAATAGGAATCATGCAAAGCTTTTTCTACCACAATAGCTCCTTCAGCAAATCTTATATAAGCTAGGGCTTTAGAAGTGTCTTGAGCTCGCGCTCCAATTAAAGCTAAACTACGGGCAAAATTTTCAAGATAAAAAGCATCTTGCCCCATATAAAATTGAAATTTTTCTAGTGGAAGTGTTCCATTTTGAAGCTCTTCAATAAAGGGCATCTCAACTATCTTTTGATAAATGGGTTCAATTTCTTTCCAGGCTTTAGCTGTCCATTTCATGCTTAATAAGTTTTTGAGGGTTAAAAAAATGATTTACCGGCCCGTTGCCTTTTCCTATTACCGCGTCTTTTCCATGATAAATAGCTTTATGAATATATTCTTGCCCCAATCTTACCGCTTCGGGTAAGTTTTTTTTCTGCGCCAGATAAGAAGCAATTGCCGAAGAAAGTGTACAACCCGAACCATGGGTGTTGTTGGTTCTAAATTTTGGGAACTCAAAACTTTCAATAGTTCCATTGGGAGAAAAATAGAGGGAAGTAAGCTCTTCAGATTCTAAATGTCCACCCTTTAAAAGCAATGATTTACAGCCGAGTTTCATAATCTTTTTTCCGGCAATTCGCATCTCATCAATAGACTCTATTTTCATTCCGGCCAAAATAGCTGCCTCATCTAAATTTGGAGTGATTACATCAGAAATAGGGAATAGCTGCTGAATAATGGATTGTATCGTATTATCTTCAATTAATTGATGTCCGCTGGTAGCTACCATTACCGGATCAAAAATAATAGGAGTTTGAGGATAAGGTTTCAACTTATCTACTATAATTTCTACTAATTTAGAAGAATGAACCATTCCAATTTTTATGGAAGCTGGAAAAATATCCTCTAAAATAGTATCCAGTTGATCTCCCACGGTTTGTTCAGGAATGCTAAAAATAGATTTAACGCCGGTGGTATTTTGAATGGGCAATGCGGTAAGAACAGAAGTGGCATAGCATCCCAGGGCAGAAATAGTTTTTATATCTGCCTGAATGCCTGCACCACCACTGCCATCAAAACCTGCAATAGTTAGTACCGATGGATAATTATATTTTTTAAGACTCATGCTTTTTCTATTTCGTTTCTTAATTGCTCGGCAGCTTTAGCGGGATTTTTAGCAGCACAAATGGCAGAAACGACGGCAATACAATTAGCCCCGGCTTTTATAATTTCCTGCGCATTTCCTGCATTCATTTGTCCAATAGCGACTAAAGGTTTATTGGTAATAGCGCGTATGTCTTCAATTCCGCTTAATCCCCATTCAATAATTGTATCAGTTTTAGTAGGTGTACTAAAGATGGGGCTTATTCCTAGATAATCTGCCACCTGTGTCTCTTGCGTGGTTAGTTGTTGAAGGTCTTCAATAGAATGGCCTATACAATTCACTTTTTGCCAATCCTTTCTAATTTGCATGGGAGAAACATCGGACGTTCCTACGTGTATTCCAAAAGCTTCTACTTTTTTGGCAACTTCTAAATGATCGTTTATAATTAGTGGAACGTGATATTTATCTAATAAGTCTTTGAGGAGAATAGCCTTTTGAAGAAACTCTTTAGTGGAAGCATTTTTTTCTCTTAACTGAACAAGATCTACACCTCCTTTTACAGCTTGTTCTATCACTTCCAAATATGAATGATATACACAGGCTTCTTCAGAAATAACCAGGTACAATTGATATGGAAATTCTTTTTTAACCATGTTTATTTTCTAATCTTAAGGTGGAATTAAAATCCTGTTCAGAAATGGTGTGGAGGTGGTCCAGGATGTTCATTTGTAGACTTCCAGGCCCTTTACTTTCTTTAGCAGCAAGTTCACCAACCACTCCTAAAAGCCCCATAGCAGAAATTGTTGCCTGCACTGTATCCTTAATTACTGCAGAAAAAGCAGCCACCAGAGCAGTGGCAGTACAACCCATTCCCGTAATTTTTGACATTAATTCATGACCGTTATAAAGGTGGATTTCTTTTTCATGGTTTAAAATAATGTCGGTAGCTCCTGAAATACATACGGTACAATGGTATTTCTCTACTAAAAATTTAGCAGCCAGTACAGCCTCATTACTTTCAGCAGAACTATCTACTCCTTTCGTGTGGGTGGAATTATGCTTTGCCAATGCCATTATTTCTGAAGCGTTCCCTCGAATAACAGTAGGACTTAATAGAAGTAATTCAGCTAAAACTTCATCGCGATATGGAGTGGCTCCGGCCCCCACAGGATCTAAAATCCAAGGCTTTTCAAGTTGCCTGGTCTGGTGTACCGCTTTTTTCATGGCTGTTACCCAATACTCATCCAGCGTTCCGATATTCACCACTAAAGCCTGGCAAATACTCATCATATCCTCCATTTCTGAATGCGCATGAGCCATAATAGGAGAGGCGCCTGCGGCTAATAAAGCATTCGCCGTATTGTTCATCACTACATAATTGGTTATGCTATGAACAAGGGGAGATTCTTTTTTAAGCTGCTTAATATTATTCCAGAGATTTTCTTTCATCATTTATAGTTTTAGGTATAATAAATGGCTGAAGGACTATTCCTTTAGAGGAATGACAAGGTGGTAAAACTTTTTCCTACGCCGGTACTAACCGAATCAGGTTCAAAGGGACTGTCTCAATTCTTATTAGAATACCCCTAAAGCCAATATCAAAAGTAAAGATTATCTCATGAAATGGCACTGAAATTTCAGAAAATTTGGTCGACTATTACTATTTGGAATTTCAGTCGTTTACATAAGTTCCAATAGTTCTAAATTAAATTGTCAAGGTTTAGGTTTATTATTAAATCACCTAATCGATTTTGTTAGAAGGTAATAGCATTTACTTTTTTCATCTTAAGCATTTTCCTTTTCTGGTTGAAAAGAAAATAATAGGTAGATAAGGATAAATACGTCATTCTGCTATTTTCATTTACTTCTTTCAGCGCCCTCACATTACCTTTTGATGCCTATTATGTTCAAGCTTTTAAATTATAGAGGAGTTATAAATAGCTTTCCTGCGGTTTATGCACTCCGGTTAATTTTAAAGCTTGTTTTTTTAGCAATAAAAGGTAAGGTGATGTTAGAAGTTTTGTAAAACAAACTCTGAAATCCGGATCGGTGAATTTTAGTTACTGCCGAGCGGACTTGAGCCAAAAAGCGTTTTCGGTATTATTCTTTCAGTATTTATTATGCTAGGCTTTTTGGCTCGTGTCCAAGATAATTGGTAATGAACCTCTTTTAGTGAAATGGAGCTTTTGCGAAGTGAAAGTAAAAGTGGTGAATGGCTGGGTTAATCCATTTTTCCGTGAAATTTGTCGCAAAAAACCACCTATTTACAGGGGGTGCGAGAGCATTTGTCGCAAATTCCGTGAAAAGTAAAAGGGCTGAATTATGCAAACAATTGAATTTCAATGAAATATGAATCTGTAACATCGCGCAGCGTGTTACCCTCTTGCTATTCCCCTTAGTTTTACGAATGCACTTTATTTAGGGATTATTAGTGTGTTAGTGAGTTTCTTTAATTGTGAACTTTTTATCGGGGAATACTCATCAGAATAATAACCTGTGCCCAACCTGATAAAGGTAAATTATATCCTACTCATAGTTTAGGACTTATAATTATTTGATAAAAGACCTTGTCAGTTATCTCCGGCATGGCACCAAATGAAAATTCAAGTTTTAGACCTAACTTTGACGGTAACGAAATACCCGAATTTGGAAAAGATAACCTTTGGTTTTTGTAGAAAATAAAGATGGATATTCAAATACAAAATAAGGCTAAAGATGTTTCCCTTTTTAAAATTGCAAAATTTAAGAAGCATATTAGAAAAACATCACCCCACAAACATCACAGTTATTTCGAAATCATTTTCCTAACCAAAGGATCTGGTTCACATACAGTTGATACAATAGAATACAAAATTCAACCACCTGTAATATTCAATATACGTAAAGAACAGGTTCATTTTTGGGACATCAAAACAGAACCTGAAGGGTTTGTTTTAATTATTAAAAAAAACTTTATTGACAACTGTATAGATAAAGATATTAAAAAGCTAATTTCAGAACTGAGTGCCTTAACTTGTCTATTTCCTAATAATACCACAGTAATTGATATGTCAAATATATTATTAAAGGAATATGAAAGTGCAAAAATTAAAAACCATCAAGTTATAGAAGGATTGTTAAAAGCTCTGTTAGCAAAGTTTCTTGAATCGAAAATTGTAAGTAGTCCTAAAATAAAATGTAGCTCAATCTATCAAGAACTTATTTTGCTTTTAAGTAACGAAAATGAACTTACAAACAAGGTAAGTCATTATGCAAAATTACTAAATACCACTCCACAAAACTTAAATGCTATATGCAGAAAAGAATCAGGTCAATCTTCTGCAGAGGTAATTTCCAATTATATTATTAACGAAGCTAAACGCCTTTTGCTTTATACTGACTTAACGGTTAGTGAAATTGCAGGCAAACTTGACTTTAAAGATAATTCTCATTTCACTAAATACTTTAAACGAAACGTAGGTGATACCCCAATTGCTTTTCGTAAAGCAAATGATTAAGTACCATACGTTTTTCAAATAGACCATATTGTTAGTCTTGTGTTGTATAATTTTACACTATAATTAAATCACAACATATGAAATGGCTAATATATATTCTCACAGCATTTCTACTTTCTTCTTGTGGAGAAAAACAACAACAAATAGTAGAAGGAAATTGGATAAAAGGTACAGAACAAGAAAAAATTGAAACCATCGAAAACCAATTTAGGGGTTTTGATATGGCAATGGTAGAAACAGGATACCGCTATCAAGAACTGTATTGGGCAGGACAAGATGAAAATTGGGAATATGCTGATTACCAAATTGAAAAAATCAGAAAAGCGATTGAGAACGGCTTGAAAAGAAGACCCAAACGTGCAAAATCCGCAGAACATTTCTTAACCGTTGCAATTCCAGAAATGGAAAAAGCACTCGAAAAAAGAGATACCCTTGTATTCAACAAAAATTTCCAAATCTTCACCAATAACTGCATTAGTTGCCACGCAATGGAAAAAGTGCCAAGCTTTACTATAAAAAAACCGCTTTATAGACAATCACCAATTAGAAAATAATGATAGAATTTATTAATCAGATAGATATTGAAATTCTATTATGGCTGAATGGTAATCACAATCTATTTTGGGATGCTGTAATGTGGTTTGCAACAGGTACATTCACTTGGCTGCCATTTTATATGATATTGTCATTTCTGTTAATATGGAAATATAAAAGGGACGCAATATTGATGATTCTGTTAATAGCATTACTGATAACAATAAGTGACCAATTAGCTTCAGGCATATTTAAACCATTTTTCGAAAGATTGCGATCAAGCCATAGTCCTTATTTGATAGGTAAACTTCATTTAGTAAATGATTATAGAGGTGGTAAGTTCGGTTTTATTTCTTCTCACGCAGCCAATGTATTTTCATTAGCATTTTACTTGACATTAGTGGCTAAAGAGAAATTAAAATGGATACCATACGTGCTTATTCCTTGGGCAATCTTTGTAAGCCTTAGTAGAGTTTATCTTGGTGTTCATTATCCATCCGACATAATAGTTCCAGCGATTTTAAGTATACCAATAGCTTGGATAGTAGCTCGAATTTATAAAACGTATAATCCCATATTGATAAAAAAAATTGCTTAAAATGTTTAAAAAAACAATTAGTACTGATATATCAAAAACAACCATCATTATTCGCTTAATGGTTGGTGCTGTTTTTCTATCGGAAGGTATTCAAAAATTTCTATTTCCTGCCATTCGGGGTGCAGGACGATTTGAAAAAATCGGACTTCCATCACCAGAATTTCTCGGTGCATTTGTCGGCACGTTTGAAATTGTTTGTGGCACGTTGATTTTACTTGGCTTGCTTACCCGATTGGCAAGTGTTTTAACACTCGTAATTATGTTGGTTGCCATTGTTACAACAAAATCAGACATTTTAGCCAATGATGGATTTTGGATAATGATGCACGGAAGTCGAACTGATTGGGCAATGCTTTGGGGAAGTCTATTTTTAATTATTAAGGGCGGTGGGAATTGGTCGATAGATAAAAATATGTACAAAACCAAATGAATTTCTTTTTACAAATCGATTATGAATTTTTAAGATGGATTCAAGCAAATAGAATCGTTTTTTTAGATCCATTATTTTATTGGATTTCTTCATATACCTTCATTATTTCAATTATGATATTAGGTTTTATTGGTCTATTTTATATTAAAAATAAAGTAAAGTCATTCCAAATAAAGTACTACAGCCTTTTATTAATATTTATAGCTTCCTCAACATTCAGTTTAATTTTAAAATATATTGTAAAGCGGCCACGTCCATTTGTAGTACATCCTGCCATCATTCAATTGTATGAAACAAGTACCTTTTCATTTCCATCAGGTCACACTTCAATTGCTTTTACCTTAGCATTTAGCTTGGTATTCTTTTCATTAAAAAAATACTATGTGATACTTATTTTTATTTGGGCTCTTTTAGTAGCCTATTCTAGAATGGTATTAGGTGCTCATTATGTCTCTGATATAGTAACTTCAATTTTAATAGGTTTTATGTTTAGTCTATTAATCAAACCAATTTCAAAAGAATGGATAGTAAGAAAAACTTAAAAGAAGTAGCAAAACTTTTTTTTAAATTAGGAAGCATTGCTTTTGGCGGTCCTGCCGCCCATATTGCAATGATGGAAGATGAAGTCGTTAAAAAAAGAAAATGGATGAGTCATCAACATTTTCTTGATTTAGTTGGAGCAACAAATTTAATTCCAGGACCTAATTCTACCGAAATGACAATGCATTGCGGTCACGAAAGAGCAGGTTGGAAAGGCTTGATTGTAGCAGGTGCTAGTTTTGTTTTTCCAGCTGTTGTTATTACAATGATTTTTGCGTGGTTATATCAACAATACGGACAACTTCCAAAAGTTGAACCTTTCATTTATGGAATAAAACCAGCGGTAATTGCCATTATTCTTGGAGCAGTTTACCGACTTGGAAAAAAAGCACTCAAAAATGTAGAACTCGGTATTTTAGGAGCATTGACATTGATTGCTTGTTTGCTTGGTGTCCACGAAATTTTGGCGTTGTTTGCTTGTGGGCTTTCAGGTTTCATTCTATATTTTATTAAAAATTCAAAAAACACATTAAACAGTTTTACTTCACTTCTTTTATTACAAGTAGTAATAACACCGAGTACTCTAAAGATTCTATGGACGTTCTTTAAAGTAGGTGCTTTGCTTTATGGTAGTGGCTATGTATTATTTGCATTTTTAGATGCTGAATTGGTTTCTACAGGTACATTGACTCGTCAAGAATTGATAGACGCTGTGGCTGTTGGTCAATTTACACCTGGCCCAGTTTTATCAACCGCTACATTTATCGGGTGGCAATTAGGCGGTTTTTGGGGGGCGATTGCAGCAACCGTTGGTATATTTCTTCCATCATTTATCTTTGTTTCTATATTAAATCCATTTGTTCCAAAAATGCGAAAATCAAAAATATTTTCGGCATTTTTAGATGCGGTAAATATTGCAGCAGTTGCTGTTATCGTAGCAGTTTGTGTAGAAATGGGAAAAGAAACGTTGACTGATTGGAGAACAATTCTGATTGCCGCTATAAGTCTAATAGCTGTTTTCGTCTTTAAGAAAATAAATAGTGCTTTTATTGTAATTGGTGGTTCACTTATAGGATATTTTTTATCTTTGATATAGAATATATGGATTCACTTAAAACAAAAAATAAGGAATGTTGTAATATCAATGAGGTAGTACAAGAATTTTATGAATTCTTGAAAGCTTATATCATAAAGAAAACAAACGATATAAACCTTGCTGAAGATATTGTTCAAGAGGTGATGCTCAAATTGGTAGAGTCTCATAAAAAAAACATAGAAGTTAATAATATCAAAGCTTGGTTGTTTCAAGTAACTCGCAATACCATTGCGGACTATTATAAGGACTATTATAATAAAAACAAAATTGAATTTAATTTTAATGAAGATTGGAAAGAACATAGTATTTCCAGTGAAAATATTTCTACCATTTTAGAATCAGATTTTATCATCCCTATGATTGGTTTGCTGCCAGAAAAATATGCGAAGCCATTACATCTAAGCGATATTGAAAACATTCCTCAAAAAGAGATTGCTATACAACTTAACCTTGGTTTATCCGCAACTAAAATGAGAATCCAGCGAGGTAGAGAAAAATTAAAATCCCTATTTATAGAATGTTGTGATATTCAATATGACAAATCAGGTAATTTTTCGTCGTGCACAATAAAACCTCACTGTACACCATTACAAGAAATAGAAAAAAAAATAACTAATTAACCATTGATACATAGTTGGTTATAAGTAACCTCTCAAAAAATACTTTTTTTTGTTCCTAAAAATGTGTCTTTTTTAAAAGATTTCAGACTTCGTAATAAAGTTTAATCATTAAAAACATTTATTATGAACACTGAAGTTAAAATTTTACACTCTTCTTGTTGTGCAAAAGGTTCCCCTATTAAGGAACAATTAGAAAAATTAGCACAAGAAAACAATCTGTCAATTACTATTGAGGAACTGTCAGAAATGCAAGACACTATGGTCTATGGTACAATGTCTTTTCCTTCATTAGTAATTAACGGTAAGGTTCACGCTTATAAATCATTTAATTCTGATGCAGAACTTCTTGCAGCACTAAAAGCAGCATAATATGGAGAAGTTGACAGAATTATTATCTAGTTTTTCAGACTATATAGTGTTTGAATTATTAGGTTTAGACCAATCAGGGCTGTTTGCAACAGCCCTTCAATACTTTATTGCCACGTTTATTTTAATAGCTTTTTTGGTTGTGATAGTAACCTACGTTATGGGTATCATCACCAGTTATTTACCAATGGATAAAATACGTGACTATTTAGAACGCAATAAAAAATCAGGTTTAGGAAACATATTAGCCTCTTTGTTGGGAGCTATTACCCCTTTTTGTTCGTGCTCATCAATTCCATTATTTGTAGGAATGATGCAAGCTAGAATTCCATTGGGTATTGCATTATCTTTCTTAATAACCTCACCTTTAGTAAACGAAATAGCTATTGTATTATTTTGGGTGTCTTATGGTTGGAAGGTTACTGTAATTTATATTTTATCTGGTATTGTTTTAGGTGTTATAGGTGGGATTATTCTTGATAAAATGGGAATGTCAGCTCATATTGCAGAATGGTTAAAACAATTGCATTCTAAAACTGAAAAAACTATTGAAGATAAAAGGTCTTTAAAACAGAAGTTTCCAGAAATACATAAAGAAGCCTTAAGTACATTAAAAAAATTAGTGCCATACATCTTTATTGGTATTGGAATAGGTTCTTTTATTCACGGTTATGTGCCTCAATCCTTTTTTGAGACATACATTTCTAAATCCAACCCTTTTGCAGTTCCTATTGCTGTCATTATGGGAATACCACTTTATATAGATGCTGTAGGTGTCTTACCAGTGGTAGAGGCTTTGGTGGATAAAGGTGTACCATTAGGTACGGCTATTGCCTTTATGATGGGGTCTATTGGTTTATCACTTCCCGAAGCTTTACTCTTAAAAAAAGTAATGCAGAAAAAATTAATCATTGCTTTCTTTTCGGTTATCGGGTTAGGAATGATTATTTCTGGTTATGTTTTTAATTTATTATTTTGATTTTTGAAATCAATTTTATCATCCATAAGTGCTGTATTTGTAGCATTAGTCGCTTGCACTTGTTGTGTTGGTCCATTAATGGCTTTTGCAGGAATGTTAGGAGCAATTGTTTCTCAATTGGTATGGCTAGCAACAATAAAACCGTATCTTATAGCATTCAGTTTAATAGCAGTTTCTTACAATTTATATAGAGCATATTTTCCTAAAAAAGAACAAGCTTGCTGCACCATAGAAAGTCAAGAGACAATAAGTAAACTAGATACTAAACAAAAGAAATCATTATCATTTCTACAATCAAAAACGTTTTTATGGTGCGTTGCCATTATAACATTAATCATATTAATTCTACCATATATTTAAAAATTTAATAATTATTAAATCAATAACATCTCTTATATTAACACTAGTATTTGCTACAAATATTTTAGCTTTTACCCATAATAACGATACAAATATTCATCAGAAAATTGAAGGAAACATTGTTATCTCTGATACTGTTAAAAAACGTATCAATTAGAAAAATTCACCCAATCTTGTTGTACAGGAATTGTAGAATATTCATTAAAGAAAAACGTTAAAGGTTTTATTAAAGCTGTTTCTAACACTAAAAAAGGTCAAATAACCGTTTGGTACGATAGTACAAAATCTACCGATAAAGAAGTAAAAGAAGCCATTAACAAAACCCCTTATAAAGTAATTAAAGAAATTAAGTAAGGGCTTATTATGGCAATACCTAATAAAATATTTGATTGTATAATAATAGGTGGCGGGCAGGCAGGCTTGTCCGTTGCTTATTTTTTAAAAAGAAGTAAACTAAATTATTTAATTCTAGATGCAGAAGGTAATTCCGGTGGTTCTTGGTTACATACTTGGGATAGTTTAAAATTATTTTCACCCTCTCAATATAGCTCACTTTCTGGTTGGCAAATGCCTACAACCAAACAAGAGTATCCTACAAAGGAAGAATATTTGAGTTATTTGTCCAATTACGAAAAACGATATAACTTCCCAATACAACGAAGTACTTTTGTTGAAAAAGTTGTTAAAGAAGGAGAATTATTTAAATTAAAAACCAATCAAGGAGTATTTATTAGTAAAACTGTTGTAAGTGCTACAGGTACAGCACGTTCACCTTTTATCCCTATATATCCTAAAATTGATGAATTTTTAGGTATGCAAATACACTCTAGTGCTTATAAAAATAGTTCACATTTCAGAAACAAAAGGGTAGTTGTTGTTGGTGGGGGTAATTCTGGTGCTCAAATTTTAGCAGAAGTTTCAAAAGTAGCTTATACAAAGTGGGTAACACTAGAAAAACCTACGTTTCTACCAGAAGAAATTGACGGTCGTTACTTGTTTAATCAAGCTAATGAAAAGTATCTTAAGAAAAAGAATACTTCAAATACTTTACAAGTTTCTTTGAGTGATATTGTACAAGTTGAAAGTGTGAAAGATGGATTAGCACGTAACGTATTTAAAGATCATCGTCCATTTTCCTCATTTTATAAAAACGGTGTAATTTGGCAAGATGGAAAAAAAGAAGCTTTTGATGCCATTATATGGTGTACTGGTTTTAGACCTTATTTGAACCATTTAAAAAAATTAAATATTATTGAAAATGATAAAGTAATAACAAAAAATACGCGAGCAGTTAAAGAGTCAAATTTATGGCTAGTGGGTTATGGTAATTGGACAGGTTTTGCTTCAGCAACCATTTATGGCGTTGGTAAAACTGCAAAAATTACAGCAAAAGAAATAATTAATTCATTGTCATAACTCCCCATTTGCTTCCAGTAGGTTCTTTTCGTTCCCTCGTTGCCTTCGTTTTGGATGTCTTATATTCAGGTTGAAAGTGTTGAAGAAACGGTAGCAAAAGCTAAAGAATTGAATGGGGTTATAGAATTAGTTGATTTGGATAACCCTATTGGTAGCGTTGCACTAATTCGAGACACTTCTGGAGCTGGTTTTACGGTTTATGAAGGCAATATGCTTGATTCTCGAACAAAATCTGAGATAAATACTTTAATCTATAATGAACTTCACGTATCCGATGCACAGAAAGCCATCACGTTCTATGAACAACTTTTTAATTGGAGATGTCATTGGATTAATGAGTATTCTTTAGATGTTTATTGTACATTATCAGAAAATAAGCTTTCTACGATACACCAAATAGATAATTCTATTAAGGGTAAATACGAATATTGGACGTGTGTGTTTGGAGTAGCTAATCTTCAGGAATCTATTGATAAAATTATAAACCTCAATGGGATAGTCATTGACAAAGAAAAAAAGCGTGCATTATGTTCTGATGGTTCAGAAGCATTTTTTTACATACAAGAAGTATAATAACTAGTGCTTTATATACTACTTCCCATTAGTAAAACAGGATGAATGTATTTCTTAGTTACTTACGATGCTATTTTTTTGTGTTATAAATTTAATTGGATGGTACTTTTCTTATATCCGTATGCCTTCTCTTGGTATTTTAAAATACAATATACTCCCCAACCGTTTGATGTAGATCCAATCCCTGTTAGGGGGGTTAAGGTATATCTTTTCGTACTTGAGTGATTTCCAGAAGCGTTCGACGTAAATATTGTCCAGGGCTCTTCCCTTGCCATCTATAGAAAACTGTATGTTATGTTCTTTGAGAACGTGGATGTATTTAGGCTTTACTAACAATAGGACAGTTCATAATTCGAATTAACTAACTTTAATTCAAACTTTCACGATGAAAAACAGCAAATTTAGCGAGAACCAGATTATTAAAGCTCTTAAGGAAAACAAATATGAAGATCCGTAGGTGATCAATCCAGGGAATTAGGAAATGATAAAAGTACATCATACTATTAGCACAAGAAGCACGGAGGTATAG
>MDTG01276288.1_pt1 | contig 13886 bp, 8 predicted proteins | sample 811421 | NCBI WGS metagenome assembly MDTG01 (sample SAMN05326645, study PRJNA326480) | marine metagenome | isolation source: seawater | place: Pacific Ocean: South East | collected 2011 | reverse complement strand
GGCCCGGAGACGCCCCGCAGCGTCCCGAGCGTCGGAACGGCGCGTGCGTCGAAGGGAGCCCGATGATGACCCGTCCCCTGCTCGCGCTCGTCCTCGCCGCCTCTGGCCTCTCCACCTGCGAGGACGAGGCGCCCCCCGTCCCCCAGCACGCCGACTACGAGAGCGAGGAGGGGCTGGACGAGCCCGTCGGGGATGTCCCGGGCATGGTCGTCGATTCGTCTGAGACGAACTGACGGCATCTTATTTTCGCTCTTACAAAAGACCCGCCACTGCTCCAGAACGGGAGGCGATGCACCCTCGGGCCCTCCTCGTCGCCAGCGCGCTCCTCCTCGGGGCGTGCGCTCATGGGCCGACGCTCCCGGCGGACGCGCCGCTCCCCGGCCTGGAGCTCGCGTCGCGCAGCGGCGGCGGGGACGACGGGTCGCGCTGCCTGGTCGTCTTCCTGCCCGGGTTGGGGGACGACGCGCAGGCCTTCGCGGACCACGGCTTCGACACGACGCTGAGCTCCCACGGCATCGACGCCGACCTCTGGGCCGTCGACTGGCGCGGCGTGGGGCTGGGCCACCCGGAGCTCGCCGAGCGCCTCGCGCGGGACGTCCGCCGACGCACGGCGGAGAAGGGCTACGCGAAGACCTGGCTCGTCGGCGTCTCCCTCGGCGGGGGCGGCGCGCTCCACACGAGCGCGGAGACCCCGGAGCTGGTCGACGGGGTGGTCGCCCTCTCGCCGGTCTTCGCGGACCCGTTCCTGGTGAAGGACATCCGCCGGCGCGGCGGGCTGCATGCCTGGAGTCCGGAGCGGCCCGACCACCCCTCCGAGCGCGTCTTCGACTGGCTCCGCCATCGTCAGCGCCCGGGCGGCGGCCAGGTGCCCGTCTTCCTCGGCTACGCGGCCGACGATCCGCTCGCGCCCATCTCCCAGACGGTCGCCGACGCGCTCGAGCCCGGCCGGGTCGTCGTCGGTGGGGGCGGCCACGCCTGGAACGTGTGGCGCGAGCTCTGGCAGGGCTTCGTCGCCTCGGGCCGTCTCCAGCGCTCCTGCGGCGTGCGCTGAGCTCGCGGCCGAGCGCGTTCGGAGTGGACGGCCGCGCGCACGGAGCGGCATGGTCGCGGGATGGCTCCTTCGCCGCGTCGCCGCGCCGCTGCCTGCCTCGCCTGCGCCCTCCCCCTGCTGCTCGCGCGCTCGCCCGTCCGGGCGCAGGACGACGCCCCCGGGAGCGAGCCGCCGGGCGACGCCCGAGCCGCGCAGGCTGCGGACGACGCACCGAGCACGCCCGCGGTCCCTCCGGTCGCGCGGATCCGCGCGGCCCTCGACGCCATCGGCGGCTACGACGCCGTGAGCCTGGACCAGGAGGCGGGCGTGATCCGGCTCCGGGGCGAGGTCCCGACCGCGGCTGCGCGCCAGGCGGCCGAGCAGGTGGCCGAGCGCGCCGCCCCGGACGCGCTCTTCGTCGCGAACGCCATCGAGATCGTCGCGCCGAGGAGCGAGGACGAAGCCGACCCGACCCTCGCGGCCGACGAGACCGACCAGGCCATCGCCGGCGCCATCCGGCGCATCTTCGGGGCCGTCGACGAGCTGCGCGCCGTGGAGGTGCGCGTCGACGGCGGCATCGTGCACCTCCGCGGCACGGTGCGGGAGCCGGCCGCGGCCGACCGGGCCGTGGAGATCGCCGGCGAGCGCGACGGGGTCATCTACGTGGACGCCGACGTCGCCGTCGAGGCGTCGCTTCAGGAGCAGCTCCAGGCGACCATGACGGAGCTCGAGGAGAAGGGCCGGGAGGCGCTCGGTCGCCTCCCCGTGCTCGGCGTGGCGCTCCTCATCGTCCTGCTCGCGCTCTTCCTCGCGCGCTGGGTGGCGCGGGCGCGTGTCGGGTCGCGGGTCATGAAGCGGAGCCCGCTCATCCACCAGATGATCCTCCGGGTGGTCGCCACGCTGGTGCTCGTCGGCGGCGTGCTCCTGGCGCTGGACGTGCTCGGCGCGACGGGCGTCGTCGGGGCGATCCTCGGCACGGCGGGCATCGTCGGCCTGGCCGTCGGCTTCGCCTTCAAGGACATCGTCGAGAACTACCTCGCGGGCATCCTGTTGGCGTTCCATCGGCCCTTCGCGGCGGGCGACCTGGTCGCGCTCGGCGAGCGGGAGGGCAAGGTCATCCGCCTCTCGAGCCGGGAGACGATCCTCATGACGCTCGAGGGCAACCACCTGCAGATCCCCAACTCGGAGGTCTTCAAGGCGACGATGGTGAACTACACGCGCAACCCGCGGCGGCGCTTCGACTTCGTCGTGGGCGTCGGCACCGGCGAGGAGCTCGCGGCGGCGGTGCGGATCGGCGTGGAGGCGCTCGAGGCGATGGAGGGCGTGATGGTGGACCCGGCGCCCTTCGCGCGCGTGGAGGGCTTCGGCGACTCGTCGATGAGCGTGCGCTTCTTCGGCTGGGTGGACCAGGGGTCCTACGACTGGTTCAAGGTGCGGAGCGAGGCCGTGCGGCGCGTGAAGCGGGCGCTCGACGGGGAGGGCATCGACGTGCCGAACCCGATCTTCGATCTCGACGTGTTCCGGGAGGAGGGGCGGCGCGCCAAGCACCTCCGGCCGGCGCCCGCGGAGCCGGAGGCGGCGCCGCACGACCTCTCGGTGGACGAGGACATCGACAAGCAGATCGCCGAGGACCCGGAAGCCCAGGAGGTCGACCTGCTGGAGCCGGGGGGCTGAGCGCGCTCAGAGGCAGACGCCGAGCAGACCGGAGAGCCCCTCGACGGCGGTGCACGTCTCGCTCCCGGTGCATACACCTGTCAGGCGGCAGAGGCGTTCGCAGGTGCCGGCGCAGATGAAGCCCTCGGGGCACTCGGAGATGCTCCCGCAGGCCTCGCCCGCGCCGACACGCACGCCGGTGGCCGGCACGCAGAGGCCGACTTCCTCGGAGAAGCTCCGCAGCCGGCACTCGTAGCCGACACCACAGGAGCCCGCGCGGAGCGGACTGCACGGCGCGACGCAGGCCCCGAGGGAAGCGTCACAGACTTGCCGCGCCCCCAGACCGTCCCGGTCGACCCAGCAGTCCTCGTCGGCCGTACAGGAAGAGGCCACTTCGACCGCGCAGCCGCCGACGCAGGCGGCGAGAATCAGGAAGGCGAGAGAGAGGAGGCGGCTCATGACGACGGCTCCGAGGTGAACGAGAGGGCATCGAGGAGCGCCCCGAAGTCCTGGAGGTCCGGATCGAAGCCCTCGGGCGCCGCGGCGTAGCCGACGACGAGGAGCACGGGCCAGCCGCGGCGGCGCTCGCCCGAGTGATGCGTCCGGAAGCTCGGTCCGCGCACGACAGCCACGGCTGCACGAGCGTTCCGCGCTCCGGCCGCCAGCCCCAGGCGCGGGCCCGCCACGTCGACCATCACGAGGTGCGCCGGGGCGCCCCCGACGCGCGCCGGGAGCTGGTCCACGAGCCTGGTGTTCCAGCGTTGCCCGCGCGAGACGAACCCGCGATCACCGAGGCGGATCGCCCAGCGGCCCCCGGCGAGGCTGTCGACGTAGCTACGGGCGAGCACCGCAGGCGCGGTCTCGAGCAGCGGCTCGGGGACGGGCACGGCCTGCACCCAGAGCACGCTGCCGTCCCGTACGTGCTCGAGGCGAAGCTCGGCTCCCGCGCCGGGGGCCTCCCGCCAGGCCCCATCCGTCAACGCAGCTGGGTCGATGCGATGCCGGCCGAGCTCCGACGAAGGCGCCGCACCGCATGCCACGGCTCCGAGCGCCAGCACCACGGGGAGATGCCGGAGCGCGGCGCAGAGGGCGAGCGCTGGACGTGCCGCGTCACCGTCGAACGACATGAGGTTCGGGGAACGAGTCACTGCGCAGACCTCCAGAGCGGAGCCACGAAGAAGAACTGGACGTGAAAGTTCGGGCGGCCTGCGGCGAAGACGAAGCGCCCCTCCCAGCCGTTGCGACGCAGGCCCAGCTCGGCGAGCCCCTGCACCACGACGTCGGCGAAGCTCTCGCGCTGAGCGGGCTGGGTGGCCTCCGACGCATAGCCACGGACCGACGCCGTGATGCGCGCCTCGGGCATGGAGATCCACTGCGGACCGCCCCGCGCGCCGAGGCCGAGGAAGAGGGGGCTGCGGCCCATGCCCCAGCGCGCCGATGCGGCGAGCACGAGCCCGAACGCACGCTCATCGCCGCTCACGACGCCTTCGCCATAGGGCTCCTGGAGTTCCGTGGCGTCTCGCTCCGCCGGGCTCGCGTCGAGGTCCGCCGTGAGGCGCAGCTCGGCGTGCCAGGAGAGGGAGCCCACGAGGGGTCCGACGAGGGCGGCGCCGAGGTCGAGCTGACCGCCCGCCTCGCGAAAGCGATCGGGATCCCCCCAGCGGTCGTCCCGGTCGATCCAGGCTCCGGCGCCAAAGACGAGCCCGAGCGTCGTGAAGCCACGCCAGGGGGTTGGAGCAGGCAGGGCCGCTGGCTCGTCGGGCGCTGCGAAGCGCTGACGGAAGCCGAGCGAGAACTCACCGGGCGTGCTCCACGCCGGAGGGGCGCCGGGGTCGGTGGTCGGCGGAGCTCCGCCGGCACGCCATGGAAGAGCCGGCGACGTATCCTCGGGGGCCGAGGGGAAAGGCAACGCTTCGGTCCCCGGGTCCGTCGCGCCGGACCCCTCCGCCGGACCGAAGGGATCCGGGGGCATGTCGCCCCGCTCCTCTTCGGCGCTCTCGCTGCCTCCGCCCAGCGCCGCGAGCCGCTCCGCGAGCTCGGCGGCGTGCTCGTCCACCCAGGCGTCGCCCTCCAGGGCGAGGGCCTCCCGGAGCCGCTCGGCCGCCTGCGCGCGCCGGCCGAGGGCGGCCTCCGAGCGCGCGAGATCCGAGAGGAGCTGCCCGCGCGAGCCCTCACCGCGGACCAGCGCCCGCTCGAGCACGGCGATCGCCGCCTCGTGCTCACCCTCGGCCTGCAGCCGCACGCCGGAGTCGCGGAGCGCAGAGCCCTGCGCGCCCGCCGGCGTGGCGAGCGCGGCGACCAGGGCGAAGGCGCCGAGCCATGGAGCGAAACGGAGCATCGGCGGCGCAGCATGAGCGCGGAAGGGGCGAGGCTCAATGGTACTTTTCTGCCATGCCGCCCGGCCCGCGGGGGCGCCACGAGGGCGGCGCCCGGACGCGCGGCGGGGGCGCTCGGCGGCGAAGGGACCCGGAACACGGAGCATCACCGCTCCGGTATGCGCGCCAGGCGACCCCCTCGTCGATGGCACGATCCGACCACGCCCCTTCGAGCGCGCCGCCCCTCCGGGCCGAGCGGTCCCCTCGTCGCGCCCGCGTCCGCCACGCCCCGGCGCCCGCGCGCCCCGGTTCCGCGATACCCTCGCCGCGCCATGGCCTCGCCCTACCGCCGCGGAAAGTCGAAAGGCCCCTCCACCCCCGAGGACGACGGCATCGTCGGCGACCTCGTCCGCCAGTTCGCCGATCCCTACGCCTTCTACCGGGAGCTCGTGCAGAACGCGATCGACGCCGGCACCACGCGCGTCGACGTCCGCATCCGCCCGGGCAGCGAGGGCGGCGTGCGCATCACCGTGCGCGACGACGGCGAGGGCATGGACCCGGAGGTGCTCGAGGGGAAGCTCCTCGTCCTCTTCCGCTCCGGCAAGGAGGGGCAGGAGGGGAAGATCGGCAAGTTCGGCGTCGGCTTCGTCAGCGTGCTCGCCGTGAAGCCGAGCCGCGTCACCGTGCGCACGAGCCGGGGCGGCCCGACCTGGACGCTCCACCTCTTCCCGGACCACACCTACGAGCTCTTCGAAGGCGACGCGAAGCACCCCCGCGGCACGAGCGTCATCCTCGACGTGCCCGGCGCCGAGCTCGGCGAGTTCGTGAAGCGCTCCCACGCCGCGCTCCGCACCTGGTGCCGGCACGCGACCCTCCCGATCCACTTCCACGCCGAGCGCGACGCCGATCACGCCGACCGGCGCATCGACGAGCCCCTCGGCCTCCCGGAGATGCAGGTCACGGCCGCCGCCGACGAGGGCGACACGCGCGTCGTCGTCGGGCTCCCGGCCGAGCCGACGCCCTTCGCCGGCTTCTACAACCGCGGCCTGACCCTCTTCGAGACCCGCCAGCCCTTCCCGGGGCCCCTCGGCGCGCTCCACTTCAAGGTGCAGGCGCCCGACCTCGAGCACACGCTCAGCCGCGACAACGTCCGCCGCGACGCCGCCTTCCGCCGCGCCATGAAGCTGGTCGAGCGGGTCGTCGAGCGGGAGCTCGTGCCCGCCACGCTCGCCGCGCTCCGCGAGGCCGCCGAGGCGAACGAGCCGGCGCGCTGGGGTGCGATCGTCGACCGCTGCCGCGACCCCCGCCACCCGCTCGCGATCCCCTGGAGCGAGCTCCCCGTGCGCCTCCTCCATCCGCATGGAGGCGTCGAGGTCATGACGGCCGCGCGGCTCGGCTACTTCCCGAAGGCGACCCTCGCGCTGGCCCGGACGGAGCTCACCCAGCAGCTCCACGCCGAGGCCGACCCGGTGGTCGACGGGAAGCTGGGCAACGGCCTCCGCGGCGGCTGGGAGAGCCTCGCCGAGCTCCTCCGCATCCCCGCCGCCCACCAGACCTGCACGCTGGTCGCGCCCCAGGAGCCGAGCGGCGTCGGCGCGGCGCTCCTCGAGCGGCTCGAGGCCTTCCTCCGCGCAGCCCACCGGCGCCCGGACGGGCTCCAGCTCGTCCGCCTCCACGGCGCGCAGGCGAGCGAGGTGCTCGTCGGCGGCCCGCCCCGCACGCTCCCCTGGGTCGCCCACGGCCCGCTCCGCGGCAAACCCTTCCGCTTCCTGGCGCGCTCGGGCCTCTTGTTGAACGTCACCTCCCAGCCCGTTCGCGACGCGCTCGAGCTCGCCGAGGAGGACGTCGAGCTCGCCGCCGCGCTCCTCGCGCGGGAGGTGCTGCTCCGCTCCGAGGTGATGAAGGATGGGCGCGACCGGGACCTCACGGAGGCCGCCCTCGAGGCCGTGCTCGAGGTGACGCCGTGAGCCGGCGCAGCGCGAGCGGGGGCGGCAAGCGCATCGGCGCCGGGCGGCTGCGGGTCGACGCCGGCCGGGCCGTGGCGAAGCTCCGCGAGTACCAGCTCCCGGACCCGACCGCCTGGGTGCTCGAGGTGGTGCGCGCGGCGGTCGCCAAGGGAGCGAAGCGCGTGCGCGTCTTCGGCGACGCCGACGACCTCTGGATCGGCTGGGAGGGCCCGCCGCCGGAGGAGGCGCACCTGAAGGAGCTCCTCCACGAGCTGGTCAGCCCGGCCCCCGAGGAGGCCCGACGCTGGCTGCGCCTGATGGCCATCGGCGTGAACACGGCGCTCGGCCTCGCGCCGCGCTTCGTCGACGTCTACCGCGTCCCCGCCGAGGGCCTCGCGACCCGCGTGCGCTACACGCCCGAGCTCCTCGAGCCGAAGGGCGACGAGGGCGTGGCGCTCCGGGGCCTGGCGACCGAGAGCGTCCCCGCGCCGACCGATCTGCCGGCCCCCGGCGGCGCCGTGCACGTGCGCCGCAAGCCGAGCTTCGACGTCGTCCGCCGCTTCCTCGCCGCCGACTGGCTCCCGGAGCTGCCGCTGGTGCGCGCGGCCTGCGACGACTGCCGCGTCCCGGTCGAGGTCCTCGGCGACACGCTCGAGCGCGCTCGCTCGCGCCGCGACCTGATCCGCGTCCAGCTCGGCCTCGGCCTCGACGGCTTCGTCGCCATCACGGACCCGCGCGCGACCCCCGGCGAGGCGGGGCTCCTCGTCGAGCTCGCCGAGCAGGGCGTCGTCCTCGCGCGCCTCGTGCTCTCGCTCGAAGGCTCGCCGGCCGAGCGGCTCCGGAGCCCGCTCCCGATCCGCGTCTACCTCGACGCCGATCGGCTCCCCGCCAACGCCTCCCGCTCGGCCGTGCGCCAGTCCGAGGCGCCCGTGCGCGACGCCCTCGCCCAGGGCGCGAAGGTCCTCCCCGCGGCCATCGCCGAGCTGGCGGAGAAGCTCCAGGACGAGGCCCACGCGGACGAGCACGACGCGCTCCGGCGCGCGGCCCTCGCGCTCGTCTCCGCGCACGTCGCCGGCATGGACTGGGCGACGCGCCTGACGAGCCTGCCCGCCTGGCTCGAGCCGCTCCGCGACGTGCCCCTGGTCCGCAACGCGGTCGGCGCGGCGCGCCCGGTGCAGGCCTTCGTCGGCGCCGGCGAGCTCATCGTCCATCGGCGCGACGAGCCCGTCGAGGAGGCGCTCGCGCCCTGGTTCGAGCACGTGCTCTGGGTGCCTCCGGGCGACCCCGCGGGGCGGCTCCTCGGCGACGCGCGCCCGCCCGGCACCAAGGAGCGGGTGAAGCTCGCGCGCGAGGAGCGCGAGGCCTACGAGACCTGGCTGGCGCACGCGCCGCGGGAGGCGCGCGTCCCGGAGGCGGCGGGGCAGCTCCTCGCCCTGCGCTTCGGCGAGGACGTGAAGACGGGTCGCACGCAGGTCCACACGAGCGCCACCGAGCGGCCGGGCCTAGAGGGCGAGCTCTGCCTGCTCGACCCGGCGAGCGTCGGCCGCACGCGGGGCGACGTCGGGAACGTGACGCTGCTCCTCCAGGGCCGCCCCATCGCGAGCGCGCAGCTCGAGGCGCCCTGGCCCTGGGAGGCGGTCATCGACGCGCCCGATCTGCGCCCGCTCTCCGACTACCAGGGCGCGTTCCAGGACAGCGCCTACCACGCGACCATCGCCGCCGTGCGCGCCGCCGAGCTCCAGGCCCTCGAGCTCGTCGCGGCGCAGCTCGAGAAGCCCGAGCAGCGCCTGCCCGCGCGGGCGACGATCCGCGGCGCCCTCCCCCACGCCGGCGCCCCCGGGGACGACGCGCGGCGCCGCCTCCGCCGCGCCCAGCGCGCCCTCGTCGAACTCCTCCACGGCCTCGCGCCGACGCCGGCCCAGGCCCGCGAGGTCTTCCGCCAGGGGCCGCTCGGCTGGGCGCGGGTCTGGCCGCGGCGCACGGCGGAGGGCGTCCGCTTCGTCGCGCTCCGCGACCTCCAGCGAGACGCCGGCGAGTGGCTCGTCGTGACCCCCCCCGAGGCCGCCGCGCTCCCGCCGCCCCACGGCGTCGAGCCCGTGCTCGCCGACGGCGCGGACCGGCAGGTGCTCGCGACCGTGCTCCGCGGCGTCGAGCTGCTCCCCTACGATCCGCGGCGCGGGCGGGAGATCGATCTCGGCGGCCTGGCGGCGCGGGCCGGCGCCGAGGGGGTGGTCTCGCTCCTCGTGGACGAAGGCCCACGCGTCGGGGTCCTCACGTGGATCCACGGCGGCGGGAAGAGCCGCCTCGCCCTCCGCCACCGCGGGCTCCTGCTCGCGCGGACGCCCTACGAGCCCGAGCTCGTGGACTGCCTGCTGACCGTGGAGGACGACGGCCTGATCCCGGACGCGGACTGGCGCGCGCCGGCCATCGACTGGGAGGCGCCGGAGATCGGGGAGTGGGAGCGGCGGATGGTCACGGCGATCGTCGACGCGCTCCGCGGCGAGGAGACCGAGGACGTGCGCGGCCTGGTGCACGCGGGGGAGCTCGACGTGCCGCCGATCCGGCGCCTCCTGCTCATCGCGATCAGCCGCTGGGAGGGCGCCTCGAGGGCGCTGGGCGAGGCGCGCTGGAAGGCGCTCCTCGAACGACCGCTGATCGAGCGGCTCGGGGCGCCGCCGGCCTCGCTCCTCGACGTGACGGAGCAGCGCCTGAGCGTGCTCCGGCCCGGGCAGGTGACGCGCGCCGAGCGCTTCGAGGACTTCCAGCCGCTGATCGCGGACGAGGCCCTCGAGAGCGCGATCGCGAAGATCCTCCGGCGGCGGCTCCCCGACGGCACCGAGGAGCTCGAGCGGCGACGCATGGAGGCCGTGCGCGAGGCGAACCTGGCGCGCCACCGGCGGCGCGGAGCCAGGCCGCTGCCCGAGGCGGGGGGCGAGGTCGTGGCGGTCTCCGGCGCGGGCTTCTCCGGCGTGGTCCAGCCCCAGCGTGGCCTGCTCTCCAGCACCTTCTCGATCGAGGTGCGTTTCGAGGAGCGCCCCCTCGAGAAGCTCTCGAGCGCGGCCGAGATGCCGCTCGCCGCCATCGTGAACGTGGACGAGCGGCACCTCGACCCGACCGGCGCCGGCCTCGACCCGGCGTCCCAGAAGGCCCTCGAGCGCGCCGTCCATCGCGCCGCCGGCCGCGTGCTCCTCGCCATCGCCGAGGACGACCCGGCGAAGCTCGTCGACGACTCCGTCTCCGCGAGCCTCTTCGACGTCTGGCTCCGCGAGCGCGCCCACCGCCGCGGCGCCCGCAAGGCCCGGCGCAAGCTCGCCGAGGCGAAGATCTTCCGCACCGTGCAGGGCGGGCGCGCCAGCCTCGAGGAGGCCTCCACGAAGGCGCGCATCCGCGTCGCGCGCTTCGACGCCGAGTGGGTCGGCCCGCCCGAGGGCGAGGACCGGCACCACCTCGATCGGCCGATCCTCCAGCTCCCGGAGGGCGACGCCGGCGAGCGCCTCCGCGACGCCCTCGACCGCTTCGGCCACCCGCGCATCTGCCTCGACCAGACCCGCGCCGTACGCACGCTCCAGGGCGAGCGCCGCGTGCGCCAGGGTCTCGTCGAGGAGCCGAAGCTGAGCGGCATCGACCCGCGCCTGAGCGCGTCCGTGGAAGAGCTCCTCGGCGACCGGCGGCGCCTGCGCGGCATCGGCCCGGGCGAGGTGGGGCTGACCAAGACGGCCGGCGCCGCCTCGCTCACCGTCTTCGGCGCGAGCGAGCGGACCGCCGAGGTGGAGCTCGAGCTCGACCTCCCCGTGCGCGCCGTGATGACCATCCCCGCGCTCGGCGCGGACGACATCGACGCCAAACGCGTCCGCTACCTCAGCCGGCGCGTGCGCGAGCTGGTGCAGACGCTGCTCGTCGAGAAGGTGCTCCCCGAGCTCGACGCGCTCCCGGCCTGGGTGCGCGAGGTGGCGCGCGCGGCCCTGCTCCAGGAGCTCCTCACGCCGGACGAGGTCGGGGACGCGGCCCTCTTCGAGACGACGGGCGACGCGCGCGTCTCCCTCGGTCGGCTGCAGGCGCAGGCGCGGCGCTTCGGGGCGCTCTGGGTGGCGACGGACCCGGGCTGGCGCGCGCAGCGCCTGGAGCCCCTCGACCCGAAACGGATCGCCCTGCGGGGCGACGCGAAGACCGTGGAGGCGCTGCGGGCGCTCGGCGTGGACGCGGTGGCGGCCGACGAGGAGCTCGCCCTCGACGAGCGGGCGCGACGCAACCAGGCGCAGGGCAAGGCGCGGAGCCTCGCGCTGCCGCTCTGGACGCGGAGCCGGGCGCTCGCGCGGACGAGCCTGGAAGAGAAGGAGTGGCGGGCCGAGCTCGCCGTGCTCGAGCCGGAGGCCACGGACCGCGGGGGGCTCCGCTTCTTCCGCGAGCTGCACCCGCTCGGAGGCGAGAGCTCACCGGGGCCCTGGCCGATCTACGCGCACGTGGACGCGCCGGGGCTGGTGCCCGACCGGACCTGGGAGGGGCCGAAGCCCTCAAAGCTCCTCGAGCGGATCCGGGCGCGCCTGGTGGACGCGGCGGCCGAGGCGCTGGCGGAGCTCGTGCCCGAGCCGGAGGGGGCGCTCGCCACCTTCGTCGTGCACCCGGAGCGGGCGGCCGGCGCGATGGGCGCGGGGACGGCGGCGGGCGTGCTGGCGGTCGGGCCGCTCGAGCCGGGGACCATCGACGTGCCGCAGGGCTTCCACGGGGGCGTGCTGCGCCCGGACGTGCAGCCACCCGAGGGGGGTCCGAAGGAGCCGCTGCCGGTCTACGGGACGCTCCTCGCCTGCGTGGACACGGCCCACGCGCCGGGGCTCCGGCTGCAGCACGCGGCGCGGACGGCGTACACGGCGATGATGGCGGAGCTCGCGCGGAGGCTGCGCACCGGGGAGCTCGAGGGGGCCGACGCGGAGCTGGCGCGGGGGCACCTGGTGCGAGCGATCGGGCTCGGCGCGTGGAAGCCGCAGGGGAAGGCGAAGAAGATCGAGGTGCCCTGCTTCCACCCGGAGCCGAAGACGCTCGGGGAGGTCTACGCGCTGCTCCGGGAGGAGACGCGGAACGTGGCCGTGCGCGACCCGGCGGACGCGGCGGGGACGAAGCACTGCCTGGTCGAGGACGGGAGCGACGCGGCGCGGGAGCTGGTGGCGGCGCTCGGGGATCGGGTGCGGCGCAAGCGGGTGGAGCCGCTCGTGACCCCGGAGGGCGTGGAGGCCGCCGGGGCCGAGCAGATGGAGCGCTTCATCAAGGGCGAGATCTCGCTCACAGGCCTGATGGGGCGGCGCGCGGACGCGAGCGAGGACGCGAAGAAGGGGAAGTCCAAGTCCAAGTCCAAGGCGAAGACGAAGACGAAGACGAAGCGGAAGAAGGCGAGCGCGCCTGCGCGGAAGCGGCATCCGCTCGACGCGCTCGCCGAGACGCTCCTGGCGCAGCTCGCCGCGCTCGGCCTGCCGCACGTGGTGGGCGCGATCGTGGTCGTGCCCCGGCGGCGGAAGGACCTGCTCCGCTACGACGAAGAGCGAAAGGTGCTCGAGCTCTCGGGCGCGCACCCGCAGCTGAAGGCGCTCGAGGCCGCGCGGCTGAGCCGGAGCGCGGACGCCGAGCGGGGGATGCGCCTGCTCACCGCGCACGCCGTGGGGGTCTTGAACCGCGCGCTGACGACGGTGACGGATGCGTCGGAGCACGGCGCGGTGCGGGCTTTGATGAGGGGCTGACTTCGGCCACGCCGAAGTCCCCGTGCCCGTTCGAGGCCTTCGGCCCCTCCGGGCCGGTGCGCTCGCTTCGCTCGCTGAGGGGGCCGGGGAACCGAGGCGAGAAGAACCCGTGCCCTCGTGCGTGTGGCCCGTCGGGCCGGTGCGCTCGCTTCGCTCGCTGGGGGTGCGCTCGCTCAGCTCGTTGAGGGGGCCGGGGAACCGCGCCGCGAAGAGCCCGCGCCCTCGCCCGGGCGGCCCCGGTGCGGATGCGCTCGCTCGCCTCCCCGCCCGAAGCCCTGCGTGCATCTTCGCGGAGCCGACCCACTCTGCCTCCTTCACGTACTGTCCCTCCGGCTCGCTCCCTTCCCTCCTTCGCCTCCGCCCACGGGCAGGAGCAGGGGCAAGGGCAGCGGCAAGGGTTTCCCGCGATGACCACCTCCCTTCCTCCGCTCTCCGCTTCGCTCCAGCCCGACCTCGAGAAGGCCGAACGCTTCCTCGCGGCGTATCCGCCGCCGGGGCGGCTCATCCAGTGCGGCGTCACCGGCGCGCACTTCTACGGGTTCCCCTCGCCGGACTCGGACCTCGACCTGAAGGGCGTGCACCTCGCGCCGACGCGCACGCTGCTCGGGCTCGACCGCCCCCAGGAGACGCACGACGTGCTCACGGACTTCGAGGGGCTCGAGCACGACCTGACGACCCACGAGGCGGCGAAGGCGCTGACGCTCCTGCTCCAGGGCAACGGCAACGTGCTCGAGCGGCTGCTCTCGCCCTTCCAGCTCGTCGAGAGCGAGGAAGCCGAGGCGCTCGCGGAGCTCGCCCGCGGCGCCGTGAGCCAGGCCTTCTACCGCCACTACCGCGGCTTCTTCGGCGGCATGCAGCGCGAGCACGGCGTGAAGGGCCGCGCGAAGACCATGCTCTACGCCTACCGGGTCGCGCTGACGGGCGTGCACCTGCTCGAGACCGGCGAGGTCGTCGGCGACGTGCGCGTGCTCGGGCCCGCCTACGGCTTCGACGAGGTGAGCGAGCTGGTCGAGCTCAAGGCCGCCGCCGCCGAGAAGGCGCCGCTCGGCGAGGCGGAGGACGCCCGCTTCCGCGCTCGCTGGCCCGCCCTCGAGGCGCGCCTCGAGGAGGCGCGGGCGCGCTCGACGCTGCCGGAGGCGCCGACGAACCGGGGGGCGATGAACGAGTGGCTGGTGCGGCTGCGCGGGGGCTGAGCCGAGGCGGGCCGGGCCGGATG
>MDTG01272474.1_pt1 | contig 13887 bp, 11 predicted proteins | sample 811421 | NCBI WGS metagenome assembly MDTG01 (sample SAMN05326645, study PRJNA326480) | marine metagenome | isolation source: seawater | place: Pacific Ocean: South East | collected 2011 | reverse complement strand
TTTTTGTGGCTCAATAGTTGGCGCTTGCTTAGGATTTCTTTGGTATAACGCTCCTCCAGCTAAAATTTTTATGGGAGATACAGGCTCTCTTTCCTTAGGGGGGTCATTAGCAGCAGTGGCCATTATAGTTAAACACGAGATTGTATTAGCTATTATTGGAGGTCTTTTTGTTTTAGAAACAGTATCGGTTATTATTCAAGTAATATCTTTTAAATTAACTGGGAAAAGAATTTTTAAAATGGCCCCAATTCACCATCACTTTGAAAAAAAAGGTTGGGCCGAGCCCACAATTGTAATCCGTTTTTGGATTATAGCAATTATTCTGGCTCTCATAGGATTAGCCACTTTAAAATTGAGGTAATAGATGGTCTCAATAAACAATTTAAAAAAGCTATCTTTCTTAGTGTATGGACTTGGCTCCTCTGGGAAATCAGTAGTAAATTTTTTTCAAAGAAATAATGTTAAAAACTACCAAGTTTGGGATGATAACAATTTGAATTTATACAAAAAAAAAAGACCAAAAAATTTGGAAGGAGCCTTAAATAAAGTTGATCATATAGTCTTAAGCCCGGGCATTAGTTTAAAAAAAACAAAAAATAGAAAAGTTCTAAGTAAGTACAAAAAAAAAATTATTACAGATCTGGATATCATTTTTTTAATCAAAAATTTTTTTAAGTCTATAGTGATAACAGGAACTAATGGAAAATCAACGACATGTAAAATTTTAGCACATATTTTAAAAAAGAAATACAAAGTATTATTAGGTGGAAATATAGGAATACCGATCTTAAATTTAAAAATAAAAAAAAAAAATCTTTTAATCATTGAGGCCTCTTCATTTCAACTCGCTTATTCAAAATTCATACAACCAGACTATGCCTTATTATTAAATATAACTAATGATCATATAGATTGGCATGGTAATTTAAAAAATTACATTAATTCAAAATTTAAAATTTTCGAAAACCAAGAAAAAAATCAATATTCAATTATAAATAAGAAGTTTAAAAAATTATTTAAAAAAAAAAAATCAAAGAGCAAACTTGTATTTCCACAATTAAGTAAATACTTAAAGTTAAAACACAGGATAAAAAATTTTTATTTAAAATCTGATATAAATAACGAAAATATGTCATATGTTTTTACTTTATCAAAACTATTGAAGATCAACGAAAAGACTTTTTTCAATTCTTTACAAAGTTTTAAAGGTCTACCGCATAGATACGAAATATTTTTAAAAAAAAAGAATTGCACTTTCATAAATGACTCCAAAGCTACTACATTTCAAGCGTCGAAGTTCGCTTTAAAAAACTCAAAAAATATTCTCTGGATACTTGGAGGACAACCAAAAAAAAAAGATAAATTTTTTTTAAAAAATTTTAAAAATAATATAATCAAAAGTTATATCATTGGTAAAAACGTAAAATTCTTTAAAAATCAGCTCAAAGGTAGAATTAGTTACTCTATAACCAAAAATTTACGACAAACTATAATACAGATTATGAAAGATATAAGATTATTGGGTGAAAAAAGATTAACAATTTTATTAAGTCCAGCTTCAGCATCATTTGATCAATACTTAAATTTTGAAAAAAGAGGGGAAGAGTTTAAAAAATTAATTAGATATTATGCACGAAGATCAATTTAAGCTAAAATTTATAAATTATTGGCGTGATATAGATAAAAAAATTTTTTTCTGTTTTTTAACACTATTTTTTCTAGGATTATTTTTTTCTTTTTCGTCAACTTCATCTTTAGCTGGAGAAAGATTAAATAAGGACTATTATTTCTTTTTTTCAAAACATTTAATTTATACCTTTCTAGCCTTAATCATAATGATTACTTTCTCATTTATAGAGACAAAACTTCTTAAAAAGTTTGTGACACCTTTATTCTTAATTTCTTTTGTTACACTAGCATTGGTTCCACTGCTAGGAGTTGAAGTCAAAGGCGCAAAAAGATGGTTAGATTTTTATTTTTTTAGATTGCAGCCTATTGAGTTACTTAAACCTTTTTTTATTTTAGTAACAGTTCAAATTCTTACCCTGGAAAAGGTTGAAAATTCTAATCTTAAGTATTTATTTAGTTTTTTACTATTGTCATTAGTTATAATCCTTTTAATTTATCAACCAGATTTAGGGCAGACTATCTTGCTAACGGTCAGTTGGATTGCGACAGTATTTATTTCAGGAGTGAGTTTAATTTCTATCTTCGCATTTTTTTCTATATTCTTAATTTCATTTGGTTTGTTATTATTTTTAATGCCTGAAAAGTTTGGTTATGTAATAATTCGATTGGCCACTTTTGTTGATCCGAGCAAAGGTGATAAATTTCAATCATCATCAGCACTAGATGCTATTAGACTTGGAGGAATAAAAGGACAAGGTATGGGCGAAGGAATTTTAAAAGATAGCGTTCCTGAGGCCCACACAGATTATATAATCGCGGTTATTTCAGAAGAATATGGATCACTAATATCAATTATGATTATCTTAATTTTTTTGTATATTTCATTTAGGATAATTAAAAATTGTATTAACCAGGAAGATAATTTGATCAAAATTTCTCTTTGTGGTCTAGCTGCTCTATTAATATTTCAGACATTTATTCACGTTGGAGTAAATACAAATCTTATTCCAACAACAGGGATGACGCTGCCTTTTCTTAGCTATGGCGGATCTTCTTTAATAGGAAGTGCAATATTGGCAGGTGTGATTTTAAATTTTACAAAAAATAAAACTTACCTATATGAATAAAGTTAAAGTGTTAATAGCAATTGGAGGTACAGGTGGACATGTTTTTCCTGGATGTAATTTAGCAGAGCACTTAATTGAAAATAATTACAAAGTCTCATTAGTCGCAGATAAACGAGGATATAGATTTTTAAATAATTTTAAAAATTTAGATGTAACGGTTCTTCCTTCAACGCCTATAACGAAAAAAAATATTATATCTAAACTTTTTTCAATGAGTATTATTTTTTATTCCATTTTAAGGTCGTTATTTTTTTTAATTTTTAATAGGCCAACAATTATTTTTGGAATGGGGGGGTATGCTTCATTTCCAATCTGTATAGCTGCAACAATTTTAAGAATAAGATTTATTATATACGAGAATAATTTTTTAATTGGTAAAGCTAATAGGTACTTGTTACCCTTTTCTGAAAAAATATTAGTTTCAAATAAAGAGTTAGAGGGTATTGGAGATAAATATAAGGGTAAAATAATTGAAATTGGCAATATAATTAAAAAAGAAATAATTGATTTTTCAAAAGATGAAAAAAGAAATAGTGAAATACTAAAAATTCTTATTCTTGGAGGTAGTCAAGCAGCAGAAGTATTTGCAGATATACTTCCAGAAATTTTTAAAATATGCTTGAGTGAGGGCATTAAACTTAAAATTTATCAACAGTGCTTGCCAAGTCAAAATAGAAAATTAGAAATATTCTACAGGGAAGCAAAAATTAATTTTAAAACTTTTAATTTTAGTAGTAACTTGATTGATTATTTTTCAAAGGTTGATTTGGCAATTACTAGATCTGGCTCATCTATATTAGCAGAGCTTGCTAATGCAAATATTCCTTTTATATCGGTTCCTTTGCCGTCTTCAGCAGATAATCATCAACTTAAAAATGCCAATTATTATAAGAGCAAAAAACTTGCATTTTTAATTGAGGAAAGGGATCTAAATACAAAATTATTAAATTTAATAAAAGAAATTTTTCAAAATTCCTTTGAGTTTGAACAAATAAAAAAAAACCTTAGACAATATTCTGACAAAAATGTCTACGAAAATATTGATGTAATAGTAAGAAAGATAATTGATGAAAAAAATTAATTTAGGTCAAAAAGAACTGATTCATTTTGTTGGTATCGGAGGTATTGGTATGAGTGGTCTAGCTCAAATTATGAAAAATATGGGCTTTAAAATACAAGGTAGTGACCAAAATAAAAATAAGAATACTCAAAGTTGTTCAAAAGCAGGTATAAAAGTTTTTATAGGGCACTCGAAAAATAATGTAAAAAATTCGACTATACTCGTTCGTTCCTCGGCAATTAAAAATAGCAACAGTGAGTTAAAATTTGCAAAATCAAAAAAAATTCCAATCTATTCTAGAGCTGAGGTATTAGCAGATGTGGTTTCTTTAAAAAAAAATATAATTATTACAGGATCGCATGGAAAAACTACCACAACATCACTCGTTTCTAAAATTTTATCAGATCAAAAGCTTGATCCCACAATTATAAATGGAGGAGTTATTAATTCATTTAAAAGTAATGCAAAGTTAGGAAGGGGCGAGTGGGCAATTTTAGAGGCCGATGAGTCAGACGGCAGTTTTCTTAAACTTCCCGTAAATTATTCTGTGGTTACAAATTTAGATCATGAACACATCGACTTTTATAAAAATTTTAAAAATTTAGAGAATTCTTTTATTAAATTTTTAGAAAAAACACCTCCTACTGGAAAAGCTATAGTATGTTTGGACAATGAAAATATTAAAAAAATGCTCCGTAAAGTCAAAAATAAAAACATCATAACTTACGGCGAAACTAAAAAAGCCAATTTTCAAATTTCGAATATTCGATATAAAATTAAATATTCTATTTTTGATTTAACATACAAAGATAATACAAAAAAAAATAGTAAAATTAAAAATATAAAATTGAAGCTTTTGGGAAAGCATAACGTATCAAATGCTACCGCCGCAATAACTGTATGTTTAAATTTAGGTGTAAGTCAAAATATTATTAAAAGATCACTAAAAAATTTTTCAGGAGTTCAAAGAAGAATGACAAAAATTCTTACAAAAGGATCAGACGAATTTTATGATGATTATGCACACCATCCAACTGAAATAAAATCAATTTTAGAAGGAGTTAAAAATGTTTATAAAGATAAAAAATTAATTTCTGTATTTGAGCCCCATCGATATTCAAGAATTTTATCACTAGAAAAAGAGTTTGCGAAATCCTTTTTTAATTCAAATCTTGTTCTCTTATGTCCTATTTATGCAGCAGGAGAAAAGAAAAACTCCAAATATAATGCTATAAAATTTGCAAAATTAATTTCTAGGCTATCAAATACGCAAGTAATAATATTAAGAGATAATAGAGAAATAGAAAAATATTTTAAAAAAATTTCAAATGGCAATAAAATTATAATAGGCATGGGAGCAGGAGTAATATCAAAATTTATGAGAAATCTTAAAAACGTTTTATGAATTTTAATCAATTATTAATTAATAAATTTAACGACAGTATTTCCAACAATATTAAACTTTCAAATTATAGTTGGTTTAATTTAGGTGGACCTGCTGAATTTTTTTTTAAACCAAAAAATAATAGGGAATTAATTGATTTTTTAAAAGATAATAAAAAGTATAAATTAAATATAACAACACTTGGAGCAGGTTCTAATACTCTTATAAGAGATAATGGCGTAAAAGGTGTTGTTATTAAATTAGGTCCAAACTATTCAAATATTAATTTATTAAATAACCATACTCTAGAAATAGGCGCTGCAACTTTAGATAAAAAAATAGCTAATTTTGCAAGAGAAAATGAGATTGGAAACCTAGAGTTTCTTTCTTGTATACCAGGCTCAATAGGAGGAGCAGTTATTATGAATAGTGGATGTTACGGAGACGATATTTCAAAAATTTTAATATCAGTAAAAGCGATAGATTTTAAAAATTGTATCGAGAGAGAGATTGGGAATGAAGATATAAAATTTTTTTATAGAGGTACGAATTTACCCAATGAAATGATAATAACTTCTGTAAAGTTGAGAGGAATAAGTAAATCATCTGAAGAAATTGAAAAAAAACAACTTGAGTTAATCGAAAAAAAAAAATTATCTCAACCATCACAAATTAAAACATGTGGCAGTACTTTTAAAAATATTATTGGAAAAAAACAAGCATGGGAGTTAATAAAAGAAACTGGCTGTGATCAACTTAAAGAAGGGGATGCTTTTATTTCAAAAAAACATTGTAATTTTTTTGTTAATAATGGAAAGGCTAAATCTGAAGACATTGAAAAGTTAATTAATAAGGTCAAACAAACTGTTAAAAAAAAAACTGGAGTTGATCTTGAATTAGAGATCAAAATAATAGGTGATAAAAAAAAGGTTTAAAAAAGTACTTGTTGTTTTAGGAGGAACATCAGGAGAAAGGCTAGTAAGTCTTGATAGTGGAAAAGCATGTGTTAGAGCCTTAAAAAAAAAGAAATATCAAGTAAAAACTTTTGATCCAAAGTTCAAAAATTTAAATTTAATTAATAGATTGAAAACTGACGTAATCTTTAATGCTCTTCATGGTAAGGATGGTGAAGATGGAGTCGCACAAAGTTATTTTGAAAATTTAAACATTCCTTATACTCACTCAGGAGTAATAAGTTCTCATAACGCTATGAATAAAATTATTTCAAAAAAAATTTTCAATAAAAATAAAATCTTAACTCCTAATTATTTTTCAATTCAAAAAAAAGATTTTGCGATAAATATTATTAAAAAATCAATCAAAAGAAAAAAAATTAATTTCCCCTTGGTTATCAAACCAGTCGATGAGGGTTCAAGCTTAGGGGTTAAAATTGTAAAAAATTTTAAAGATCTAATTAAGACTGCAAAAGTGCAGTTCAAAAAATACAATGAACTAATTTTTGAAAAATACATGGGAGGTCAGGAGATACAAGTAGCGGTGCTAAATAAAAATGCTCTAGGTGCAATAGAATTAATTCCTAGAAGATTATTTTATGATTATAAAGCAAAATATACTAAAGCAGCTAAAACAAAACATTTAATGCCAGCAAACATTAAAAAAAATGATTATAAAAAAGTTCTGAAAATTGCACAAAAAGCACATAAAGCTCTTGAATGCAGGGGAGTGACTAGGGCTGATTTCAAATTTTTTAAGAATAAATTTTACCTTTTAGAAATTAATACTCAGCCGGGAATGACAAACCTTTCATTAGTACCAGAAATAGCTAGCTACAAAGGCATAAGTTTTAACAATCTTGTCGAAAAAATTTTATTAGACGCTAGTGTTAATCGATGAAAAATCGTTTATTAATTGGTTTAATACTCTTCTTACTTTTAAGCACTTACAGTCTGAAAATAAATGATAACTTAAATTTAAAATTAAATATTGAAAAAATTAAAATAGAAAATAATTCTATTATAAGCAACGATGAGATACTAGAAGAATTATCATTTTTATATAATGAAAATCTTTTTTTACTAAAAAATGATGAAATCAAAAGAGCGCTTAATAACATTGGTTTTATCGAAAGCTTCAAAATCAAAAAAATTTATCCGAATAAATTAAAAGTTCAAGTTTTTGAAAGAAAACCAATTTTTATTTTACATGAAAAAAAAAATAAATATTATTACACAGATAAAAATGAACTATTAGATTATGTAAAGATAGAACAATTTAAAACATTACCTATTGTTTTTAGCAATAAAAAAAACTTTGACATATTTTATCAAGATTTAAAAAAGATAGACTTTCCGTTTAATTTGATTGAAACTTTCTATTTTTTCGAGTCGAAAAGATGGGATTTAAAAACAAAAACGGGTCAATTAATTAAGTTGCCGGTAACAAATTATATTCAAAGTCTTGAAAATTTTTTAGATATAAAAGACAAAGATAATTTTGCAAAATATAAAATTTTTGATTATAGAATTTCAGATCAACTTATTCTAAAGTAAGTCATGAATCTAGATTTTCCTAAACTTATTGTAGAAATTAACGACAAAAATTACATTTTTATTGTAGTCGATAGTAAAAATGAAAAATTCAAACTAGTTCATAAAAATGAAATTTTTCGAAGTGAAAACAAAAGTGTAGTTGATAATTTTGAATATGAGAAAGAAACTGTAAAAAAAAATATTTTCTCTATAGAGCAAAAACTAGGTTTGACCTTTAAAGAGGTGATAATGATCATAGACAATTTTAATTGCTCAATAATTAATATAACAGGTTTTAAAAAGTTAAGTGGTTCTCAGCTGACCAGAGAAAATATTACATATATTTTAAATACTCTTAAATCTAAAATAAATGAAAATGAGCAAAAAAAAGAAATAATTCATATTTTTAATTCAAAATACATTTTAGACAAAAAAAAAGTTACAAATTTACCACTCGGCCTCTTTGGCGATTTCTATTCACAAGAACTTTCTTTTTTTTTAATTAATAAAAATTTTTTGAAAAATTTGAAGGGTATTTTTTCTCATTGTAACTTAAAAGTTAATAAAATTATTTCTAAAAGTTTTGTTGAAGGTGTAAATATAATAAATGATAAAAATTTAGAGCATTTTGTGAAGATTAAATTAAATAAAGATGATGCTCAATTAATATTTTTTGAAAATTCATCTTTAAAATTTTTCCAAGATTTTAACTTTGGAACAAATACTATTATCAATGATATTTCAAAGGTAACAGGTTTTGAAAAAAATATTGTAGAAAAAATTTTAGATGAAAACAATTTGAATGATAAAGCTAATAAAGATCAGTTTATTGATCGAAATTATTTTAAAAATAAAAATTTTAGAAAAATAAGTAAGCAATTATTTATTGATATTGCTAACGCGAGAATTAGTGAAATAGCGGAGATTATATTTTTAAAAAATATAAATATGAATTTTCTAGAATATAAAATACCAATTTATTTAAAAATATCTGATGAACTTCAAAGAAAAAATTTTTATAAAAACTATGATTTATATTTCTCTGATAAAAAAAAGTTCAACATCGAAATATCTGAAAATTATGAAAATGAATTCTTTTTTGATAGTTTAATAAATCTCGTTCAATATGGGTGGAAAAAAGAAGCAGTCCCTATAATTGAGGAAAAAAAGTCATTCATTGCTAGGTTTTTTAATCTCTTCTTTGATTAATAATTGTTATTTTTAGAAACATTAGTTGTTTTAATCAGTTCGAAAAGTTTACGTATAAAGCTGTATGGCTAAAAACAATCAAAATACACTAAAAGATAAAATTGAAATTCAAGGTATTGGCCTCCATAACGGTATTAAAGTAAATTTAACAATAAAACCTTCAGCTCCTGGAACAGGAATAGTTTTTAAAAGAACTGATATTAAAGAAAATAATATTGTTCATGCGAACTTTCAAAACGTGGTAGATCCAGTTTTATGCACTAAACTTAAAAATGATTCTGGGATTAGTGTTTCAACTGTTGAGCATCTAATGGCTGCTTTTTATGGAGAAGGCATTGATAATGCTCTTGTTGAACTAGATGCTCCTGAAATTCCGATAATGGATGGGTCGGCAGTAGACTTTGTTGATGCAATTAGAGCAGTTGGTATTGAAAAGCAAAATAAATCTAGAAAATTTATTAAAGCTCTTAAAAAAGTTGAAGTGAAAGATGGTCAAAAATTTATTTCTATTGAACCACTTAACGAGGATTTAATTATTGACTTTGAATTAATTTTTAATAACCCGTTAATAAGAACTAGAAGGAAAGAGTTTAAATTAAGCGATAACGATTTGTCCTCTATTTATAATTCTAGAACTTTTTGCTTGTATGAAGATATTGATAATATAAAAAGAATGGGCTTAGCAAAAGGTGGATCCTTAGATAACGCAATTGTTGTTCAGGGAGATAAAATATTAAATGAAGAGGGTCTGAGAAACAGGCACGAATTTGTATATCACAAAATACTTGATTGTTTGGGAGATATAATGCTTTCAGGCAATCGTATATTCGGTCATATTAAAACTTCACAAGGTGGTCATGCATTAACCAATAAACTTTTAAAAAAGTTCTTTTCAGATAAGACAAACTGGAGTTTTGAAACTTTCGAAAATAAAACAAAAGAAAATAGCAATTCTTATGATAATCCAGTAACTATTAGTGCCTGATATCGTTTAAATTTACCATTTCAACATATTCTGATATTAGTCATTTAATGCTATCTAGAATTTTAATAATTATAAGTTTAATTTTATTTTTTTTTTCTTGCTCTAAAAAAGATGAAATAGCATATCAATCAACAAAAAAAGCAGATCCATATTTATTGTATAAAGAGGGACTAGAAGCATTTAATAGAAATAACTTTTTTTTTGCTAATAAAAAATTTTCTGAAGCAGAACTAAATTTTGATATTCCAGAACTAGCGGCGAAATCATCTATCATGTCAAGCTTTAGTCTATATGGAATAAATTTTTACGATCAAGCTGAAGAAAGTTTGGAGAGATTTTTAAAAACTTATCCAGGCGATAAGAATATAATTTATGCACACTATTTGTTAGCGATAATTTTTTATGAACAAATTGAGGATGAAAAAAAAGATTTAAAACCTCTACTTAAAGCAGACAAAAAAATTGATTATTTTTTAGAAAATTTTCCTAATTCAGATTATGCCATTGACCTCAGATTTAAAAAAGATTTAATTCAAAATCAGCTTGCAGCTAAAGAGCTTTATATTGCAAAATATTATATCAGTACAAAAAAATGGGCAGCCGCAATAAAAAGACTTCAAAATATCTTATACACATATGATAAAACAGTTTTTGTTGAGGAGGCACTTCATCGTTTAGTTGAAATCCATTATCATCTTGGTTTGCGAGAGGATGCAACAAAATATGCAAAGATTCTAGGCTATAATTATAATTCAAGCGAATGGTTTGAAAAATCTTATAAAATATTAAACAAAGATTATGTCATCAAAAAAAAAGAGAAAGCAAAAAAACAAAACTTAATCAAGAGAATAATTAACAAAATCAAATAATTTTATGATTAAAAAAAAAGATCAAATTATTGAAGATTTTAGAAATAAATTGAGAGAATTAAAAGATCATAATAAATATTATTTTAAGGACGATAGTCCAAAAATATCTGATTCTGAATACGATAAACTTAAAAATGAAATCTTAAAATTAGAGAATAAATACTCTTATCTCAGATTAGAGGGTTCAGCGAGTAGTTTAGTTGGATCCACACCCTCAAATAAGTTTAAAAAAGTAAAGCACTTAAAACCAATGCTCTCTTTATCAAACGCCTTCGATAAAAATGACATGAATGATTTTTTAAAAAAGATAAGAAATTTTTTAAATTTAAAGGATAACGATATTGAACTTTTTTGCGAACCAAAAATTGACGGTATATCTGCAACATTAATTTATGAGAATGGTAGTTTAAAAAAAGGTTTATCAAGAGGAGATGGTGTATTTGGAGAAGATATACTAGAAAATTTAAAAACGATAAAAAAAATACCTAAAAGTCTAAAAGACTCTGAAATACCTGAACTACTAGAGATAAGGTGCGAAATTTATATAAGCAAAAAAGACTTTTTAAAAATAAAAGAAAATTTTGCTAATCCTAGAAATGCAGCAGGAGGATCACTTAGACAAAAAAATCCTGAAGAGACGTCAAAAATCCCGTTAAAATACTTTGCCTATGGTTTTGGATCAGTTAAACCTATGGTTTTTTCTAATCAATCAGAATTTTTAAAAAAAATTAATAAGTGGGGATTTGAAATAAATCCTTTATCAAAAAAGATAATTGGTCTAGAGGAGATAGAAAATCAACACAAAAAAATTGACAATTTAAGATCTACTTTGGACTATGATATTGATGGTCTTGTTTTTAAAGTTAACGATTTAAATTTACAAAAAAGATTAGGTAACACATCTAATTCCCCAAGATGGGCAATTGCTTACAAATTCTCGGCTGAGAAAGCAATAACAAAAATAAAGGATATCATTATACAAGTAGGTAGAACAGGTGCAATTACCCCAGTTGCTAAGGTCGAACCGGTAACAGTTGGGGGTGTGGTTGTATCTAATGCTACATTGCACAATGAGGATGAAATTAACAGAAAAGATATCAGATTAAGAGACACAATTCTTATTCAAAGAGCTGGTGATGTAATTCCACAAGTAATTTCAGTTGATGCTTCAAAAAGAACAAATGAGAGTAAAAAATTTAAGTTTCCAATAAAATGTTTATGTGGCTCACCAACTGTAAAAGAGGTCAGCAAATCTACAAAAAAAGAGGATGCTGTCAGAAGATGCACAAAAGGATATGACTGTAAATTTATTGCAAGAGAAAAGTTAAAACATATTGTTTCAAAGGAAGCTTTGAATATAGATGGTCTTGGTAAAAAAGTAATTGATCAGTTTTGGGAATTAAAATTAATTAGAGAACCATCAGATATATTTAACTTAAATTATGAAAAAATAAAAAATCTCGAAGGATGGGGTGAATTATCCATAGATAATTTGAAAAAAGCTATCTCAAAATCTCAATCTATTAATTTAGATAAATTTATTTTTTCCATAGGTATAAGGCACATCGGTCAAGAAAATGCTAAAATACTAGCAGGATTTTTTGGCTCTATAAAAGCTTTTTGCAAATTGTTTGATGAAAAAACAAGAGAAAAACTATTAATCAATTTAATTGATTTAGATGGAATAGGAGAGACTCAAACTCTATCAATAAGAAATTTTTTTTTAAATAAAACAAATACTAGAATTACAAATAACTTAATCAAAAACTTAAAAATACAAAATTACATTGTTCAAAATGCTGATGGAAAGTTTTCAAATAAAAAATTAATGTTTACGGGAGGATTTAAAAGTATGAGCAGATCGGAGGCAAAGGCAATAGTTGAAAATAACGGTGGAAAGGTTTTAGGGGCTTTATCTAAAAAACTTGACTTTCTAGTTGTGGGAGAGTCAAAACCTACCAAAAGAAAAATAGATCAAGCGAAAAAACTAAATATTAAAATAATTTTAGAAAAGGACTGGAATAATATCTTAAATAGTTGAGCAGGCTCTTTTAAGATCTAAAATTTCTGTTTTATTCATAAAATTTTTAAGATTTAAAAACACTTTGCTATGGTAATCGTTAAGCCATTTTTTTTCTTTTTCATTTAATAAAGCTTTATCAATTAGTTCTTTATCGATGGGAGCCATAGTTAAATTTTCAAAAAAAATTTTATTTCCATTTTTCTTTACATAAATAAGATTTTCTATACGAATACCAAAATTATTTTTCTGATAATAACCAGGTTCGTTAGAAACTATCATTCCCTCTTGAAATTTAATTTTATTATTTTTTGAAATTGCATGAGGGCCTTCATGAACATTTAAAAAATAACCTACACCATGTCCTGTTCCGTGTGAATAATCTAATCCAATTTGCCTTAAGTATTTCCTTGCCTTTAAGTCAATTTGAGAACCTGATGTATTTTTATTTAATTTATATTCTGATACTGCAATGTGTCCTTTTAAAACTCTTGTAAAAAGATTTTTTACTCTACTGTTTGAATTTTTAAGTGAAATAGTTCTAGTGACATCCGTAGTTCCGAACTCATACTGGCCACCGGAGTCAACTAAATAGACATCACCTTTTTTAAGTAACCTATTAGTTTTTTTTGTTGCATTATAATGTACGATAGCTCCATTGGGACCACTTCCAGAAATTGTTGGAAAACTAGGGAATTTAAATTTCTTATTTTTTTTTCTAAATTTATATAGTTTTTGAGATCCACTTATTTCAGTGATCTTTTTTTTATCAAAATTTTTTTTAAGCCAGAATAAATATTTAGTTAGAGCAACGCCATCATATATGTGGGCAGTCTTAATATTTTTGATCTCCTTTTTGCTTTTTATTGCTTTTAAAGCATATATTGGGTCGTCTAAATTTAATATCTTATTATTTTTTAGAATAATATTTTCAAAATAATATGAGCAAGTATTTTTATCAATTATGAATTTTTTTTTATAAATTTTTGATAAAATCTCTTCTGTAAATTTTATATCTATAAAACTGATTTGCTTAAATTTTCTTTTTAAAGAGGAAGGAATTTTTTTTAAATCACAAAAAAAACTTATATTTTTATTCTTATCAATAAGCACGT
>MDTG01398215.1_pt1 | contig 13889 bp, 6 predicted proteins | sample 811421 | NCBI WGS metagenome assembly MDTG01 (sample SAMN05326645, study PRJNA326480) | marine metagenome | isolation source: seawater | place: Pacific Ocean: South East | collected 2011 | reverse complement strand
GTGAACGCGATGAAGGCCGAGGCGCCGCCGGAGGAGACGCGCTGGCTGCGCTTCGGCGTCGGGCACCACTACGTGGCGCCGAACCCCGAGCCGCCGGCGATCGAGGCCGTGCAGGCCAACGCCTCGGGCATAGGCGGCTACAATCGAAGCACGCGCCAGCACGTCAAGGCGCACTCGCTGGGGATGCCCGCACGGGTGCCTGCGCCGCAGGCACAGGTCGTGCTCGAGGTCCTGCGCAACTTCTTCCGACAGCGGCCGTTCCGCGCGCTCCTCGGCGCCTTTCGTGCACAAGACCACGACCGTTCCGGTCGGTTCGAGCTGCCCGAGTTCAAGGCGGCGCTCGCGTCGCTTAACCTCCCCGTGAGCGACGACGACCTCGCCCGTGTGTTCGCATCTCTGGACGCGGACGGCTCGGGCGTGCTGGAGCTGAGCGAATTCCTCAACGCGATTCACGCCGAGCCGCCCGCGGAGGAAGCTCAGTGGCTCCGACTCGGCATCGGGAGGCAGCAGCTTCAGCCGTCCGCGATCGTTCCGGACGCGCTCGGGGTGAAATCCTCGGCGGGTGAGAGCGGTTTTGCGCGTTCCCAGGCACCCGGGGGCGACGCGAGTCGCCACGGCGGCCGCGGCAGCCGGCCCGCCAGCTCGACCCCATCCGTCTTCGCGCGCAAGACGCGAGTGTGAGCCTCGCCTCACAGTGAGCGTTGAGAGGGACGCGGTCACACGCGTGGTTATGACACGCGAAGAACCCGCAAGATGAGCCAGCCGGAGAGAAAGGCATGCAAAGCGTTTATGAAGTGAATTTTTTATTTGCATTTGCCAGCAGCGCTGGCGAGCCATTTGAGTCCAGCGTACAGCCCTTCGCCCGTGGTCGCGCAAGATGGCTGCACGTGCCACTTGCGGTCGGTGATCTGATCTAGCCGAAGTTCTTGGGTGACCTCCTCGGCGCTGAGGGAGTGTGGCAAGTCGATCTTGTTCGCGTAGACGAGAAGGCACGCAAAGCGCAGCCCGTCAGCCAAGATCATCTTGTGGAGCTCCTCCGCTGCCTGCGAAGGCGCAGGCGCAACGGTGAGCACCAGGGGCATGCTTTCGCCGCGCGCACTTCACGCACCTTTCGCGTACGTTCTCGGTCGTTGCTGTCGACAACATAGATGAGCCCCTGCGTGCCCACGTAATAGTGTCGCCATAGTGGACGGATGTTGTCCTGGCCGCCCACGTCCTGCGTTCCGCACACGCAGATCGCTCAGTCATTGCCGTTTGCGGCGCTTTGTGTGCCTCGGCGAGCGAACCCATATGCTGAAGTTCATGCCTTTGAAGCTGCAGTTCTCTACATTGAAATTCAGCGTCGGAATCGTGCTCACGGTGGTGGTCACCCGCTTCGGTCCATTCTTGAGCTTCAGAAGAATTGCTGCGAGGGACCGGGGGAGTGTCGGTCCAGGGAGCGCGCGCGATCAATGCAGGGCGGCGTACTGGTCTTGCCAGCAGCGTCCAACCCAGCGATCAGGAGGCGCACATCCTTGCGCGAGAAAGCATTCCCCATGAATGTAGGTTGAAGAATGAACGCCGTCTTCACTCACGCACCCCACCACTTCTGGGATCCTAGGATTCCTACCCACCACCCCTCCGAATTCCTACAGCAATCCTACGCTGGCGGTCAGCGCCCCCGAATCCGCGCGCCCGAATCATGTCAGAGCTCAACGACGAGGACCTGGTGGATTACGAGGAGGATGAAGCCTTGGAGACCAAGGGCCAAGACGAGGTGAAGAAGGGCGGCACCTACTCCGGCATCCACGCCTCGGGCTTCCGTGATTTCCTGCTCAAGCCGGAGCTCCTCCGCGCCGTGGTCGACTGCGGCTTCGAGCACCCCTCGGAGGTGCAGCACGAGTGCATCCCGCAGGCGATCCTCGGTATGGATGTCGTGTGCCAGGCCAAGTCGGGCATGGGGAAGACTGCCGTCTTCGTCCTCTCGTGCCTCCACCAGCTTGAGGTCAAGGAGAGCACCGTCAGCGCGCTCGTGCTCTGCCACACGCGCGAGCTCGCGTACCAGATCAACAACGAGTTCACGCGCTTCTCTCGCTACCTTCCCGATGTGAAGGTCTCGGTCTTCTACGGAGGCACCCCGGTTTCGGAGCACAAGCGCATTCTCAAGAACGAGCCGCCGCACATCATCGTGGGCACGCCCGGGCGCATCCTCCAGCTCGTCCGCGAGAAGGAGCTCCCGACGAAAAATATCAAGCACTTCATCCTCGACGAATGCGACAAGATGCTTGAGCAGCTCGGCACGCCCTGCCTCCCTTCTCGGCCCCGCGCGTTCGCACCCGTCCCTCGCCCCTTCGGACGATGCCCGCCTCCACGCTTTGCCTCCGAAGTTTCCCTCCGCCGGCCCTGGCGCGCTCGCGCGCAGACATGCGCAAGGACGTGCAGGACATCTTCAAGGCAACGCCGCACGAGAAGCAGGTGATGATGTTCTCCGCGACGCTGAACACGGAGATGCGCACAGTCTGCAAGAAGTTCATGCAGGTCGCGTTGGCGCGCGTGCGGCGCCCGCGAGCGCTGCTCCTGCATGCGCTACCCCCTCGATCCCCTCGCCGCCCAACCGCCCAACGCGCCCGAGGTGAGAGCCACCGATGCCGCCGACGCCGCAGGATCCGATGGAGATCTACGTCGACGACTCCAAGCTGACGCTGCACGGGCTGCAGCAGCACTACGTGAAGCTGGCGGAGAACGAAAAGAACCGCAAGCTGAACGAGCTCCTCGACGCTCTCGAGTTCAACCAGGTCGTGATCTTCGTGAAGAGCGTGCAGCGCGCGATCCAGCTCGACAAGTTGCTGCAGGAGTGCAACTTCCCGTCCGTCGCCATCCACGCCTCAATGAAGCAGGAGGACCGCATCAAACTCTACCAGAGCTTCAAGGACGTGCGCCGCTTGGCCGACCGAGCCGCCCGGGCAGCCCGCGCCGCCGCCGCCCGTCTCCGAAGGCGGCCGCTCTCCTTCGCCCACAGTTCAAGCATCGCATTCTCGTCTCCACGGACATCTGGGGGCGCGGCATCGACATCGAGCGCGTCAATATCGTCGTCAACTACGATATGCCCGACGCGAGAAGCCGGTCTCGAAGCCGCGCCTGCCCCCGCGCCGAAGCCCACCATTTGGCGACGTTCGCGTACGCAGGTGTCGGACACGTACCTGCACCGCGTGGGGCGCGCAGGCCGCTTCGGCACCAAGGGCCTCGCTATCACGTTCGCCTCGACCGAAGAGGATGCGAAGATCCTCGAGGACGTGCAGTCTCGTTTCGAGGTGTCCATCACGCCCCTGCCGGAGTCGATCGATGTCACGTCATACATGTGCGCGCGCCAGCCCGCCTCCGGTCGCCGCCGCCGCCCCTGCCTGCACCTGCCCGGCTCTCGGTGCGCGTCCGCGCCTCTGCGCACCCTCGGCGCCAGCCGCCCGACACGCTCATTCACCCTGGCAGGACGGCTTGAGGCTCGTCTCGGCGTCGAATCGTCCCGGCTTCGCCCCGTTGGCAAGGGCGAAGAGGAGGGTGGGTGTGGCGGGGTGGGGGGGCGGTGGGCGGCACGCACGTTTCGGGACGTGAGGCTGGACCAGGAGAACAAAAACGATCTCATCGGCAAAAACGATTACTCGTGTCTTAGCAGCCCACCAATCCTAGCCTTAGAGCTCTACTGAGCTTCTTTGCCTGCCCAAAGTCTTCGGCCGGCCTAAGAGATGGGCCTCCTGTCGAAGAAGAAGACCCCGAATCCGGAGGAGCTGTACAATGCGTGCAAGACCAACAACAGGGCCGAGGTGACGAGGCTGATAGACGCAAAGTGCGACCCACAAGCACATGCAGACCCCTTCACTGGAGACGTTTGCTTGCACGTGTGCGCGAACAAGAACAGGTACGAGCTGATGGAAACTCTGCTCAAAGCGGGTGCGGACGCCGACAAACAAAACAAGGTGGCCGGCCCGTGCGTCCCGTCCTCTCGCCGCCTCGCCTCCTCCGTGCCCTCCGGCACACTGACCGTTGCGGGCTCGGTGCGCAGCTCGGCCAAACCGCGTTGCATTGCGCCGCGGGGTATGGCGCGAAGGAAAGCGTCGCCCTACTGCTCGCGCACGGCGCCAAGATGGTGGCGGACGTGGAGGGTCAAACCCCGCTGGACCTCGCAACGAATTACCGGCAAGCGGAAGTAGTCGAGATGCTCTCGCCGACGTGAGGCGTTGTGTTTTCACTCCTCGCTCTGTCCGCTCACGGTGGAAACTTACGAGGAGGTCTCGTCGCTGCGCAAGGAGTTGCCGAACGAGGTGAAGAGGCTGCTCTTTTACAGACTATCAAAGCGCATGAAATGTTTAGTCGAGACGGGGTAATCTGTATTCCCGGAGTAAGTAAAGGCTGCTCTCCCCGCGCTACAACCAGGCAGCCCAGCCGTGGTACATGCGGCACAAGTTCTCCGGATCGCGCGCCTCGTCGATCAGTTGGCGCACCTGCCCCTGTATCGCCAGGCGTTCGCGCCCGCCGTGAACCCTGCCGTCGAGCTTCTGCTGGATCCGCAGGAGCACGAGCTCAGCGTGGGCGTTGCGGTCGTCGTCGCCGCCGCCGCCCCCTCCTTCGACGACCGCAGGCGTGTGGGAGCCAACGGGGGTCGGATCGCGCTGCTGAACCGCCGCGTCCCTCGCCCACTCGTACAATGGGTTGCCCACCAAGACCTCCAGAATCGTTAGCAGAGCCTCCGCGTTTGCTCGCAGCATGCGCATCGTCTGTTCAGCAACGCCGCGCAGAACGCCTGCGCCGCCGCGTGCAGAGTCGCTGAGTTTCGTGGGGGCAGCCGGCACATAGGAGGCCGGGGCAGCTCGTTCGCTGTCGCGCACGCACCTTCGACGCCCGTGACGCCGAGTCCGTCGACCACGTCGCGCGTGAGGCGGAAGGGGACACGTTCCGGTGTCTTGAGCAGCTGTCCCTTATCGAACGCGATCCCCAGGTCGATGTGGACCAGCTCAGCAGAGCGCTGGTCGAGCAGAATGTTCGAACAGTGCCGGTCGCCCAGGCCCAGAAGGAACCCAACGATAGTGCTCGATCCGAGCGAGCGAGAGTAAGCAAGCCTGTGCTCAAACCACGCAGATGGATGCTCCCATCGCTCGAAAAAGAAGTGGTGCAGAACCTGTGGGCGGAGAGAAGTCACGGCTCGCTCTCCCTCCCCTCTCGCCCGCGCACCTGGCGCGCGCCCCTCACCCGCACGCGCGCGCACGGCGCGCCACACGTACAACACACCTCCAAACTCACGCCTCACCACCACCCTTCACCCGTGACCGCCCCAACCCCCGTTCCCGCCGCAAGCGCGGAAATGCACCGGTTTCAGACGATCCGTGATGTGGGCATACGCCGCTAGCTGAGCTGCCTTCACCAGCGGCTGGCGCTCCTGCACCTCCTTCATCTTCGCGCGCGCCGCTTGTGTGGTCATATCGCTCGGCCGAAACCGGCCATGAGCGCCAAGCAGCGTGCGAGTCGCGCCAACGAGGTATTGCGTGAGCGGGATCGTGTCTTCGACCCACTGCAGCACCCCGGCGGTCTGCGCGAGAGGCACAACGCGATACGTGCGCAGACGCAGTGCTCGCTGACGAGAGTTCACCTTGTGTAACAGCACATTGACGAGCTCGAATGCTTGCTGCATCACTGCATCCTGCCTTGTGTCATCCTTGCCCTTCACGAGCTGTTTGTAAACGCAACCGTCGCTCCCCTCGCACTTTATGATCTTCGGGAGGTTGACACCGCCAGCAGTTTGAATCGACGGCTGCACTCCGCGGACGAGCACCTGATCGCTCCGCTGTGTGAGAACCGCAGCTTTAGCGGCACGACCGTTTTTCACCATGTCGTACAACGCAGTGCCCTTCTGCATTTCGAAGCGTCCCGTGCGCGCCTTCACTTTCTTCAGCAGCTCTGTGATGTCAATCCCGCTCCGCTTGGCCTTCACACGTGCCGCCTCCAGCTTGCGCACCTCCGGGGGGGGCACCCATGCGACTTGCAAATAGAAGTCGAAGAGGAAGCTTGTTGCCTCGATTACGCGGGCGGCCTTGCTGTCGTCAGAAGACAGCGTCGCGAGAAGCTCACGTGCTCCGAGTATCTTCTCTGCGCCGAGACCCACACGCGCTTCGTGCAGCGCGAATCGGTCGCCATTCGCCAGCGCGAGAAGGTGAGGGAGCACGGTGTGTACGTGCGCCGCTCCGGCGTAGCGCAAAATGTGTCGCAGGCCGTGCTGGAATCGGTCGGCGGCGGCACCCTTGTTCAGGCGGGATGCTAGTTGGTTGATGAGCGGGAGCAGCTTGCGCGTCGGCAGTGCGCAAAGCTCCACCTCTGCTTCGTTCAGCCGATGTGGGTACCTGAACCATAGGCGAACGATTGCGAAGAGCGCTGCGTGGTCATGTCTGCCGCCGTAGCGAGCCGAGGCGGCGTGCTGCTGCAGCACCAGAGCGGCGAGGCGGAGCTGCAAAGCTGAGCGCTGCTGCGCAGCAGCTGCCGAGAGCTGTGCTCGCCGCTGGGTGCCCGTCACTTGGACTGCTGCGGATCGGTGCTGCGCCTCGAGCCATGAAGCGTAGGCATGGTGGGTTTCACAGAGCTCGGAGCGCGCCCACGCCGTGCTTGGGAGCGCTGTGCTGTGCTGTAGCGCCCGCTCAAAGAGATCCTGCACCACAGCGCCGTCAACGCTGGATCCGGCCTCGAGCCACAACGCGCTTTCGCGGCAAGCCTGCGCTATGACGCGCCGGCGCCACATCAACTTCAGATCCTCGGCGTCGGCGCGCGTTGGTATTTGCGCTTCGCGGACCGTCGCTGCAGACGAAAGCGCTGCCTCATGCGCGCCGGGGTCGCCCGCCATGCTCTGACGCCAGAGCAGTTGAGCGTGTTCCCACTCCGCAAGCAAGCGGATGGTATCGTCGAGCGCGAGTTCCCTGAGCTGGTATAGGGAAGCAGCAGCTGCTGCGAGGCAACCGGCGTCGCGTGCCGCACTTATTGCATGAAGCAGGACCGCGACGAGAGACTGATTCTGCGAGGTAAGACTGCACAGGGTCGCGTGGAGCGCGAGCACAGGCTCGAGTAACGCGTGAGTGCCACCGGCAGAGTCGTCAAGTGTGCGCCGGTGCTGCAGCTGCACATCCAATGGGCACGTGCACAAGGTCAGTAGAGTGGGCTGCTCCCGTGAGCCGCTCAGACCATGGGCGACGGCCAGCGCGTCGGTGCACATGCGCAACTGCGTTCCGATCCAGTGCGTGGATGCCCAGGTCTCGTCAGAGGCGTTCTCCCCGAGCTGTGCAACTAGCCCCTTCGTGCACGCCTCAAAGCGAGCTGCCGCCGCGTCCGGCCGTCCTTGATGCAGCAGGGCAAGCCCGCTGTGAAGCCGTTGGTGAAACCCAGTGGTCCCGAACGAAGGTGGCAGGGGCTGCCAGTTCCCGAGGCGCCACGCAGCTTCGGCCTGTTCTTCGCGCAGGCTTGCCAACGGCGATGCTGCTGCATGGCAGTCAAGGACGGCGGGCTCAGCGCGCGTTGAGGTGAATCGCTGCAGCATCATGGCACTCAGCTGCTCGCAGCCCCCATTGTGGAGCGCGTGCACGAGACGGAGTGCAGTTGCCGCAGCACTGCCAGGGCGCGCTTGCAGCGCCAGCTGCCGGTCGAGTAGTGGGAGTGCGCCCATCTCCTGCTCCTGGCGCAGCCTCGACACGGCTCCAGAATGAATGCTCGTTGCAAAATCTGATTCCACGACGTCGGGCAGCAGATCGAGCAGCTGTTGCGCTCGCCCCGCGACGTGCAGAAGCGCTTCAGGTTTCAGCACCCCCTGTTCCTCTGCCCACGCCTCGAGCAGCTGCAGTGCACTCAGCGGCGATCCAGCGGCGCGCGCTGCCAGAGCAACGCGACGCAGATCCAAAGTCCGGAACAACCGAACCTCCCAACGGCGTGACGAGGAGTGGCTGCCTGAGACGGCACGCGCTTGGTCTCGAGGGTGCAGGTTGTGCGACGCGTGCGCGCGTAATTGTACCAGCACGGAGAGCATGAAATCGGCATGGTGTCTCAGATCTGGACACGGTTGCATCGCTGCAGTCGCTGTGTCAAAACAGCTCGTAAGTCCCTCGGCGAGTGCGACGCAGAACGAGTCCCGCGCGTCCTCCTCGAGCAGGGTGAACAAGGAGGGGAGCAGGCAGGCACGCGCGAGCTCGTAGCTGCGAGACGCGAGCGAGCGACACTGCAGAAGCTCCGGCTTGCGGCCGCAGTGTCGGAGTAGGGACTGCGTGAGCGAGCACACCCAGCGGTCGACCCTCTTACCTTCGATACACCAAAGATCGGGGCTCGTGACTGCAGCAGGCACGGCAGCGTCCATCTCGCCAATCGCAGTCTGAAGCGCATCGCGAGCAGCTGCACGCAGCGTGCTACCCGGATTATCGCCACGACTGCCGACCGTCGGCCAACTACGGTAGGCGTCGAGTTCGCTGCACACTATCGGGTGAGCCTCCTTTAGCACGGCCAATGCGTTCCCAAGATCGGTGCCTGAGCGGGGCCGCTTGGATAAGATGTGCTTGAGCGCCTCAACGGTGAGAAGCACAGTTCGCCCGTCCGGGTCGGCGAGAAAGCCATGCAAGAGAACCAGCACGCCTGAGAGGTCACTGGGCGCCGGCCCGCTCGGCGGCGCGCGGGCGGTGAAAGAGCGGCTGCTTGCATCGTGCGACGACAGAGTGCGCACACTCAAGCCGCAGGCAAGGAGGGCACACATGCTCTGCCCAAGCAACAAGCGGCTCTTGCCCGAGTCCGCGGCACGGCAAATGAGCAGAAGACGGCGAGCGGCCGCTGTTGCCGCTGCAACCAGCTTCGCCGCAGATTCGTCGGCGGAGGGTTCTTCGTTTGCGCACAGCTCCGTTCCGAAGGAGTGAAGCAGCGCAGCATTCAGTTGCCGGCGCACCTGGTCGTCGTGCAGGTGGTGGATCAAATCCTGAAGGCGCGAGACGAGTGCTAGTCCCACAGTCTCCTTTTGCGGAAGCGTTGCGAACGTACGGAGCATTAGCTCGAGCGACTTGGGCGAGTCCCGTTCGGCACATAACGCAACTAGCTCGGGAAGCTCGCGCTCGCGCAGCAGCATTCCCAGTCTCGTACGCTCCTCAGCAGGCGTGCGAACCACGACATGCTTCAGAAGCACGAAGGAAGCCTCCGTAGTTATGCGAGTGTTGGCGAAATCAACAAGCGCCGAGACAAGTGCCAGCGTATGACTTCGAATAAATGCGTCGCGAACATGAGTTCGATTGTCATAGTGCGCGGGTGTGGTTTCCATGATAGCGTCGAACAGCACACGTAGAACAGCGCAGCATCTCGCAAAATAGGCGCCAGTGGAACTTCTGTGTTGCGTCGTGCTCGCGAGCAAGTGCAGAAGCGCTTGCTGCAAATGACGCGCCAGTGCTACGAGTGGCGCATACTGCCCCTCGTGAGGTGGCAGGGCGAGCGGGAGGAGAGCTCCAGGGTGCAATAGCGCCTCCAGAGCCAACAGAGTGCTTGTGCGGCGCACCAGGCAATCAACGCCATGGTTATGCGGCGTAGAATGGCCGAAGTGGAGCAGCTGCACCAGATCGATCACGCGACCAGGGGTTGCGTAAAGCAATCGTTTCGACTCGGGACTGCAGTTCGTTTGAAGTCGGTTAAGGGCCGTGACCAAGGTACTTGGCTGATGTCCAAGGCTCGCCAATGTGGCGCAAGACAGCACCCCGAGCAGCACGGCATCAACTCGCTCGCTGCAGGCCTGGAGCACGTTCGGGATGTGGGAGCGGAGATCATTTTCCCATGCGCGCGTGCTGGCTGGAGGTTGCGCTTCCGGAAAGCACGCGCGCAGGTGTTCCTCCACGGCCCGCCCAATCTGCCCGTGGGGATGCGGGCCCTCAGGCTCGAGGAGCCATGCACCAATGAGCTGCGGTAACGCTCCACTCACAAGGTCCGTTGTGCAGCAATCGAGCTTGGTTGCCACGCGCTGCAGCAGACTGTCGCCATCTACACGGCCGTTTGCGCTTCGCAATGTCGCGACCACCATTGTCGGTATCACGAGGTGGCGGTGTTCACGGAGGAACCCCTGTAGCGCGGACGGCCCCGTCGGTACTGGCGGCTGCTGGTGCCAACGGCATGGTAGCTCCGAGAGTGCGCGCGCAGGCGACCCGTCGACCCACCATTCGATCAGGTCGCAAAGCTGGATCCTTAGGACTGAAGCAAGTCTGCCCTGCGATGAGGTGCGCTTCCACACGGCGGGCAGAAGCACACGCTCGTGCAGCGCAAGGCGAGGCGCTGAGACGTAGAGGAGACGCAGCACGCGCGAAAGGGCTGCTGGAGACATTCCTGGCGCGGCCAAGCACATCGACAGACACAGTACAGCAGAAAGGTTGCTTTCAAGCGAAGCATCGAGTACTTCCACATCCATCGCCGGCTCGAGCTCCAGGAGGAGCTGCTCGGAGGGGAAGCAAGCGAGCAGGGGCGTGAAGCGGGTCGCCAATTGCGGGTGAAGGCGAAGCACGTCGCCGTGGCGTTGCCTCCGCTCGTCGTAGAGGAGATGCACAATGCCGCGCGCGACTTCCTTGCGGATTTGCTCGTCGACCGGCGCGACTCCTGCCCGCGAGCAGACGGTCGCGAGAAACAGGAATTCCGTTGCCGCGTCGACGAACGCAAGCGCCTCGCTGTACGCTGCGCCACGGTGCAAGCGTGAAACGGCGTGCTTCATGAGGGTTGCGCAGCCGTCCCGCGCCTGCGCATTCGTATAGCACTTCTCCGCGAGCGACATGCCCATGTCTCGCGTTGCGAGGAGTACTCGGGACGCAACCTTCAGGCACATCGTGTGCATCTCCGAGTCGTGCTCGACCTCACGCAAAAGGCCTGCCAAGTGCAGCAGTGCAGAGCCGAAAACCCCGGCGCCAGGGTGCACAGCGGCCACTGCACACACTTGTACACGAAGCCCAGGCTCGACGGTATGATTCAGCGTCTCGAGCACTTTCTGCAGCGTTGCACTCGCGGGCACAGCTGAGCCCTCTCGCTCAGCGTCACAGAGGACCGTAAAGGCGGGAAGCCAGCACGCCAATGCACGCTCTGCACGTTGCTGAGCGCCAGAGCTGAAGTCCTCTTCGGTGTGACGATGACCATGGCCAAATACCAGGGCTGCAGGCTCGCCCGCACGCATGCGAGCGCATCGCGTGATGCGCTCAAGCACGCGCGCCGCAATGTCGTGCAGCAGGAGCTGACAACGTTTGCCCAGACGTGATGCGTGCGTCTCAAAGCCCGCTCGAGTGTCGCAGCCGTTCATGGTGGCCTCAGCGCCATCCGAATCCCGCGCACAGGGCTCACTGTGGCACCCTGTCCCTGTGTGTGAACGCGCGTTGAGTGCGAGAGCCGACGTATGGAGAGCTTCCAGCCACACGTGCACGAGGGCGAGGCTAGATGGGTCCATGGTGTCGTCAAGCTGGTCGAACAATGAGCTCCAGCTGCGTTCCATTGCCTTCAGGAGGGTCATCTCTGGCGATGCCGCGACAGAACCCGCGCTCCCGGGGGGGGCGTCACTCAGCCTCAGCAGCCAAGCCGCCAGACACGAGCGCTGCATGAGCGAACGGAGAGAGGCGTGCCGCTCCGACTCCATAGCGGATGCGAGGAGGGTGCACCCGCCGGCGAGAGCAGCCCGAGCGACGAGGGAGAGCGTCTCCCCCCCCGCCGGTGATGGTCGCTGCCGCCGCCGGCTCGAAGGATCGCTACCGCCCACGATGGGCAGGTGCGCTATGTGTCGAATCACGTCATCGATGTCTTGCATACCACCGTCCTCGGTGCCCGCATTTCCATCGACAAGTACGCTCCAGACTGCGCTCGTCTTGAAAGCAGACGAACCATGCGCTGCGCCTGCTGAGGCAAGGATGGCTCCCGTGCGCATTTCCAGCCACAGAGCCGCGGCGTCAATACGAGTGTCCCCGAAGTCCAAGTTTGCGGATTCGCGGAACACGGAAAACGACAGGGACCCTGGCTCGGGTGGGGGGGTGCTCTCGAGCAGCACACTGCCCACCTCGAGCATCTGCGGCGGGATAGCCGGCGAAAACGCACCCGTTGATGCTAGCGCGGCGACGAGCTGCTGCCTCGCTGCAGGAAGCCTGGAAAGCTGCGGCTTGGGTACGCGACACTCCGATGCCAGGGTCGGTATCGCCGCCAAAATCGAACACAAAAGCTGGGCGCGGATTTCAGAGATGTGCGTGAGCGTCGCGTTCGAGGTCGTCTCAACTGATTGTGCACCTACGGCGAACTCCACCCTAGCAAGCCGGTCCCATGCGAGCCGCCAGGCGGGCGTCGCAAACAGCCGAGAAGCCGAGGGCGAGACGGGCTTCATTGGGCGCGCCAACGCGCCGGCTGCGAGTGCGAGCAGTGACAGGAGGGCGTACAGCTGCGCGCCACGCTGCTCTTCCTCAACTGGGTGCACTGCTTCTGGCAGCAAGATGCGGAGGACCATCGCAGCAGCCGCTGGCGGAACGCGGGGAATTTTCTGCAGGGTGCGGCAAAGCACGAGGGCTCGCCGTGACGTGTCGCAGGTCGCCCTGACGAGCCGTGCACTTCTCTCGGCTTTGGCGGACGCGGAGCTCCCCTTGACCCACAAGCAGCTGAATGTGCTCAACCACGGCGCGAGCAGCTCGCACGCCCCACGCGAATGGCCCGCACGTGGGGTCTTCTTGCTCGCGTGCAAGAAGCCGGATTCCTCGCGATGCACTTCGCTCGTTCGCCCGAGGCCAAGGATGGCATTGTCCACCAAGGTCAGGTCAGCGGCGAGGTCGAGCGTGCAGGATGCTGGGCGCAAATCCTTGCGCGGAGGCTGCGTACGGTGTCGGTACAGCACTTCGTGGGCGAGACGCGAGGGGGCGACGCCACTCGGCCTGAGCATCACAGCCTGGCCGCCCTCAACCACGCCCACTTCACGACGGAGCAGCGCGAGCGCCCCGATCAGCACAAGGCGCGGCGGCGGCCGGCCGTTCAGATTGGAGAGCCGAAGCAGCAGTCGGCAAAATTGAAGCAGCTCGAAGCCGAGGAGTCGGTCTGACACCGGCAATGCCGATGCGAGCCACCCCTGCAAGCTCGGTGAGTCGACGAAGCGGTGCCACACCGCTTCGAGATCGCTCGCTGCCTGGCGGCGGAGGAGGGCATTCACACCAGCCCAAAGCTCTGGCAATATCGCGTGGCGCTCTTTGACTCCGAAGCAAACGCAGTGAGCCAGAGGCATGCCTTGGCCCTTCCTCGGACCCTGCCCGGAGCAAGAGCACTTACACCGCCCGAGAAAGGCCACCATCTTCTCCAGGAGCCCGCCCGTCGTTTGCCATGGAAGTGAGTACGGGAAGCTGACAAGAAGCTGGCCGAGCAAGCGCGCAGCCAAGCCGAGCTTCGTGGACATCCCATGCTCAGAAGTGGGCAGCAGCGCCGCCCAGCAAAGGGAAACGTGCTGCTGCGCGAGCCTCAAGGCCCGATCGTGCCCCATCTCGCGGAAGTACTCACCCTGCGCGCTGAACCGCAGGAGAATATTCCAGAACTGCTCGACCACAATCTGCTTGGTGTTCACCTGCGTCTCCACGAGAACAGCGGTCTTCTCTACCACGTCTGCGCTGAAGCGCGCTCCACATTCATGAGCGCGCTCGACCAGCGTTCCTAGGCCGCTGACGAGGTGGGGGCTGTCGGATCCATTCACGCGGTGGAGCCCGACCACGCAGGCTTTGAAGATCGTCGACCACCCGTTTGCACTCGACGATACAGCATTGAGCAACGGGATGAAGCGCGCGGTCGACAAGCGCTCGACCAGAAGGCACATGACATCGGTGAGCTCCGAGAGAGATCTCGAGGATGAAAGGCGGTGTGCCAGCTCCTCGATTTCGCCGGCC
>MDTG01014269.1_pt1 | contig 13890 bp, 14 predicted proteins | sample 811421 | NCBI WGS metagenome assembly MDTG01 (sample SAMN05326645, study PRJNA326480) | marine metagenome | isolation source: seawater | place: Pacific Ocean: South East | collected 2011 | reverse complement strand
CAGAGCCAGAGCCAGAGCCAGAGCCAGAGCCAGAGCCAGAGCCAGAGCCAGAGCCCGAGCCCGAGCCAGAGCCCGAGCCTCAAAACTCTGGATGCCCAATTTGTGGGACAGAAAATGAAATCGGCGCATCATTGTGCGTGGTTTGCGGCTACTCGTTCAAGTAACGGATGATTTTCAAGAGTAATTTCACCGAAGTGTTGATTGTATTCATGGAGAGCGGGTATACATGGCGCAGGGTCCTAAGCCGGGTGATGCACAGGCACAAGCCATGTCTTCCATGATGGGCCCAATGCTAGTTATGTTTGCAATAATGATTCCCTTGATGTTGTTCGATAGCATCAGAATCGCCCTCTCCAACAGCGCTGGTTCAGTGATCGAGCCAATTCTCCCATTCCACTCTGAATATTTCGTTCCCACTGTTTTTGTGGTCGGTTCAAGCATTATGGTTGTGAACACGATAATCAGGTCACTATTTACTGACCCCCTAAAACAAGCTCACCACGCTCATAGGTCCAAACAAATCAGCTCCCAGATGAGAGAAGCACAGAGGGAGAGGGATACAGCAAGAGTTAGTAAAATGCAGGAGTTGCAAATGGAACTAATGCCAGAGTCAATGGCTCAGCAGGCTCAGATGATGAGGCCAATGATGTTCACCATTGTTTTCATCATCGCAATATTCAGTTGGATGGCCATTTCAGTAGAAGAATTCAGAGTTGGATATGTCAGCCTCCCATGGTCCCCCACATGGAGCTTCAATGATAGGGTAATGTGGATTTTCCCAGCATGGATCGCCTCTTACATTACCATGAGCGCGCCACTTGGAAGGATTATTGACAGGCACATCAAGATCTACCGATATCGCGTACACCCCCTTGTGATAGCAGCTGAGCCGATTCCGGAACCCCTCTTGCACCTACTTGAGGAGGTCAAGCAGAAGACACGCCCCGACTCAAGGACCAGGAGATCCCAGAGGAGGAGGGATGGACCTAGGAAGACAGGTAACCAGCCAACCTCCAAATCCGATAGGAAGAAAGGCGGCAATCTGCAAGTCGCACCCCCCAAGACGGGATCTACATGCCCGTCATGTGGTTCCGAGATGATATCTAGGACATCAATGGGCAAGCTAAGGTGCGAAGTCTGTCGACACGAATGGAGATGAGGACTTGACCAAGTTGACCGTTAGCGGTAAGCCTGGTAGCGGTACATCTACGTTAGTGGAAAGAATTGCCCAAGAAAGAGGTTGGAAATCAGTAAACGGGGGGGACGTCTTCAGATCAGAGGCATCAAGAAGGGAACTCTCCGTTGAAGACTTCAGCAGGCTATGCAAGGAAGATCTGGACGTCGACCGCTCATTGGATACAATGCTCAAAGATCTACTACTGTCGGAAAGTGGCCCTGAAATACTGGAAAGTAGACTAGTCGGTTGGTGGGCACATTCCCTGGAAATTGATTGCCTAAGGGTTTGGATCAGCGTCTCCGTCGAAGAAAGGGCTAGGAGGATAATGGAAAGAGAGGGGTTAGACTACGACACGGCTCTTTCTGCATCAAGACAGAGGAACCAAGATGATATGCTGAGGTACAGGACTCTCTATGGAATAGACCTAGATGATATGACGCCTTACAACATGATAGTGGAAGCCGACTCGATAGATGCAGATCAGGTATTCAACCTAGTAAACTCAAGGATAGGTGCGTGAGATGGCACCTTCAGATCTATTTGTCCTAGACGAGGGGGCAGTCACTGACTCGAGGAGCGGGACAGACCCATATTCCAGAGATTTAGGAGATTTACTGGAGTCTGGAATTATCCTAGTCAACAAGCCCCGTGGCCCAACGAGTCACCAATTAGCAGCATGGACAAGGGGGCTTCTTGGGATAAAGAAGCTAGGGCATGGGGGAACCCTTGATCCATTCGCCACAGGGCTACTTACTCTGTTATGCGGAAAAGCGACAAGACTGACCGATATCATTCTTTCAGGGGATAAAACATATGTCGGTGTCTTCAGGTTCTCAGAGAACGTTGATGTCGAAGATTTGAACCGAGTAATTTCTTCACTAGTTGGGAAGGCCTACAATGTGCCCCCCAGGGAGTCTGCGGTAAAGGTCAGGGTTAGGAGTAGGGAATTCAGCTCAATAAAATGCCTAGACTCCGACTCAGAATCGAGAATTTTCGTAATTGAAATTTCATGCGAGGCTGGCAGTTATATCAGGACTTTAGCCAGAGATATCGGACTGCTGATGGGTTCACCTTGCGAATTGATAGAGTTGCATAGGACAAAGAGTGGCACCTTCGACTCATCAATGGCTTGCACTATGCAGCAACTAACTGATGCCGTGCATGTCTGGAGGGAACATGGTGATGACAAAGCGATAAGAAAACTGATCTCCCCCATAGAAAGGGCCCTAGTGTCGCTTCCAATAATTGTGGTTAAGGACGGCGCAGCAGCAGCAGTTTCCCATGGGGCATCATTGGCTAGGCCTGGAATAGCGAAGTTCTCACAGGGGGTCAAGGGAGGGTCTCCCGTTCTTATCCAGAGCTTGAAGGGCGAGGCCATAGCAATAGCTGAGTTGAAGGTCGATACCGATGATTTACCCGGGATGTCGTCAGGAGAGGTAGCCATTCCAAAATCCGTCTTGATGGCTCCGGGGACTTACCCACAGACATGGTCTAAGGACTAAATCAAGCAATTTCATGCTCTTCGTAAACCCACTCTTCGGTTTCAAGCCTAATCTTCAGTTTCATCATGGATAGACCCCATTGTAGCCATCGCGGCATACAAATTCGAGTCCAGTTGTGGTATAACTATTCCCTGAAAATAGTTGATTATCGGCCAGATATGAACTAATTACGAAAGAAATAGCCGCTATTTGACCCTCTTGTCATATGGCTTCTTGACTTTCCCCGGTCCGAGTCTGAGGGCAGTAAGGGCTATTGCAATCAGTCCAACAGATCCAACGATAATCGCCGGACCTCTGTCGACACCCCCTCCCTCGCTGTAATCAGCTGCCCTTCCAGAAACATCAATCTCTACAGATTTTTCATTATTTTCCTCATTGGTCTCTTGGATCGAGTTGGTGCCATCAGCTATTATTCTGATTAATTGGGTGCCCGGGCCAGATAATGCAGTATCACAACTCGTTTCACCAAGTCCTCCAGACTCAATCAAGTCAATCACTACGGTTCCGACAAAAACACCGTCAACTAGGCACCTTATGTCCACACCAACAGCCTCGCCCATTCCTTGGTTTCTGACAAAAATGGAGATTCTAGCAACTTCTCCGTCTCTGAAGGTATTCCCCGAGGTTGTTGAGCTCGTAATACTGATAGTCTCAACAACAAGGTCCGGTTTCGCCGTCACTATGACCTCTAATTGTTGAGATATCTGATTAACGCCATCACTAACAGTTATTTCTACAACGTGCGTTCCGACTGCCACTGGTGCCAGTTGTAGGTTCCCGTTTGAATCAATCGTCGCCCAAGATTTACTAGTCATTATCGAAGGGATTTCGGTATCCGGATCGTTAACATCGATTTCAATCGCCAAAGTTTCACCAAGCTCTATGTACACACTAAGTGGCAATCCTTCCAAGGTTGGTTCATCCGGTACTTCGGAGATACTAACCGTGAAGGAGTCAGACCACCGATTCCCTCGTTCGTCGAGTACCTCCACATAGATCTCGGAATCGCCATGGGCATCACTGACTGGCTGAAGTACCAAGTCACTCCCAGAAGATGAGGGCAAAATGACGCTCTCGTCGCTACCCCATGTGTTCACCGTCAGGCCCTGGGGTTCAGTAATGTCATCATAGCATCTCGAGCTTAGTGGAATAATTATTCCACCCCCATCTTCTTCCATTTCTAGATTATCAAATGGTATGCATGATGGGTCTAGGTCCCACTCAACTAAATATCCGCCAGAAATACCCATCGACTCCACATGGACCACAGTGGTCTCATTTGTGCCATCAGAGGACCATTGGAACCTCGTTGCAACCCCGACATTAGCTGACTCCGTAGGGGATGGAAGGGCGTGCCCCACTGGAACCTCCACAGTGAAGCTCCCAAGTTCGATAGGAAGACTCTCGACCAAGTAATCTCCTATCGCGAACCTGATTGAGCTCCCTGTGAGGGAAAGTCCGCCGACTTCTCCAGCAACAGAACCGCTAACGACCAAGTGAGGATCATTGATGTCCACCCTGGCTCCCGATATGCAACCATCCTGAATTCGGATTTTTATGTGATGCATGGATTCCGAATTTTGTAGTAAATCACCAGATTGAATTTGGTAATATTCACCTCCAGTATCACCAGCTAGAGCCCAGATTGTATGATTCCCAGAACCGTATGTGTGGATTCGCCCTAACTGTTGCAAGGGAGGCACATCGATATCAAATTCCCACTCTCCCAATGTGTCATCCGAGGGCGAGAGTCCGCAGGACTCTATGTTCAGATTTTCCGTTGTTCCTTCATATGGGCTAACGTCTATAATCGGGGAATTATCTCCCAATAGGGTGCTAATCGCGATTGAGTTTTCAAATGAGTACCATGGTTGGTAATACTTGGCCCTAATTCCAACTGCATCCACTCGGACCTCTGAATCATCACTCCCTCCTCCCTGAGAGACGTAATCGAATGTCACGGACGCCCCTTCTATGTAGTTCCAATTCCAATCGGCCAAATTGTCTACTGGAACGATAAGTGGATTATTCATCTTGAAGACACCCGAGAGAGTTCGCGTATACGTCGTTACTAGCCTGTCACTACCGACGCCATGAAGGATTATCCTGACTGAGTCGGAATTCAAATTATCCGGAATTTCGAAGTGCAGGACTAGCGAGACATTCGCGATCGCCCTGCTATGAAAAGCAGAGAAATCGAATCCCCCGACTGTAATGTTCGGGCCCCTTGACCAAGTATAGAATGAATCCGGGGATCCAGTACTGTAATTTGAATCAGTAATGCTTGACTGGGCCCAAGAAGTTTCTACCTCAAAATTATCGGGTCTGTCGTGTGTGAATGACAACTCCCCATCTGCCACCATCCCCGCTGTGTATAATGCGGGATTCCCGGAGAAGCCAGAAGTTGCACTAATGCTCCAGTCATCTTCTTCCTCAAACGAGCCTGGAGAAAATATCTCAATTCCCTCAGCATTAATTACAGTATCAGCCGAAACAACAAGTATTGACTGCAATAGTATCACAGATGTCAGGGCTAGCCCCAAGACACCCGTTTCGCGGCCCATCATTCCTTTACGGGAGTAAGCCGCGCTTCAACCCGTTGGTTACCTGACAGAAGCCATGGATGCAAAACTGTTGATATACGGGACTTTGTCCGTTGAAACCACAGACGGCTGTGATAGTGTAGCGGTTAGCACGGTGGGTTGTGGTCCCGCCGGCCCGGGTTCAAGTCCCGGTCACGGCCCCATTTCATTTTCAGGTTGGCCCGTTCAGGTCCTCGGAAGCGATGTCGTGTCCCATCTTATCCACCTTTATTGCCAGATATTCACGATTTTCATCCCCAACTCCTGCTACCAGGGGCATCCGCTGCTCAACATTGATTCCGTATGAGACTAATTGGCCTATCTTGTCCGGATTATTGGTTAGAAGGCAAACGCTGTCGATTCCAATGAGTCCGAGAATTTCAGAGGCTACTCGATAGTCTCTAGCATCAGCAGGATGGCCGAGAAGCAAGTTCGCTTCCACGGTATCCGCGCCCTGGTCTTGTAGATTATATGCCTGAATTTTCGCATGAAGGCCTATTCCTCTGCCTTCCTGCCTCAAGTAAAGTATGCAGCCCCAGCCAACTTCCTGTATCAGGGACATTGCAGCATCAAGTTGAGGGCCACAATCGCATCTGAGACTTCCAAATGCATCCCCTGTGAGGCATTCTGAATGCACTCTGAGCAGCACAGGGTCAGGGCCTACCATCTCTCCAAGAGTCAATGCCACATGCTCCATGCCTGTCTCACTATCGTTGAATACTCTAATCCTGAACTCGCCCCTTTCGGTTGGGAGCCTAGCATCAGCGGCAATTTCGTCAGCCTCATGAATCCTTACTTTATCGCTATTCATCTCCGGATCCCCCCTCAATATGATTGCCGGAAGTGCTGCTGATAAAGAAAACATACTCTCCCGAATTCTCTGTGACTTCGAGAAGCTCTACTCCCATCCTCCTGCATAGTGAGGGGATGTCACGGAGCGTTTCTGGATCATCGCAGATTACTTCGAGCACTCCCCCGTCTTTCATAGAAGATAGGGCCGCTCTAGTCTCATGTATCGGTATAGGGCAGAAGAATCCTAGCAGATCCAGTGTCCTGGAATCCCCTAGATCCTCCCTCATGCCCTCACCTTAGCTGAAACAACCTCAGGAATTTACAATCGCTGGCTCCAGTGAAATTCCTTGGAATTTCCTACCCTTGATCACGTCAATAACATATGCCACCTTCTCGACATGTACTTCCACTATGGTGCTTTCATCGTTTGAAGTAACCTCGCCTATCGCTATCTCGGGAATTCTCGATTCTGTAACTATCCAATCCACCAGCTCTCTCTTCGTGGTTTCTGATTTCTTTACCTTCATGCTCACGCGAACCATCCCGAAGTAATCAGATACTTCGTCCCAGTCATCTCTCCTTGGTATGAAATCCCTGTCTCTCCCCTCGGGTAATGCCGGGGGGTCGGTGAAGGGAATCTCAAGCCCCCAAGTAGAGCAAATCTTGTCGATCATGCTTACTTCAGAGCTAGTTGAGAAGCTCCAAGCCTCACCCTTCCTACCCATTCTCCCGGTCCTTCCGATCCTGTGGACATAGACTTCAGAATCATCAGGTAGATCGTAATTGACGACGTGGGTAATGCCATCGACGTCAAGCCCTCGTGCTGCTACATCCGTAGCTACAACGATTGTCTCAGAACCATCCCTGAATGAGTCAAGGACCCTCTCTCTTTTGTTCTGGGGCATATCTCCATGCAATCCAACAGCCCTGAATCTGAATTTTCCAAGCCTCTCAACTATCAGTTCCACCATTCTCTTCGTGTTAGTGAAAATCAGAATCTGAGAATCGCTCCCAGCATCACCAATGATTCTCCCAAGTGCCCAAAGCTTGTTCGCCCGTCCGACCTTTACCGCGTACTGGTCAATCTCCGGTACCTCGACTTCCAGGTCTTCACTCATTACGTGGACTGGATTGTTTAGAAATTCCTCCGCTGCATCTAGAACTTCTTGAGGGAATGTAGCGCTGAAAAGTAGTGTCTGTTCCCTATTCACAGTCCTCTCGAAGATCCAGAGGACGTCAGGGAAGAAACCCATATCGAGCATCCTATCAGCCTCATCCAAGCAGAAGAGTGAGATACTCTCCATTTTCAGATGACCGCGCTTTGCCATATCGATGACCCTTCCGGGCGTACCTACAACAATATCCGCCCCATCATCGAGCCTCTTCGCCTGCTTGTCAATGTCAGTTCCTCCATATACCGTCTCAATTTTGAGTCCCTTTTCACCTTGGAGGATGCTCATTTCTTCTGAGACTTGTACTGCCAATTCTCTAGTCGGACATAGAATAATTGCCTGAATTTTCCCGAGCACACTGCATCTCTCTATGGCAGGAATGCCAAACGCAGCTGTCTTGCCAGAACCAGTTCTTGCTTGCCCCACTACATCTCGGCCCTTCCTACCGTGTGGAATCGCCTCGATTTGAATTTCCGTCGGCTCTTCCCAACCACGCTCTGAAATCGCCTTAGAGATGTGACTCTCTAAGTCCCATCTGTCAAACCCGGTGGGTCCAGCGCTCATATGAATTCCTCAGGATCAGAAGTTCTCCGACTCCTTGATTTCCGCCTGAAGCTCACCCATCCAGTACTTCTTGCAGTTCTCTTTTGTCAGAAACTGATCCTTACTAGAGAAGTTGTGATTGTAGTGGTTATCTTGTACGGACGCGAATTGGGTGGGCTTCCTCTTGTGGAATTTCTGAAGTACATGCTGCCTCATGTATTGTCGAAATTTCAGGGCCTTGGTTCGGTTGTATTTTCCAGAGGCCATTCCGTCCCAAAGTAGCTCAAATCGCTCAGCTTTCTCGTCAACGACTTCGCTCATGGACTTCCCTCGCTTTCCGGGCGACCTAACTCCTGTTTATGATGTTCACCCATGGGTTGTTCCGGCTTCTCAACCACGTCAGGGGAGTCCTCTTCGGACATCGTCGGGTTTTCAAGTACTGCCAAGAAACGATTCTTTTCATCCTCAGAGCCCTCCATCTCTATGTCGATGGACAATGAACTAAGCCTCTTTCTAAGGTCAGGGCGTGTTTCCTGTTTGAGCAACTCTGCAGCTGTCTCTCTGAGCTCATCCCCACTGAGGACGATGGTCAGAAGGTCGATACACGCCTTACGCAGGTTGTAGTCCCTGTCCCGAGCCCCATCTATGATCATCTTAGTGACTCTAGGACTTTGCATATCCAGCCTCTTAAGGGCACCAATGGCAGATTTTCTCACCCCCGAGTCATCGTCCGACATTGCAACCTCGACGAGGATAGCAGCTATCCTGGGCTCAGAACCCGCCAGAGAGTTCAGCGTTCTTGCAGCATTTCTTCTGACCTCTTTGTCTTGATCCTCTAGGCACCAGCCGATCAAATCCCAAACTTCTGCACTAGACCTCGGTGCAAGGACTCTGAGTATCTTCGATGCCCTTCGCCTCAAGTCCTCGTCCTCTTCCCTGATCAGTTCATCAATGTGGATGCAACCCGTTTCAGTCCAGCTCTCCGATGCCATCTTCAGGGCATCGAACGCATTGTCTCTGTGCACCTTCCTAATGTCCCTCAATTCTCTGCGGAGTATTGTCTCACATCCAGACGGGAAGATTGGGGCCATCTTCTTCAGCGCTGTCATCGCCTCTTCTCGGACACCTAAATCGCCATCCATTAGCCTATCTGAGAGGCATTGCAGGAGCCCCTCATGTTTCCTCAACGAGAATGAGGGGAGCGAACTTAACCCAATGGCTCTGATTTCAGGATCATCGTCATCCAGGCACTCCAAAAGCACCGAATGAGCACCCTCTGTTTGGCTTTCCGAAACACGGTGCAGGGCCAGGATGCCATCCTTCCTTCTCGCGAATCCTCCTCCTACGGTCCTCGGTAACTCTATCGTGCCTTTTGCCCCATTAGCAAGATCTATTATTTCAGACTCGGGAACCACTCTCCAAACTCCATCGGGAGGGAGTAATAGCCTGATATCGGCCTCGGCCTTTGATCTTCCTCTGGTAAGGGGGCGACCAGTCCTCGGGTCTCTTGCAATGTAATCTCGGGCCACGTGCTCGCCCCGCGCATAGTGCCGACATTATTCAACTGACTGACTAATCGTTCAGATTGCTAGGAACATATTTTCAACCCCCTAGCGTGTATAGTGTCGTGATTGGCGAAGACTCGGGCGATGAGGTTCGTCGTTTCATCAACTTCAGTTTCTCTGGTTCCACAAGACCATACCTCTCCAGAGACGAGGTCGTGAGACTCTGGTCTCTGGAATTTCAGTGGTTCTCCCCTTCCGAGTCAACCGAGGTTCTCGAAAAAATGATTGAATCAGGATGGCTATTGCTGTCCGAACAAGGAGTGTCCCCCATCAGGGATATTGAAACATCCATTCCGCCCCTTGGCTGGAGGCCGATATTGCGTAAACTCCTGAATCCCCCAGAACCCCCTTCTAAAATCTCCGAGCAAAAACCCGATGAAGCAACTCCAACGTCGGTAATAGTAGTAAAAAATACTGTAAAATCAGCCGAATATCCTGCTGACTGGGCAGAGGGGTCGATCCCATCCCTAATATCAATTATAGGTGAAAAATCAGGACTCGATAGTAAAGAGGTTGTCAGAAGGGCCCAACGAAAGAGGAGAGCATTGGGGCACGTTACTCTCTGGATGTCATTAGCATTGGTCGCTAGAGACCAAGGCCTAGAAATGTCTGTAATTGACGATATAATAGGGGAAAATTAGTCGCCATTGGCCGTTCTGACTTCTGCTGCAAGTAGCACAGGGAGTACGATCAGGGCCAAGATGAAAGAGAAAGCCACAGAGATCGAACTCACGACTCCGAAGTCCCTGATTACCGGAATCGGAGATAGCATCAGCACCAGGAATCCACAAATCGTGGTGCCGGCAGACATCAGCAGGGCCGTACCCGTAGTTGCGTACATGTCTCTCATTGCCTTCCAGACTCCCATCCCCTTCTCCCTATTGGTCTCGAAACTTCTCCAAACATGTATTGAGTAGTCAATTCCCAGTCCAATAGTCAGAGCTGTAATCATGATAGTCAGAACGTTCCAGTTTAGTCCTAGCGTGGCCATAGATCCAACCACCCATGCCCCTGCTAGGCCAACTGGTAAAATTACGACAAGTGATTGCCCAAGCCTCCTAGTTAGCAAGAAAAGCACCAATATTGAAACAAGCAAGCTAATTCCAGTCGACTCAATTTGAGAGACCACTAAGCCTGCAAGAATTCCATCTATCATCACAACGTCCCCTGTCGCATATGCTCTACAGTCAATCAACCCATCCCCATCTTCAATGAGGCTGGCTTGATGTTTGAAAATCTCCGAGACCCTTGCGGAGTCCTCGCTGTTTCTCGCCACTACGTCTATGCTCATTTTCAGGTATAGTAGTCCACTGCCGTCCTTAGTGAGCGCCACATGGCCGGAGACTCTCTCGGACCAGCTCTCTCCACGGAGTGGGTCCCCCGTCGAGTCATTGGCCAAGAGGGACCCTATGGCCGCTGAGATATCTCCTTCTTCGAAGCCATCTGTGATGTCTAACTCCCCCTCAAAAATTCCCAGATGGTAAGTTTCTCCGAAGGATTGGTCATTCTCAACCGCATCTCTGAGAATCGGATATAGGCCGTCGTACGAAGGCCTGTCAGAAGTAGTACTACTGGGATTGACCACTTCCGGTATTCCAGAAATCCGCGTGTCTAAGAAATCTAGCCCTCTCAAAATGTCTCTTTCATTTGTCAGGGAAGAAGCTCCTTCGCTAGGCTCAATTATGATGTCAACAGACTTCCAAGCCGCTGCTTCATAGGAATCGTAAATGTCCTGTCTCACCTGCATCACCTCCATCTCATCTTCAGATAGGAAGTCAGTCAATTCGAAACTAGTGTCCAACTCCATTACTGCCACTACCACTGAGCCTGTGGTCAGGGCAGCTACAGCCAGCATTACCCATACAGCGTTCTTTCTTTGGAATTCTGTAACGCTGGAAGCAGTCTTCTCAAGCTGGAGCCCCCCTCCCGTATTGTTGCCGACGCCCCTCTCCGCAACAATATGAGTGGCGCCCACGGTCACTGTACTGGCGATGAATGCAGATACAACCCCAAGCGCTAGAGTAATTCCAAACGTCCTGAGTGGAGGAAGTGGTGAAAGTGAGTTTGAAAGGAAGGCGAATACTGTCGTAATGACGGCGAGAGTCAATGCCATCCTCAGCGATGAAAAAGATTCCACCCAAGCCTCTGCAGCTGTCTTCTTTACCTTCCTGGCCTTTTCATAACCTCTTTGCAGATGGATCGAGTAGTCTATCCCGAGACCCAAAACAACAGGTGCAACGGCAACCTCGAGTATTGAGAAACGCATCCCCATTAATGTGATCGTCCCATAAGTCCAGATCAGGGCTGCAGTTAGACTCAGTAGTGGTGCAGCCACCATCATGAATGATCTGAATGCTAGGGCCAAGACGGCAACCACCACTGCAATTGAAATCAGGAAAAGCCAAACCATCTCATCTAGAGTCGTATCGTTAATGTCGCTACTGATCAAGTCATCAGAAATAACTCCGTAATTCAGGCCATCCGAGCCTCCATCACGTAACGAACTCCTGATGTTTTGTGCCAGCTCCTCTCTGATTTCTCTGTCTATTTCGCCATCTAATTCAATCACCCAGAGGGTGCTGGACGCCCTTGGCGTGGGGTCCCCGGTACCCTCCTCGAGCCACTCGCACACGTGCTCATATTGGAAGTCTTCATGCAACATTGCAGATGAGGCGAACGAAGCCGCGGAAATCGCTCTGTCATCTCCGACTGCATCTATGCATGTCTCGTTGTCCGATACTAGGCTGTTCAAGATAGCCGACCAGTCGTTGAAACTCGCAATTCCACCACTTTCTAGATCTCTCTCTATTATGGCCCTATTCACAACATCGGCAGCATTTACATGAGCGTGAATCCCCCCTTCCTCGGCCGTTAAAGAATCAATCATTTCCATGTCATTTAGCAATGCATGTAGTAAGTTAACTTCCAGAATATTGCCTCCGTCTTCACTCGGGCTAACATGAACGTATATTCTGTGTCCCGTGGGCGGAATTAGCGAGTCGACCCTTTCCTGGGCTACGTCGGAGGGCGTTTGAGGCGAGAATGAGTCTAGATCAGTTGTGAAACTGGGGAGGGGAGTCACCACGCTGACCATAAATCCAGTTAGCAGGATACTGATTACCAATGCGGGTAGGGCCATTTTCTCAAACATCTCGGCAAGTCCCGAATCGCGTCCCGCCCCCTCCATGCCATACCGCCAAACAATACAGTGTTTAACTTAGGCTCACTTTGGGCCCCATAGGGCCCACAACTGTATGAAAGCCCTCAAAAGGGGGCGGCCGGTCGCCCGGTCGACATGTCCATCAAGGTTCTAATGAATGAAGGCCGAGAACTCCGAGTCAGGATTAGTGGGGAGAGCCACACTACGCTGCAGCTTTTCAGATCCAGACTGAATGACAATTCCAGTGTTGAATATGCGAACTTCTTCCAGAAGCACCCGGATCTGGATGAGCCTGAGTTGTATGTCCGGGCAGTAAAGGGAAAGAGCGCTGAGAAGGTTTTCAGAGACCTCTGCTCTGGCATTTCTAAGGAGTTCTCCGGGCTGAAGCTCTGACGCCCTAGTGCGGTGAGAGATTGAGTCCTCTAGAGATTGAGGAATCGTTAGGCTTAGTCGGCTGGTCGGTAGAGGACGACGGCGTCGGCGGACTCCTAAAGGTAAGAGTCGAGGACTTCAGGGTCGAGGAGGTCTCCAAGGTTCCAGCCCTGGATCCGAAGGGAAGGTTCACTGTAGCAAGGGTCACGCTCCACAACTGGGAAACGAATAGGCTACTGAATAGGTTGGCCAAGTCATGCGGAATTAGTCGAAATAGAATTTTTGCGTCGGGACTCAAGGATAAGCGAGCTGTCACCACGCAGATTCTAGTCATAGATGCGCCACAAAAGAGAGTCTCCGAGGTTACCATTCCCGACTGTGAAATTGAGATTCTAGGTCGCACACACCAGAAGGTCGGAATGAGTGACCACGATGGAAATAGATTCACTATCACAGTACGTGGATGTTGTTATCCAGATGGATCTCCGATGGATGGGAAAGAGGCTCTAATGAGGGTTCAGAGAATTCGTAAGGGCCTTAGTGAGAATCTGGGTGCAGATGTTTTTCCTAATTGGATTGGCCCTCAGAGGTTCGGGGCCAATAGGCCAGTTACCCCTATGGTGGGTAGGGCTGTGATTGAAGGGGATTTCGAAAGTGCAGTTGACCTTTACTTGGGGATGGCCGGAAACAGGTCCGGCGAGGAAACCGCGTCCTTCAGAAAAATGTGGAGGGAAACAAGAGACCCGGTGGAATGCCTGGGGATAATTCCCAAGCACCTCGGGTATGAGAGGGACATGCTTTCCAGATTATCAGAGGACGGCTCTGACTGGCTAGGAGCATTCAAATCCCTGCCTCACTCTTTGCAATTGTTAACTATCCACTCACTTCAGTCCCTTGCATTCAATCACGCCCTGTCTCGACGGATTTCCTCGGGATTGAGCCTAATCGAGCCCTCAATAGGTGACATCGTTGCACCCCTCAAATCAAATGGTAGGATTGATGTCTCTAAGATGGCTTACGTCAGT
>MDTG01225511.1_pt1 | contig 13891 bp, 12 predicted proteins | sample 811421 | NCBI WGS metagenome assembly MDTG01 (sample SAMN05326645, study PRJNA326480) | marine metagenome | isolation source: seawater | place: Pacific Ocean: South East | collected 2011 | reverse complement strand
TCGTTCTTCTTCATCTGGCTCGACAACCGGCGAAAGCCTGCTGCTCATGCGGTAGATGGCCGCCCCGGCGGCGAGCTGTGGGCGGTGCATGGTGGCGGTCTCTATCATCTGTTTCGCCATGATGGGGTCAGTGAAACGCTGCCCAGCGAGATCCACTGGTTCAAGTGGGAGGCCTATGTCACCTGGCTTTCCGGGATGGGACTTTTCACGCTGATCTACCTGCTTCAGCCGCACGCCTACCTGATCGACCCGCGCGTGTTCGAGATGAGCGGCACGCTCGCCGTGTGCAGCGCTCTGGGCGTGCTCGTCGGCGGCTGGCTGGGCTACGAGGCGCTGTGTCGCAGCCCCTTCAAGCGCCATGCCGGGGCGCTGTTCGTCGCCGTCGGTGTGTGGCTGACGCTGGCAGCGTGGGTGGCGACCGAACTGTTCTCGGGGCGTGCCGCCTTCCTGCTGATGGGCGCGCTGATGGGCAGCATCATGGCGGGCAACGTCTTCAATGTGATCATCCCGGGTCAGAAGGCTCTGCTGGCTGCTGCCCAGCGTGGGGAAACGCCGGACCCGATCCACGGCCAGCGCGCAAAGCAGCGCTCGGTGCACAACACCTTCATCACGCTGCCTGCGGTGCTGATGATGATCAGCAACCACTACCCGCTGCTGTATGCCAATGACTATCGCCTGGGCGTCATTCTGCTGTTGCTGGTGACGGGCGGTCTGATCCGCATCGCCACGGTGGATCACCACAAGGGCGTCAAGCGCCTGTGGGTACCCGTAGGGGCAGTGTTGGCGCTGATCGGCGTGATCCTGCTCTGCGCGCCGCGCTCACAGACGGCGCCTGCAACTGCCGAGACAAGCGCGCCTTCAGTAACTGTGGCGGCCAGCAGCGCCGCTGACAATGAGGCCCCGGGGGAGAATCAGGCCTTGCGAGACAAGGTCAGTCATATCGTCGAGCAACGCTGCGCCGGCTGTCACAGTGACACGCCGAACTTGATCGGCTTGACGGCTCCGGCAGCCGGCGTGGCCTTCAATGGCTGGGATGACATCCAGCGTCAGGCCATGCGTATCCACCAGCGCACGGTGGTCGACAAGAGCATGCCGCTGGCCAACATGACCCAGATGACCGATGCCGAACGCCAGATGCTGGATGACTGGTGGCAGGCGACACGCGACACGCTGAGGGGCGATGGCTGAGAGAGTCATGAATGCGGGCGTACGGACCAGCGGCGCTCCAGTCGCCGCTGGTCTGAGCCCAGTCGTCAGTACTCGTCAGCACCCACTCGTCAGCAGCAACGCTACAGTTCTGAGTCCGGTGGCCGATAGACGTGATACTTCTCTCATGGATCGATCGGGGTATCGCGTAGTGATGACAATAAAAAAGCGTCTGGCCCGCGCCAGTGTCGGCAGCAAGCTCGCCTTGCTGGTATTGATGTTGATGATGGCGGCCTTCACGGCGCTGGGCCTGGTGTTCTCGACGGCCAGCAAGATGCAGGTAGAAGAGGGCACCGAACGCGCTCTCACTCAGCAGCAGCAACAGATCACCAACACCATCGAGCTGTTCGACACCACCATGCAGTCCAGCGTGACGCGCATGCTCAATGCCTTCCTGGCGACCATTCCTGACAACTTCACGCTGATCGAGGACCGACGTCTGCCGATCGGCGAGCGTGATGCACCGGCGCTGCTCAATGCCGGCTTCATGCTCAACAATCAATCCGGTTATCTGGCCGACTTCGCCAATCGAACCGGTGCGCCGGTCAGCTTCTTCGTGCGCGATGGTGAGGATTTCGTGCGCATTGCCACCACCCTCAAGACCGAAGATGGCTCAAGCCTGCTCGGGCTGACGCTGAGTGGTGGGGTCAAGGATGCGCTGAATGCCGGCCAGCCCTATACCGGCATGCTCTATCTGGCGGGCCGTCACTACATGACGCGCTATCGTCCGATCACCGACTTCAATGACAACCTCATCGGGGCCTCGTTCATCGGGGTGGATGTCGGCGAGCAGATCGATGAGCTGTATGCCACCATCACCAATATCCAGTTGCATGAGAAGGACTTCAGTCTGGTGGCGAGCACGGCGCCGGGCCAGCAGGGCAAGGTGCTGACGACGGGTCAGTGGCAGGGCCGCTCGCTGATGGACTTCAAGAATGCGCAGGGCGAGCCGGCCTTCGCGCCGCTCTTCGCCGCCGACAGCGGTCAGATCGATTACCGCCTGGCGGGTGAAGACAGTGATCGCATCACCAGCTTCCAGCACTATCCCGCCTGGGACTGGGTGGTGGCGACCACGATCGACAAGCAGGAAGTGACGGCGGGCATCACGCAGGTCCGCAATCAGGTCTTCGGGCTGGCACTGCTGTTGGCGCTGGCCGTGGCCGGCATCCTCTACTTCCTCGAGCGGCGTCTGATCAGTCGTCCGCTGGATGCGCTGGTGTCACTGGCTCAGGCGCTGGCGCGGGGCGATCTGTCCCAGCGCATCACCAGTCAGCGTCAGGATGAGATCGGCAAGCTGACCGCGGCCATGAACAGCGTCGGCGAGGACTTGAGCAGAGTGGTCGGTCAGGTGCGGGGCACCACGGGCGCCGTCAATCAGGCCGCCGGCGAGATTGCCCAGGGCAACGAGGAGCTTTCGGCACGCACCGAGCAGTCCGCCTCCAGCCTGCAGGAAACCTCGGCCTCGATGGAGGAGATCACCACCACCGTGCAGCACAGTGCCGATTCCGCGCAGCAGGCCAGTCAGCTGGTCAATTCGACCTCCGAGCAGGCCCGCCGCGGCAATGACGACATGCGCAAGGCGCAGGCGAGCATGGAAGACATCAATCGCTCCGCCGAGCGCATCAGCGAGATCATCAGCCTGATCGATGGCATCGCCTTCCAGACCAACATTCTGGCGCTCAACGCCTCGGTGGAAGCGGCGCGGGCCGGTGAACATGGGCGTGGCTTTGCGGTGGTCGCGCAGGAAGTGCGCACCCTGGCGACGCGCTCGAGTGATGCATCCCGCGAGATTCGCGGCTTGATCGATGAGTCGATCTCGCACACTCAGCAGGGCGTGGCGCAGGTGAAGGACGCCAGTCAGGCGATGGCCGAGATTCTCTCCAGTGTCGAGCGTGTCAACGACATGATCGCCGAGATCAGCGCCGGCGCGCGTGAACAGAGTGCCGGCGTCGGCCAGGTGAATACCGCGGTCAGCGAGCTGGATGCGATGACGCAGCAGAATACCACCCTGGTCAATCAGGTCAGTGGCGCGGCGCGCAGCATGAGCGCACAGGCTCAGGCACTGGAGCAGCTGATGGCAGGCTTCAAGGTGGCGGGCGCTCAGGACATGGCAACATCGTCCATGTCGCGCCAATCCGTGTCGCATCAGTCCATGTCGCACATGAACACTCAGCCGATGGCGGATGGCGAGCAGACGGCTTTCCCGCCGCCGGCAAGCGCCCCGCGCGGTTCCCAGCGTCGTGAAGAGGAGGAGTGGGAAGCCTTCTGAGCGCGCTCTACTCCAAGCTGACCCCTGAGCTCGATCCTGCGCCAAGAGCTGGCTCGAGTGCCATTGAATGTGACAGCTAGCCGTTGATGTTTCTGCCAAGCCCTTGCCGACTGCCGTCGGTGAGGGCTTTGTCCTTTCAGGCCGGGTGACGGGCCGCGAAGCGTGCCAGCTCCTGAGGCTCGCAGCGCTCGCCGACGAAGACCTCGACATACTCGGCGACGCGGCTGATGCGCTCGCTGACGCTTTCCTGAGTGCGCATCGACAGATAGCCGATCTGGGTCAGGTAGGTGGTGCGTGCCCGCACGTTGGCGAGTTGCTCGGGCTGGCCGTAGCGCATCAGCATGCTGGTCAGCGCTTGAATGCGTGCCTGATCGGCGCGGGCGACGGCAGCGGCGACCTCCGCGTTCTGAGAGGCCCAGTTGCGGATCGCCAGCTCGAAGCGTGAATCGAACAGTGACGCATCCAGCCAGCAGTCGAAGACATTGAGCATGGCTTCCACCACCGTGGCGGCGTATTGCTCGCAGCGCCCGATCAGGCCGGCGGTATTGTGGGCATCCCAGCGTGCGAGCAGCGCGGTGAGCAGGGCGTCGCGGTCCTTGAAGCTCCAGTAGAAGCTGGTGCGTGACAGGCCCAGCGTCTTGGCCAATGTCAGGACGCGCACCGAATCCACGCCGCCCAGCAACAGCTGCTGATAGGCGGCTTCCAGCCAGTCCTCGGCCTTGCCGCGCCCGGCAGCCTGGGCGCCGTCACTTGCCGGGGGGACGCTTGGGGACTCTGGCATCGGCGGTCTCCTGAAAGGCGGGGGATGGTGAGGCTCATGTGAGGTCGATCGTGCGATGACGCCAAGAGCATGCTGTTTGCGACAGCGACGAGTCTGGCTGCGTCAGGCGGGCGAGAACGGCGTGTCCGGTGACGCATGGCCTGAAGCCTAGGACTATAGTCAGCGTATGTACACAGGTGTACGCAATAAAGACACCCCTGTTCTAGCTGTCTGCTCATCAGGAGGCCACATGGCTCAGGACCCGCTGCTCACGCCGTTCACGCTCAAGCATCTGACCCTCAAGAATCGCTTGATGATGACCTCCCACGAGCCTGCCTATCCGGAAGATGGCATGCCCAAGGCGCGTTATCGCGCCTATCACGAGGAGCGTGCGCGTGCCGGCATCGCCCTGACCATGACGGCGGGCTCCGCCTCGGTGGCGAAGGACAGCCCGCCGGTGTTCAACAACATCCTGGCGTATCGCGATGAGGTGGTGCCGTGGCTCAGCGAGCTGACGGATGCCTGTCATGAGCACGGCACCGCGGTGATGATCCAGCTCACTCACCTGGGACGCCGCACACGTTGGGACAAGGCCGACTGGCTGCCGGCGGTCTCGGCGTCCCATCGTCGTGAGGCGGCGCACCGCGCCTTTCCCAAGCGGGTCGAGGACTGGGATATCGCACGGCTGATCCAGGACTACGCCGACGCCGCCGAGCGCATGCAGGCAGCCGGCCTCGACGGTATCGAGTTGCAGGCCTACGGCCACTTGATGGATCAGTTCTGGTCGCCGCTCACCAATACCCTGGAGGGCCCCTACGGCGGCAGTCTCGAGAATCGGCTGCGCTTCACCATGGAAGTGTTGAGCGCCATTCGCGCACGGGTGGGCAGCGAGTTCATCGTTGGTGTCCGCTACACCGGAGATGAGTGTCTGAGTGGTGGGCTGGATGCCAGCGATGGCCTGGAGGTCTCGCGCCTGCTGCGCGATAGCGGTCAGGTCGATTTTCTCAATGTGGTACGCGGTCATATCGATACCGATGCGGGCCTCACCGATGTCATCCCGATCCAGGGCATGGCCAGTGCGCCGCATCTCGACTTCGCCGGACAGATTCGCGAGGCGATGGATTTCCCGACCTTCCACGGCGCCAAGATTCAGGACATCGCCACCGCACGTCACGCCATCGCCACTGGCAAGGTCGACATGGTCGGCATGACGCGCGCCCACATGGCGGACCCGCACATCGTGCGCAAGCTGATGGCCGGGCAGGAGGAGACCATCCGCCCCTGTGTCGGGGCCAACTATTGTCTGGATCGCATCTATCAGGGTGGCTCCGCCTACTGCATCCATAACGCTGCGACCGGGCGGGAGCTGGAGCAACCCCATGACATCACGCCTGCCGAGGTCACCTGCAAGGTCGTGATCATTGGCGCGGGCCCGGCAGGGCTCGAGGCCGCACGCGTCGCCGGTGAGCGTGGGCATCAGGTGGTAGTGCTGGAAGCGGCCGATCAACCCGGTGGCCAGATTCGCCTCACCGCCCAGAGCGAGCGGCGACGCGAGATGATCGGCATCATCGATTGGCGCATCAGTCGCTGTGAGGCGCTCGGCGTCGAGATGCGCTACAACGTCTTCGCCGAGGCCGAGGATGTGCTGGCGGAGCAACCCGATGTCGTCATCGTCGCCACCGGTGGCTATCCCGAGGAAGACATGCCGCAGGTCGGCAGCGAGCTGGTCGTCTCCAGCTGGGACATTCTCTCGGGCCATGTCATGCCTGGCCGCAACGTGCTGCTGTTTGATGACACGGGTGACCACGCTGCGCTACAGGCCGCCGAGATGATCGCCAACTCCGGTGCCAGGCTCGAGATGATGACGCCAGACCGCACCTTCGCGCCGGAAATCATGGCCATGAACCTGGTCCCCTACATGCGCAGCCTGCAACGTCTCGCCGTCACCTTCACGCCGACCTATCGCCTCGGCAGCGTCACGCGCAGTGAGAAGGGCCAGCTGATCGCCCATATCGGCAGTGATTATCTGGATGACGCCGTGGCGCAGGGCAAGGGCACCGGTGCCTACGCGGATCAGCGCCTCGTCGATCAGGTAGTGGTCAACTACGGCGCCCGCCCGATGGAAGATCTCTACTTCGAACTCAAGCCTCACTCACGCAATGGCGGGGCAGTGGACTACGACGCCCTGATCGCAGGCCTCGCCCAACCGGTGGACGGCCCGAGTCCGGAACACACCGAGCGCGCAGCAGAGGGCAGCTTCCAGCTCTATCGCATCGGCGACGCCGTCGCGACCCGCAATACCCATGCGGCGATCCATGACGCGTTGAGGCTGATGAAGGTGGTGTGAGGGGGGGAGATAAGGGGCGTCACTGCAGAGGCATGACACGGGCTGGGCAAGTCTCACAGGGTGGCGTGAAAAGTCTCACATAGTGCTTTGAGAAATGGATCGAATCACTCGCCCCTGGATCCGCTCGCGCCTCATCAAGCCCATCTTGTCAGTAGAGGTACTGTCAGGATGGGTGCCTTCCAGCCAGAGCATGCCGTCTGGTTGTATTGCGCGGATGCACTTGATGATGCGGCCGAACTGGGGATGCTGTGCTACCACGATATCGCCGATGCGATAGCGCGATTTCCAGCGTTTCAGCGTCACGACATAATCTCCCGGCGCAAGGCCGGGAGACATGCTGAGTCCATTGATGCGATAGAGTCCGATCGGCATCCGTTCACTCTTGATCAATTCACTCTTCATCAGTTCTTAGGCGCATCATGTCGTTGCCTCAATCCAGCTTCGGATAGGCGACATCTTCAGATGGCGGATACGGGCAGGTCGCGGTAAAGGTCGTGACACCCTTGGTATCCCAGAACGCCGCCGCGAACTCGTTGATGAGGGTCAGCAGCTTCTCGCCCTTGTCGCGTTCGATGCCTTGTTTGCAGACAGAACCAGCCAGCATGATGCTGTGGACCAGCGCATCGATGTTGGGATAGGCATCACGCTGCGGTTGCTTGATGTAATCGCCCCAGATGATGCGGATCTCATGCTTGGCTTTCTCGGCGTGGCTTTCCTTCTGCTCCACCAGACGCGCCAACAAGGCCTGATCTGCCAGCGTCAGGCTGTCCTTCTGGCCCAGCTCATTGATGAGATCCATGAAGCGAATCACGCTGAGTGCGGCGATCTGCGCAGCAGACGGGTCGTAGATCTTGCAGGGAATATCACAGTGCGCGGAAGCCGCAGGGACTGATACCAGGCGGTCAATGCCGCGGAGCAGGGCGTGAATCATGCTCAATCCTCCTTTTGCTGAGTGTTCTGGCGCTTGTGACGCGACTGACGAATGACGAAGAACGCGGTACCGATGACGGCTGCGATGGCGCCATAGAACAGGGTGTGAACGAGCGGGCTGCTCCAGTCACTGTGGTCATGTCCCGGGTGGGCCAGGGCCGTATTGGCGGCGGTCAGCAACAGCAGTCCGCTCGCGGTAAGGGTTTTCTTCATGCCGTATCTCCTGTGAGGGTGAGAGTCAGTGATGGACCCGCGTCGTGGAGTGTCCCGCGGGGTTCGCCTGGTGAGTCCGTCGCGTGGAAACGCCGAGCCATTGCACGGTGTTCATGATCTCCGTGCGTACCTGGCCGCTGCCGCGCAGCAAGGCCTGTTGATGGGCATGGCACAGACCCGGGGCGGAGAGCGCATGGGAGAGGCGCGCATGAGCAGCCTGGAGGGAGCGCATCGCTTGCGGGTGTTGGCCCTGGGCGCGGTAGAGCTCCGCCAGATTCTGGTAGCTCACGACCAGTGCCGCGACGCCGCCATCCGGGTCTGCACAGGGCATCAGAAAGATGTCGGCAAAATGGCAGGCGCTGAGATAGTGCTGCTCTGCCATGGCGTAGTCGCCCTGTTCGAACAATGCATTGCCTGCCTGTGTTTCACGCTTCCATTCGTCCATGAGGCCCTCCCGTGACCGGATATCGATTTCTTTAAGCAAATCGCCATGATTATGATAATCATTATCATTCAATAGTGGTGTAAAGCCTCAGCGACTGCAAGAGGGGATGGTAAATCAGGGGGAAGGCGGCTTGGCCCCGGGTAATGCGCGCAAGATCAGACGCGAACTGTCAGCGCACAGACTGGCGGGCGACGCGGTGCTGGTGAGCGTTCTAGGTTCAGAGCGATTGGCTTGCGAGGCCCGGGCCCGGCGAGAGCGAGGTAGCGTCTGGTGAGAGTTCCGCTGGCTGTGGCGCTTGCTCGGGCGAGGAATAGCGCTGTTTCGCCGTGTGCATGATGGTCTCCATGCTGGCATACACCATGTAGAGTTCTCCCAGGTTCTTGTCAGTCCTGAGCGTGGCATCGTGCAGTGGCGCCAGACCGAAACGCTTGAAGATCTTCATGTTGGCGCGTTTGCACAAGGCCAGAATGCCATGACGAAATGAAACCGCCGTGGCGGATGATGTCCGCATGTCACGATAATCTCGATATGGGCGGCTAACATGAGGCAAAAAGAGATGAAGCTGCGCTTTACCGCATTGCCTGGGACTGACTTGTGTATGGCCTTGAGGCCTTGGCCCCACGAGATGCGAGATCGGTATTGTCATGAGAAATGGCGGGTCTGCTGCCGCAACACCAAAGACTCCGACACGCTACCTTCGCAGAGGGGCATCAGTCGCCAATTGCAGATACTGAGGGTGATATGGTTCATGCCAGCAGGTCATGCCCCTGCGGGGATTGGAAGGGTGCTGGCGCAGCAAACAAGGAAAGAATGGGGAAGGTGGTAAAGCCGCAGGCAAGAAGTTCGTGGCAGAAAATTCATGTAAGGGCATGCATGGCTGGATATGCACATTCGTGATCTGTGTCAGGCGCAAACTGAAGATTGATGCAGTATCTTGCGATGCAGCGCACCGGTGTTCAGAGTCCGGGATATGATGCAATGCAAGAGTGAATATCGAGCACAGGAATCCAATTCATGTGGCTCGCAACAAGGAGAGAGCAATGGCACTGAAGATTCTGGTCTTTCTGGGGTCGGTGCGGACCAGCACACCCCCCGCACCTGCACGTCTTGGGGAAAGGGTTGCCAGGTGCTGCGTCGCACAGCTCGAGGAAAGTGGCCATGAGGCGGTGCTGATCGATCCACTCGATTACGATCTGGCAGACCCCTTCAAGCCGCTGTTCTCCTATGCGCAGCGCAATGCCCCTCAGGACTTGCTCAATCTCGCCCAGCAGATCGAAGCGGCGGATGGTTACGTGATGGTCAGCCCCGAGTACAACCATTCCATGAGTCCGGCGTTGGCCAATCTTCTGAATCACTTCGGCAGCTCGCTTTACTCCTACAAGCCCTCTGTGATCGCGACTTACTCTGCAGGACAGTGGGGCGGGGTACGCGCAGCAGTCAACATGCGCACCTTCCTCTCGGAGCTGGGCTGCTTGCCGGTCTCGGCGATGATTCACGTGCCTCGGGCGCAGGAAGTGCTCAATGAAGATGGCGGCTACGCCGAGAATCAGGATGCCCAGGAATGGGGCGGCTATCTCGAGCGCGCCTTCGAACAACTTGCCTGGTGGGCGAATGCCGCCAGGCGTTATCACGAGAGCGAAGACGGTGAGAAGCGCCCCGGCGCCTTCACGCGCAGCCCCTCGCAGCGCAACGCGCCTTGAAGGAGCGATAGCATTCCACGCCTCGATAAACGGGTGACGCAGCAAAAAGGGACTGCCTGAGCAGTCCCTTTTTGCATTGATAGTCAGTCACGTTTCGTCATGTGACTGCCGGCTCACTCGAAGTAGCCACGCACCTTGTCCATGTCATCGGTCTCCGTCAGCGCCAGCGAGAGTAGAATGCGCGCCTTCTGAGGATTGAGGGCGCCACTGCCGATGCCTTCTTCCTTGGCACTGACGATACCATTGCCGGTACGGGTGCTGCGCACGACCGGGATGCCATCCGCCATGGCCTGCTTGACCAGCGGCTTGACGGTCTCTGGAATCGAGCCATTGCCGCTGCCGGCGATCACGATGCCTTTGGCACCGTTGTCGAGGGCGGCGGTGAACAGCGCCGGGTCCATATCCTGGTGGGCGTAGATGATATCAACCTTCGGCAGGCCATCGAGGGATGTCACGTCAAAGCGAGGCTTGTCGGTCGGTGTCGCCGGTGTGTAATAGAAGTGCGGCTTGCCGCTGATGAAGGCACCGAGGTAACCCTGCTCGGTCGCCTTGAAGGTGTCCATCATGATGGCATTGGTCTTGGTGGTGTAATACGCCGAGCCGATGCGGTCGTTGAGCACGATCATCGCCCCACGTCCCTCCGCGCCTTCATCGGCTGCCAGGGTGACCGCCTCCAGCAGGTTGAAGGGGCCATCGGCACTGATGGCAGTCGCCGGACGCATGGCGCCGACCATTACCACCGGCTTGTCACTGTCGACGGTGAGATCCAGGAAGAAGCCGGTCTCCTCCAGCGTGTCGGTACCGTGGGTGATGACCACGCCGTGGGTGGCGTCCGTCGCGAGCTCTTCATTGATCGCCTTCGACAGCTTGAGCAGGATTTCCTGATCGATATTGCTGCTGCCGGTGTTGGCGATCTGTTCACCGGTCACCTCGGCGACATCGGCCAGTTCTGGTACGGCGTCCAGCAGCGCTTGCACCCCCAGGCTGCCGGATTTGTAGTTGGTGGTGTCCGTGGAGGAGGCAGAGCTACCCGCAATCGTGCCGCCGGTGGCATAGATTTTCACCCCCGGGTGTTCCGCGGCGTTGGCCTGAATGCCATAGGCCAGGGAACAGGCGGCGATCGAGATGGCAGCTACAAGGCGGCGGGGAGTCATGAAGTCAGCTGTTGTCATTGTGGTGAGTCGCTCTGTCGTTGTTATGAGTGGAAATGAAGGTCGTTTTTCAATCTTTCATTATTCATGAATAAGGAATATCTAAATTTAAGAGGTCAGTTCTCCTTGTCGTTTTGTGTGGCGATTGATGCTCAGCATGGGGTGGAGGCGGTAGTCAGACGAAAGGCTTCATCCCCCATCAAATCAAGCAAGAAGCCGGCCAGTTCGTGACATGACACTGGCCGGTTTGCATCACGTCAGTGCCGCGCCACCATCACTGCGCGGGTCGTGGGCCGCCTCGACCTGCCCATCCGGGTGGCACATCACGGCGCCGGCGTGCCCCAGCGTGTCGCTGAAGGCCTCATCGAGGACTTCCACTTCGTGGCCCATGGCCGCGAGTGTCTGAGCCATTTCGCCCGCGAGGCGCGATTCGAGCTTGAGGCTGGTGCTGACATCGCCCCAGGTGCGGCCGAGCAGCCAGCGCGGTGCGCTGATCGCGGCCTGCAATGACATGCCGTGGCGGGCGATGCGCGTGAAGACAGCCGCCTGAGTCTGCGGCTGGCCTTCACCGCCCATGGTGCCGAAGGCCATCACGCGGCCATCATCGAAGCAGGCCAGTGACGGATTGAGGGTATGGAAGGGCTTGCGGCCCGGTGCCAGGCTGCGCAGTCTGTCCGGCGCCAGGTCGAACGCCAGCCCACGGTTCTGCCACATCACGCCGCTGCTGGGCAGCACCACGCCACTGCCGAACTCCCAATAGACGCTCTGGATGAAGCTGACGGTGGTGCCGTCACTGTCCGTCGCGCCCATCCAGATAGTGTCGCCTTCGGCGGGCTCGTGCGGCCAGCCAAGCGCGGACTGCATGTCGATCATCTCGGCCTGGCGGGCAAGGGCCTCCGGAGAAAGCTGTGCCTGTTGCGTGGCGATGCTGCCTTCGAGGCTGCCCTCGAGCGCCCCCTCGATGCATTCCGGCGAGGTGATCAGGCTGTCGCGTACCAGGAAGGCGCGCTTGGTGGCTTCGATCAGCGCATGCAGGTGACGCGGGGTGTTGCCGTCCGCTTCGCTGATGCCATGCGTCGCGCTCAATGCATCGTAGAGCCCCAGAATCATCAGCGTCGCGAGGCCCTGGGTCGGCGCTGGCAGATTGTATACCTCACTGTCACGCAGACGGACCTTGAGCGGCGTGACGCGCTGGGCGCGATAGCCGTTGAGGTCTGCCAGGCGCAGCGGGCTGCCGGCGGCTTCCAGTTCCTGTGCCATGCGGGTCGCAAGTTCACCACGATAGAAGTCATCGAGTCCGGCATCTGCCAGACGCGAGAGCGTCGCGGCCAGCGCCGGCTGACGCAGTCGCGCGCCTTCTTCCAGCGCGATCGGCTCACCTGACTCACTCTGACCCAGATAGCGCTCAGCGAAGCCGGGCTGCTGCGAGAGCACGGCCAGATGTTTTTCGCTGAGTGCCTTCTGGCTGGCGCTGACGGCCACGCCATCATTGGCATGCCGGATGGCGTGGCTCAACAGTGTCGAGAGCGGCAGGGGCGAGCGCTCATCCGCCGAGGTCTCGGCAGAGAAGGCCAGCGCCTCCTGCCAGCCGCCGATGGTGCCGGCCACGGTCAAGGCCGACAGCGGTCCGCGGGTCGGGATGCTGCTGCCGTTGGCCAAGGGGGCGGCCCCCTCACTGTCAGCCGCGAAGCCATGGCCGTGCTCGGCATAGAACTCGCGGCTGGCAAGCCCTGCCGCCGGGCCACAGGCATCGATCGCCAGCGGCGCCAGTCCCGGGCGCTTGATCAGCCAGAAGCCATCACCGCCGATGCCGTTCATGTGGGGGTAGACCACCGCGATGGTCGCTGCCATCGCGACCATCGCCTCGATGGCGTTGCCACCATCGCGCAGGATATCGCGGCCCGCTTGCGCCGCCAGATGATGGGGCGCGGCGCAGGCGCCGCCAAAACCACGTCGGGTATGAATCATGGCGTCTTGCTCCTGAGGATTCCGTTGTTGTTATTGAGCGTCCAGTGCGTCTCAGCTACCGGTGAACAGGTCGTAGAACATGCGCAGTGCCGTGAACATCAGGAAGATGGCGAAGACCTTCTTGAGCTTGGCGGCGTCCATCGCGTGGGCCAGCTTCGCGCCGATCGGGGCGCACAGCATGGTGGCCGGCACGATGGCGGCGAAGCCGAGCAGGTTGACGTAGCCGATGGAGCCCGGCAGCAGGTTCGGTTCACCGATGCCATTGAGCAGGAAGCTTGCGGTGCCCGGCAGGCTGATCACCAGACCCAGCGCCGCGCCCGTGCCGACGGCCAGGTGCATCGGGGTGCCCAGGGTGCTCAGGGTCGGCACGCTCAGGGTGCCGCCGCCGATGCCCATCAGCGTCGAGACGCCACCGATGAAGGTGCCCAGTGCGCCGCTGCCCAGCGGGCCCGGCAGGCCAGTGCCCAGCACGGTGGACTGACGGCGGAACATGTTGAGCGCGACCAGGAAGGCCACGGTGGCAAACAGCCCCATCAGTACCGCACCGCTGAACAGGTTGGAGAGCAGGCCGCCGATGATGACGCCGATGATCACGCCCGGCAGCAGGCGCTTGAGAATCGCCGGGTCCAGATTGCCCTTGGCGTAATGCGCCCTGGCCGACATGATCGAGGTGGGAATGATGGTAGCCAGTGAAGTGCCGACGGCCTGGTGCATGCGCACCGCTTCATCGACGCCCAGCAGGCTGAAGAGGTGAAAGAGCACGGGCACGATGACGATGCCGCCGCCGACCCCCAGCAGGCCGGCCATCACGCCGGCAATCATGCCGGTGACGATCAGTGCGGCGATCAGGCCGAGAATCCAGTGCAGTGGATAGGCTGAGAACAGTTCCATGGTGTTTCCTT
>MDTG01059324.1_pt1 | contig 13891 bp, 6 predicted proteins | sample 811421 | NCBI WGS metagenome assembly MDTG01 (sample SAMN05326645, study PRJNA326480) | marine metagenome | isolation source: seawater | place: Pacific Ocean: South East | collected 2011 | reverse complement strand
CCGCAGCGCGCGCTCCTCGCGGACGTGAACCCCGAGCTGATCAACGCCTATCGGGCGATCCGCGACGAGCCGGGCGCCGTGATCGCCGCCCTCGAGGCGCTCGCGCCGGGCCACTGCAAGGAGCGCTACTACCAGGTCCGGGAGCGCTACAACGCGGGCGGCCAGGCGCCGCTCGAGCGGGCCGCGCTCTTCGTCTACCTGAACAAGACCTGCTTCAACGGCCTGCACCGCGTGAACCGCAAGGGCGAGTTCAACGTGCCCTTCGGTCGCTACAAGAACCCGCGCATCGTGAACGCCGAAGGCATCGCCGCGGCGAGCGAGGTGCTTCAGGGCGCGGACATCCGCTGCGACGGCTTCGAGGCGCTCGTCGAGAGCGCCAAGCCCGGCGACTTCGTGTACTTCGATCCGCCCTACGAGCCAGTCTCGCGGACCTCGAGCTTCACCAGCTACGCGCGCGGCGGGTTCAGCCAGGAGGATCAGCGGCGCCTCCGGGACGTCTACGCCGCCCTCGACAAGCGCGGCTGCAAGCTGATGCTCAGCAACAGCGACGTGCCCTTCATCCGCGAGCTCTACGCGGGCTGGAACGTCGACATCGTGCGCGCGGCCCGCGCGATCAACTCGAACCCGAACGGGCGCGGGAAGGTCGCCGAGGTCGTCGTCCGGAACTACTGACGCGCGTCTCGGCCGCTCGCCCGGAGGGGCCGGGCATGCGGTCTGGCCACGGCTGCAGTCAGTGAATTTCGAATTCGCGAAAACCCCTGCTTTGGCGGGGGTTTCGCGCTTTACGCCGATCGCCCGCGACGCTAGGGTCCGGCCACCATGAAGGGCGACGCCGACGTCATCGAGCTCCTCAACGCGGTCCTCACGAACGAGCTGACCGCCATCAACCAGTACTTCATCCATCACAAGATGCTGAAGGACTGGGGCTACCACCGGCTCAGCGCGCGGAAGCGCAAAGAGTCCATCGAGGAGATGGTGCACGCCGACAAGGTGATCGAGCGCATCCTCTTTTTGGAGGGCGTGCCCAACATGCAGCGCCTGAACCCGGTCGGCGTCGGCGAGGAGCCCATCGAGCAGCACGAGCTCGATCTGGCGCTCGAGATGGAGGCGCTCGAGGTGCTCCGGCGGGGCATCGTGCTCTGCGAGGAGAAGCGCGACTTCGGGACGCGCGAGCTCCTGGCGCACATCCTCGAAGAGGAGGAGGAGGGCGTCGACTGGCTGGAGACGCAGCTCCACCTGGTGAAGGCGATCGGGCGCGAGCACTACCTCTCGGAGCAGATGGGCTCGGAAGACGAGAGCTGAGGCAACTTCCGCTCGCTGTCTTCAGCTTGCCGGCGGCGGTCGATAACTGGCCCGGGGAGGGAGCGAGCCGGTAGCGTGGCGCGGTGGCGACGCGCATCTTCGCCTTCCGGGCGTCCTCGGGGGAGGTCTTCGAGCCGACGCCGAAGGAGCTCCCGACCTACATGGCCGACCCGGACGTGAACGTCTGGGTGAGCCTCGATCAGGCGGGGGCGGCGCAGCGGCGGCTCCTCATCGAGGTCTTCCAGCTGCACGAGCTTCTCGTGGAGGACGCCCTCAGCGTCGCGCCGACGCCGAAGGTCGAGGTGCACGACGACTACCTCTACCTGATCCTCCATGGCCTCGACGTGGAGCGCGGGACGGGGCCGCTCGGGGACGCGCCCGAGGAGGTCCAGACCGTCGACGTGGACTTCTTCATCGGGAAGAACTTCCTCGTCACGCACCACCGCGTCTCCATGCCCTCGCTCGAGCTCGTGCGCCGGGAGCTGAAGCGCGACCCGAAGCCCCTCGCCAAGGGGCCGGCCTTCCTCGCGCACCGGCTCGCCGACCTGATGATCGACGAGTTCCTCCCGCTGATGGAGCGCCTCGACAAGGAGATCGTCGCCGTCGAGGAGTCGGCCGTGAAGGACCCGGACCCGAAGCTCCTCCCGCGCATCTTCTCGCTCAAGCACACGCTCCAGCGGCTGAGGCGCGTGGGCATCCACCAGCGCGAGATCCTGCACCGGCTCTCGGAGGGCAAGCTCCCCTACGTGCCCAAGAAGGCGCGCCCCTTCTTCCGCGACGTCGAGGACCACTTCGTCCGCGTGATGGACCTGAACGAGAGCTACCGCGACCTGGTCAGCTCGTCGCTCGACGCCTACCTCTCGATGCAGTCCCATCGCCTCAACGAGGTGATGAAGATCCTCACCGTGATCTCCACGATCATGCTCCCGCTGACCTTCATCACCGGGCTCTACGGCATGAACTTCGACTTCATGCCGGGGATCCACTGGAAGTACGGCTACGAGATGGCCTGGGCGGTGATGATCGCGACCGCCGGCGGCTTCTTCTTCTTCGTGAAGCGACGCGGCTGGATCTGAACGGAGGCGACGCGGCCCGCTCGGACGCGCCGCCCCCTCGGCCCCCACCCGCGATCAGTCCGGCAGCTCGTTCAGCTGGATGGCGTAGAAGTGGCCGCCCTGGGGATCGGCGATCACGGCGAAGGTCCCGACGGGGATCGGCGTCGCCGGCACGGGCACGGTCCCGCCGAGCTCCTTGGCCTTCGCGACGGTGGCGTCGATGTCGGCGACGGCGAAGTAGACGGCCCAGCTCGGCGGCATGTCGCCCCACTCCTCGGTCATCTCGAGCATGTGGCCATTCTCGCGCTCGCCGTTGAAGATCATCTTCATCTTCGCGGGCCCGTCGGCGTACTCCGGCTCGGGATCGCGCACGTCCCAGCCGAAGAGCTTCCCGAAGAAGCTCGCCGAGCCCTCGAGGTCGCGCGTGGAGAGCTCGTTCCAGCAGAAGGCGCCGTCGGCGTTGCAGAGCTCCGCGCCGACGTGCTTGCCCGGCTGCCATACGGCGAGCGCCGCGCCCTCGGGGCTCTGGAGGATGGCCATCTTGCCGACGTCCATCACGTCCATGGCCGGCATCATGACCGAGCCGCCGAGCTCGGCGGCGCGGGTCGCGACGGCGCCGACGTCCTCCACGGAGACGTAGCTGTTCCACATGGAGGGCATGCCGGCGCCCTTCATCTCCTCGCCCATCTGGCCGAGGCCGGCAACCACCTTGCCGTCCTTGTAGAACTGTCCGTAGCGCGGCCCGCCGCCCGTGTCCTGCTCCTCGTAGGTCCAACCGAAGAGGTCCGCGTACCAGGCCTTGGCCGCGTCCATCTCCTTCGCCATCAGGTCGACCCAGCAGAACTCACCGGGCGCGTACTCCGTCTTGATCGTCATCGCGTGTGCCCTCCCTGTGCGTGGCGGGGGGACCCTATCGCAAAGCGATGACGGCCATCATCCCATTTCGTGTCCGGCAGCGCCTGGCCGGGAAGGGAGAGCCCGAGCGCGGGAGCCCGAGCCCAAGCGTAGAAGCCCGAGCGCACAGCCCGAGCGGCAGCCCAAGCGCGGGAGCCCGAGCCCGAGCCGCCCGCGCGGATAGGCGGCGGCGCCGAAGTCAGGCGGCCGCGAAGGGGAGCGCCCCAGCCGCGGAGCGGCAAAGTCAGGCGGCTGCGAAGGGGAGCGCACCCACATCTGCCCCGTAGCCCGGCCCCACGGAGCCGCGTTCGTGTACCCACGAAGAACCGAGCCATGTGACGCGAGCGCAGCGGGAGCCCGAGCCCAAGCGTAGAAGCCCGAGCGCACAGCCCGAGCCCAAGCGTAGGAGCCCGAGCCGAAGCCCGGGAGCCCGAGCCCAAGCCGCCCGCGCGGATTGGCGGCGGCGCCGAAGTCACCCCGCCGCGAAGGGGAGCGCGCCGGCCGCGGAGCGGCGAAGTCACCGCACTGTCAGGGGAGCGCGCCGGCTGCGGAGCGGCGAAGCCACCGCGCTGCGAAGGGGAGCGCTCCGACCGCGAACGCGGTGAAGTCACGCAGCTGCGAAGGGGAGCGCCCCAGCCGCGGAGCGGCGAAGCCACCTCGCTGCGAAGGGGAGCGCCCCCACATCCGCCCCGTCGCCCGGCCCCACGGAGCCGCGTCACCGTACCGTCGAAGAACCGACCCGTGTGACGCGAGCGAAGCGAGCGCCGAGCCGCCCACGGCGGCGCTGGTAAGCCAAAGATAGCGAGCGCCAGCGAGCGGAAGCCGCCCACGGCGGCGCTGGTAGGTAAGAAGACGGCGGCGGAAACCGCTCTAGTAGTGGCAGCAGCGGAAGCCGGTGTTCGGGAACGCGAAGTCCTCGTTGGCCACCGTGAAGTCGAACGTGCAGGTTCGGCCCGCCTCGATGGTCGTGTAGGCGCCGCCGCGTTGCTCGTAGACGCCCGCCGCCGCCGCGGTCGCGGTCCACTCCTTCACGTTGCCGCTCAGATCGTAGACCCGGCCCGCCGCGCCCCAGTCCGCGTAGCACATGGCGAAGCTGCCGGTCGTGGCCACGGCGTCCTGGTCGCCCGCGGCGCCCCCGTCAGCGTCGACCTCCTTGCCGTTGCAGGCGGTCGGCGCGCTCGTGTCGCAGCTCTGGTAGGCCCAGAGGCAGGTCCCGCTCGAGGCCTCGCAGGCGCGCTCCCAGTCCGGCGCCTCGCAGAGCCGCCAGCCCGTCTCACCGGCGCCCGGGCAGGCGCCGTCCTCGTTCATCGCGCAGCAAGCGTCCCGCGCCTCCGACCAGGTCACGCTGGTCCACGGCAGCACCCCGGCCCGCGAGCAAGCCAGCGTCTCGTTCGAGCCCGCGTCGCCCGCGCTCGCGTCCGGCCGGGAGGCCTCGTACTGCATCATCCGCATGGTGCCGCCGCCGGCGCGGTTCACGACCACCGTGTCGAAGGCGTCCATCGTCAGCGCGTCTCGCCAGGCCGTGCCCGGGTCGTCCACGCCGACCTCGTCGACGAGCCCGTCGCAGTCGTCGTCGGCCGCGTTGCACTCCTCGTCCGCCGGCATCGCCGCCAGCGTCGCGTCGCACTCGACACCGTCCCCGTCGGCGTTGCAGACGTAGCTGCCCACGCCCCGGCACGCGCCGGTGCCGACCGAGCAGCTCGTCCCGGCGAGCGGGTAGGTCTCGTCCGTGGCGCCGTCGCAATCGTTGTCCTCGCCATCGCAGCGCGTCTCCGAGTCCTCGAAGGTGCCCGGGTAGGCGCACTGCCAGCCCGCGGCCCCGCCGCAGCTCGCCGTGGTGCCAGCGCAGACGCCGCGGTTGAAGCAGAAGTTCGACGGCGGCACGAGCCCCTCGTCGGTCACTCCGTCGCAGTCGTCGTCCTGCCCGTTGCACACCTCGTCGCCGCGGAAGTCGCACTCGTACTCGCAGCCGGGCATGCCCGCGTCGAGGTCGAAGAACCCGGGCAGGCAGGCCGCGATGGCGCAGCTCCCCATGTCGCAGATGCCGATGGCGTTCGGCGGCGTGCACGCGACGCCGCAGCTCCCGCAGTTCGTCGGGTCGCTCGCGAAGTCGAAGGCCTCGTCCGTGCTCCCGTCGCAGTCGTCGTCGGCCATGTTGCAGAGCTCGACGCCGGGGCCCGTGCCGCCCTCGCAGCTCAGCACGCCCGAGCGGCAGGTGAGGGTGCCGGCCGTACAGGCGCCAGTGGTCTCGCCGCAGCTGGCGCCGCCGTCCGGGTTGCCCTCGTCGACGGAGCCATCGCAGTCGTCGTCGAGCCCGTTGCAGCTCTCCATCACGGCTTCGGTCGCGCCGGTGCAGACGAGCGCGCCGCCCATGCACTGCTCCACGCCGGGCCGGCACTGGCCCACGTCCGTGCCGCAGAGCGAGCCGCCGTCCGGGTTGCCCTCGTCGGTGCTCCCGTCGCAATCGTCGTCGGCACCGTTGCAGGTCTCCGCCGCCGGGACGACGCCGCCCGTGCAGACGAGGTCGCCAGCCACGCAGGTCAGCATGCCGGCCGTGCAGGCGCCGGTGGTCTCGCCGCAGCTCGCCCCGCCGTCCGGGTTGCCCTCGTCGATGCTTCCGTCGCAGTCGTCGTCGAGCCCGTTGCAGGTCTCGGCCCCGCCCGTCACCTCGCCCTCGCAGACGAGCACGCCCCCCGTGCAGACCTCGCGGCCCTGCACGCAGACGCCCGTCCGCGAGCCGCAGAGGCGGCCGCCCTCCGGGTTCGACTCGTCGGTGCTCCCGTCGCAGTCGTCGTCGACGCCGTTGCAGAGCTCGGTCGTCGGCTCGACGGCCCCCACGCACTCGACGATGCCGCCGAGGCACTGGGTCACGCCCATCATGCAGGCGCCCGTGTCGTCCCCGCAGGCCTCCCCGCCGCCGGGATCGCCCTCGTCGATCGTGCCGTCGCAGTCGTCGTCGCGGACGTTGCACGTCTCGGTCGCCGGGTCCGCCAGCGTGCAGGCGTACTCGCAGCCGTTGTCGACGCGCATGTCGATGTCGTAGAAGCCGTCCGCGCAGCTCTCGAGGCCGCACATGCTGGCCGCGCAGCTCGCCGTCGAGTTCGGGAAGCGGCAGACGCGGCCGCAGCTCCCGCAGTTGTCCACGTCGGTCTCGAGCTCGACGTCCTCGTCGACCTCCCCATCGCAGTCGTTGTCGCGGAGATCGCAGATGGCGTCCTCGTCGGAGGTCTGGAGGCAGCGGTACTCGCAGCCGTCCTCCGGGTCCTCGTTCAGGTCCAGCCAGCCCACGTCGCAGTCGGCGATGCCGCAGACGCCGGCCTCGCAGACGGGGAAGGAGTGGGGCGGCGAACAGACGCTGCCGCACTCGCCGCAGTTGGACGTGTCCGTCTCGAGGTCGATGCCCTCGTCCACGATGCCGTCGCAGTCGTCGTCCTCGTCGTTGCAGAGCTCGTTCAGGAGGCAGCCCCCGTCGCCGACCCCCACGTCCGGCCCCGTGTCGGGCGGGCCCGTGTCCGGGCCGCCGTCGCGCGCCCCCGCGTCGGGCCCGGCGTCCTCCTCGACGTCCCCGTCGACGCAGGTCAGGCAGTAGGGCTCGACGTCGCAGCCCGCGAGGGCGCCGGCCGCGAGGCCGAGGGCCGAGAGCGTGGCGAAGCGCTGGAGCAGGCGGCTCATCGCGTACCCCCGTTCCGGCGGCGCCACACGAGCACGGCGGGCACGAGGAGCGCCAACCATCCGAGCGGAGGCGGTCCGTCGTCATCGGGTCCGACGATCCGGCAGGTGCAGCCTCCGCCGCCGGCCGCGAGCACGCGGTCCTCCGGGTCCTCTTCCTCCTCGCCCGGCCCGGCGTCCGCCTCCGTGGGGCCGGCGTCCATGTCCATGGGCCCGGCGTCCGTCATCATGGGCCGCGGGACGCACTCGCCCTCGAAGCAGCGGTCGCTCTCCGGGCAGCGGAGGCGCAGGCAGGGGTCCTCCCCGCAGCCGCCCGTCTCCGGGTTGCAGACCGTCCCCTCCGGACAGGTGACCATGAAGCAGAGGTCGTCGACGCACTCGCCGCTCTCCTCGTCGCAGCGCTGATCGGACGGGCAGCCGACGCCCTCGCAGAGGTCGTCGACGCACTCGCCGCCCGTGCAGCGGTCGCCCGGATCGCAGCTCACGCTGCCGCAGCTCGTCTCGCAGACGCCGTCGCGGCAAGCCTCGTCGGCGGCGCACTCGACATCCAGGCAGGGGTCCGGGATGCAGTCGCCGGTGCGGACCTCGCAGAGCTCGCCCGCGGGGCAGCCGAGGCCCGTGCAGTCGTCGACCACGCAGCGGCCCGTGCCCGGGTTGCAGACCGTCGGCGCCTCGCAGACCACGCCATCGCACGGGAAGGTGCACTCGTTCGCGATGCACTCGCAGACGGGCACGCCCTCCTCGTCCGGCGCGCAGCGCACGACCCCGTCGCGCTCCACGGTCTCCTCGCCGCAGGTCTCCGGGTTGCAACGCGGCGCGACGCAGTAGCACTCGCCCTCGATCTCGACCTCGACCCGGCCCGTCGGGCAGGTGCCGAACTCGCTCGTCGAGCAGGGCAGGGCGCACTGGCAGTCCACGCAGGCGCTCTCGCCCGGGCAGATGGCGCCCGAGTCCGGGTCCTCGTCGATGGCTCCGTCGCAGTCGTTGTCCTCGCAGTCGCAGGTCTCCGGCGCCGCCGGCACGCCGCCGACGCAGATCTCCGCGCCGTCCACGCACTGGATCATGCCGGGCATGCAGACGCCCTCGGTGTCGCCGCAGGTCTCGCCGGCGGCCAGCTCCTCGTCGACGGCCCCGTCGCAGTCGTTGTCCAGGGCGTCGCACTCCTCGGGGATCGGCCCGAGCTCGCCCTCGCAGACGATGGCGCCGTCCACGCAGGCCCTCACGCCCGGCACGCACTCGCCCGTGTCCGAGCCGCAGGGCGCGCCCACGTCGAGGCCGTCGTCCGCCACGCCGTCGCAGTCGTCGTCGAGCCCGTTGCAGACCTCCTCGGTCGGCCCGACGGCGCCGTCGCAGATCAGCTCGCCGCCGGTGCAGAGCGTCGTCCCCGGGCTGCACTCGCCCGTGTCGTCGCCGCAGGCCATGCCGCCCTCGGGGTTGTCCTCGTCGGTGCGCCCGTCGCAGTCGTTGTCGAGGCCGTCGCAGATCTCCGCGCTCGGGCCCGTCGCGCCGACGCACTCGAGCGTGCCCATGCGGCAGACCTCGGCGCCGAAGGCGCACTCGCCCACGTCCGTGTCGCCGCAGGCCGTGCCGCCCTCCGGGTTGCTCTCGTCGATGAGGCCGTCGCAGTCGTCGTCGACCGTGTTGCAGAGCTCGGCGACCGGGCCCGTGTCGCCGTCGCAGACGATGCGGCCGCCGTCACAGAGGGTCGTGCCCGGCGAGCAGGCGCCTTCGTCCGTGCCGCAGGCGGCTCCGCCGCCCGGGTCGCCCTCGTCCGTGCTCGCGTCGCAGTCGTTGTCCACGCCGTCGCAGATCTCGGTTCGCGGCCCGACGGCGCCGACGCAGGTGAAGGAGCCGGCCACGCAGGTGCGGACGCCGGCGGCGCACTCGCCCTCCGTTTCGCCGCAGGGGCCGTCCGTCGGGACCGACTCGTCGGTCGTGCCGTCGCAGTCGTCGTCGATGGAGTTGCAGCTCTCGGCCGCCGGACCGGTGCCGCCCTCGCAGGAGAGCGTACCGCCGACGCAGCGGAGCCGGCCGGGCGAGCAGGCGCCGAGGTCCGAGCCGCAGACCGTGTCCGGGTCCGTGCCCTCGTCCGTGCGGCCGTCGCAGTCGTCGTCGAGCGTGTTGCAGAGCTCCGTGCCCGGCTCGACCGCGCCCACGCAGACCCCGTCGAAGGCGCCGTCGCGGCAGAACTCCACGCCGGCCTCGCAGATGCCCTCGGTCTCGCCGCAGGGGCGCGTGAGCCCGTCGACGACGCCGTCGCAGTCGTCGTCGATGCCGTTGCAGCTCTCCGCCGAGGGCCCGACCGCGTCGCAGCCCGCCCAGGTGCCCATGGAGCAGGTCTCCGAGCCGACGCTGCAGGCGCCGACGTCCGTGCCGCAGACGCGCGTCAGGCCCTCGTCCGTGAAGCCGTCGCAGTCGTTGTCGAAGTCGTCGCAGGTCTCGGGCTCCGGCGCCGCGCAGGGGCAGACGCCGCCCTCGTCGATGGCGCCGTCGCAGTCGTCGTCGAAGGCGTTGCAGCTCTCGGTCGGGGTCGGCCCGCACTCGCCGCAGGCGTTCAGCGTGCCCTCGTCGACGACGCCGTCGCAGTCGTCGTCGAAGTCGTCGCAGACCTCGACGGGCACGGGGCCGCAGCTCCCGCAGGCGTTCGTCACGCCCTCGTCCGTGAGCCCGTCGCAGTCGTCGTCCGCGTCGTTGCAGACCTCGACGAGCACCGTGTCGTCGATGATGTCGCTGATGCTCGTCGCGAGCTCGGTCTCGTCGCTCACGTAGATGGCCGTGGGGCGCCCACCGCCGGCGGCGGCGATGGCGTCCAGGCTGGCCCGCGCGGTCGGATCCTCGACGGCGAAGCCGACCACGTAGGTGGTGTAGCCGGCGGCGCTCAGGCTGCTCGCCGCGGAGACCGGGTCGCCGCCGCAGGTCTCGACGCCGTCCGTGATGAGGATGACGACGTAGGGCCGGCAGGCCGCGGCCGTGTCCCCGGTCTGCACGTCGTCCAGGTAGGTCTCGGCGGAGGCGAGGCTCCCGGCGAGGGGCGTCGTCCCCGTGCCGCGGATCTCGAAGTCGCAGCCGGCCGCCGGCATGCCCGTCGGGCTCTCCGAGTCGCCGTCCATCCAGGCCAGCAGGTCCGGCTGGTTCTCCTGCGAGAAGCCGACGAGGAGGTCCGCCTCGTCGAAGCCGCCGCCGCAGGGCGCGGCGCCGGCGCCCTGCCAGCCGCCGGACTGGGCCGAGGCGTTCGAGGTCGGGCAGGCGAACTCCATGGCGCGCTGGTGGAAGCGCATCAGGCCGTACTCGACCTCGCCGAAGCCGGCGACCACCTGCGAGAGGCCGCTCTTCGCCTTGGCGAGGCGGCTGTCGTTCGGCTCGCCATCGCCGCAGCCCGAGGGCGCGCAGCCACCGGCGCATGCGAGGTCGTCCCCGGGACACTCGAGGGTTCCGTCGCCGCCCGTGAAGTCGTCGGCGCAGGTGTTCCAATTCATCGAGCCCGAGCTGTCGAAGACGAAGAGCAGGCGCGCGCGCACGTCGCCCTCGGTGTCGAGCGGATCGATCTCGACGTCGTCGAGCTCCGAATGGCAGCCCGGATCGTCGGGGAAGTCGATGAAGCCGTCGCCGTCGTCGTCGAGGCCGTTCGCGCAGAGGGCGAAGCTCTTCTCCGTCCGGTCGGAGGCGTCGACGCAGTCCGGATCGGCCACGTCCGTGAGGCCGTCGCCGTCGTTGTCGATCCCGTCGGCGCAGGCCGGCGGGCCGCCCTCGCTCGTGTCGTTCGGGCTGGCGCACTCCGGGTCGTCGGGGAAGTCCACGAGGCCGTCGCCGTCGTTGTCCGCGCCGTCGGAGCAGGCCACGTCCGTCTCGTCCCCGTCGCCGGCGCTCGCGCAGCCCGGGTCCGCGGGGAAGTCGATGGCGCCGTCGCCGTCGTTGTCGAGCCCGTCCGAGCAGACGGGGACCTGCGTGACGAAGCAGGGGTCGCTGAGCTCGGACTCGAGCTCGCCGGGGGCCTGGGCCGTCGCGCGCACCTCGAGGCCGCCATAGAGGCCGCCGAAGCCGGGGAAGGGCACGTCGAAGGTGCCGCCGGCGGCCGTGTCGTCGCCGCGCTCGATGAGGTTGAAGAACACGCGGATGACCGTGCCGTCGGCCTCGGTCGTCGTGCCCGGGATGGTCGTCCAGGGCGAGAGCACGGGGCACTCGAGCTCCGGCGGCGTCGAGCGGGGCGCGCCCACGGCCTGCGTCGCGATGTTCTCGAACCAGGTCTCGTAGCGACCGCCGAAGCCGGTCTGGCTCGCCCAGACCTGGAGGTCCACGTCGTAGAGGCCGGTGGGCGTGCCGCCCGGGACGTTGGCCGTGAACTCGACGACCTGGCTGACGGGGGCGGCGAGGGCCGTCGCGTAGTTGAACTCGGGCCGGTTGGTGGCGCAGTCCGCGGAGCACTCGACGACGACGCCGCCAATGGTGATGTCCGGGTCGCCGCTGCCGTTCGAGTCGGTGATGGTCCAGCCACTCGGCAGGACCGGGACCACCTCGTCGACGGAGACCGTGCTCGTGCCGGTGATGTCGAGCGTGCCCGTGAAGTCGGCGGTGCCGCCCGGGCTCGCGCTCGGCGTGGCGGAGGCGAGGGTGGCGCCGAGCACGCCGATGGGCCGGATGAGGTTCAGCTCCTGGGTCTCGAAGCTGGTGTCCGCCGAGTTGAAGTCCGCGCGCATGCGGTGGGTGACCTGGCCGCCGCCGCCGGGGCTGAACTGGGTCTCGTAGACGGTCTCCTCGGAGGGGGCGTAGTCCCGCGCCGGCCAGACGAGGCAGTCGAGGCCGTCGCCGTCGCAATTGGTGACCAGCGTCGGCGCGGGCGTGCCGGCGACGACGCCGAGGTAGGCGATGCGGCTACCGTCGAACTTCTGCCGGACGACGGCGCCGGTCTCCGTGGCCGTCGAGAGGTTCCGCGTGCGCAGGGTGAAGGTGACCGTGTCGCCGCCGACGGCGAGGGGCCGGTCGCTCTCGAGGTCGAAGAGGAGGTTCAGGAAGACGCAGGCCGGCGAGCCCAGGTAGATGGGCCACATGTTGTCGTCGCCGCGGGTCGTCCCCGAGCGGGCGGAGGTGTCGCCGCCGATGGCCTCGGCGCAGTTCACGTTGGCCATCTGGACGTCGTCGATGGGCGTGCCGACCACGCGGAGGGCGATCTCGACGGAGACCGGCTCGCCGACGCGCGTCTCGCCGAGGGCGAAGCGGACGGCGTTCGTGCCGGCCGGGAGCGGCGACGCCGGGGTGACGTCGAAGCCCAGGGTGCTCGCGTCCACGGTGACGCGGGTGATGTCGTCGGTGGGGGCGATGCCCGTGCCCGAGCCGATGAGCGAGCCCGGGTACTGGATGCGTTGCCAGGGCCCGACGTCGTCGTCGAAGTAGAGGGTGCCGGCGCTCGGCTCGACGACCTCGAGGGAGTAGTGCGTCAGCGGGCCGGCGACCGGGGAGCCGTAGTCGAAGGGCGTGTTGCCGGTGCCGTTGTTGCCCGAGACGTTCCCGTCCGGGTTGGAGATGCCGAAGGAGCGCACCTGGATCCAGTCCCAGAGGTTGTGCGCGTAGAAGGGCGAGGCGGCGCCGATGGGGCCGTCGACGTCACCGACGCGCTGGGGCTCGACGGTCATCTCGATGCCGTCCGAGAGGAGGATGAAGCGGTCGTTCGGGACCCGCTCGGTGCGCGCGTCGGTCGAGTAGAAGATGCCCGTGTCCGCGTAGAGCTGGGCGATGGAGCCGTCGTCGAGGTTGCGGGTGCCGCCGGAGGAGGGGACCGAGTTGAAGCCGTTGCAGGTGCGGCCGCAGTCGTCGGAGGCGATGCCGGGCTGGCGGGGGAGGATGGTGTTGCCGTCCGGATCGATGAAGCGGACGCCGACGACCTCCGTGTTCGGCGGGATGTACTCCGTGAGCCAACCGTTCAGGCCGTGGATCTGGCCGTTCGGGACCGGGAAGAGGTTCATCCGGAAGAGGATGATGTCGCCGGCCGTGAGCCGGACGTCGCCGACCGCGCCGCCGCCCGTGCCGCCCGAGGTGCCGGACTCCGGGTCGATCACCGCCACCGTGGCCGGCGGCAGGGACTTCGACGTGAGCACGTTGGCCACGCCGTCGCCGCGGGCCGTGGTCGCGAGCGAGACGATCGCGAGCACGGTGATGATCGTGGACAGTCGGTGCAGCGCGCCCCGCCAGGCGCGCTTCCAGTTCGAGCGCCGCATCGGCCTCCCCCCTCTTCCAAGGGCGAATATTGCCGTGGCGTTAGAAAATTACAATAGAGAATCCGTCCAGGGTTAATTGCGCTCAGGGTGAAGCGGGGCTCCGAATCTGCGCAAGCGTCCGAAATCACGCAATGATTCGCCCTTCGTGGTGGCGGGTGGGCTTCGGGCGTGGAAAGGTCGGAAGTGGCCTCCCGACTCAGCGCGCGGAGCGGACCATCTCGGCGAGGCGGTCCGTGGCCTCGTCCAGCACCTCGATGGAGGGGCCGAAGCTGAAACGCACGTGGTGGCGGAAGCGCGAGGGGCGGCCCATGCGGCGCTTGCCCGGGTTCACGTCGAAGAAGTGCCCGGGCACGCAGATGACCTTCCGGTCCAGGGCCGCCTGGAAGAAGTCCTCGCCGTGGCGGAGCGAGGGCGGGAGGTCCTTCAGGTTGCCCCAGGCGTAGAAGGTGCCCTCGGGCTCGAGGTCGAAGCGGACGCCGATCTCGCGGAGCTTCCGTACGAGGAGGTCGCGCTTGGGCTGGAAGGCGGCGCGGATGGCGCGCGTCTCGGCCAGCGTGTGGTCCGTGTCGAGGAGCGGGATGGCGGCGCGCTGCATGGGCGCCGAGCCGCCCCCGTCGAGGAAGGAGCCGGCGCTCGCGGCGGACTCGATGACGTGCTTGGGGCCGACGATCCAGGAGACCCGGAAGCCCGGGTAGCGCCAGTTCTTCGTGAGCCCGTCGAAGACGACGACCGGGTCGCGGTTCACGTCCTCGACGTACTGGG
>MDTG01443541.1_pt1 | contig 13894 bp, 17 predicted proteins | sample 811421 | NCBI WGS metagenome assembly MDTG01 (sample SAMN05326645, study PRJNA326480) | marine metagenome | isolation source: seawater | place: Pacific Ocean: South East | collected 2011 | reverse complement strand
GGGCGTATTAGCGGGGCGATTATGTGACCGCAGCGTAAGTATTGCCGACAGCCCAATGCGCGTAGCAACAGGCAGCGTATTGGGTTTAGGTGATGCACCGGTTGACACAAACGGCGACCCGTTATCACTTGCCACATTAGAAACACTAGCAAATGCGCGCATGAGCGTGCCGCAGTGGTACAGCGATTTTGAAGGCATTTACTGGAGTGACGCGCAAACGCTAGACGCCGCAGGCGGTGACTATCAATACCTTGAGCATCTACGGCCAGTGCACAAAGCCAGCCGCGAAGTGCGCGTGCTTGCCATTCGCCGTGTAGCAAACCGTACTCTTAACTCAACGCCAAACAGCATTGAGCTAAACAAAGCTTACTTTATGAAGCCGCTGCGCAACATGAGTAAAAGCACAACAATCAACGGCACCATGTTCCCTGGTGAAATTACCCCGCCAATTGAAGGCGATATCACCATTGTATGGACCAGCAATAAACGCGTAGTGATTTACCTAATCTTGCGCCCGTACAACAGCCCGAAAGAAATTACCGTCAACATCATGCTTGATCTAAGCAGTAAAGGAGAATAGCCATGCGTTTATCAGGAATGAATTTTAACGTGAACTTGGGTGACACAATGATTCAAGTTGACACGGCAACACTAAGCATTACCGACAACAGTGCAGTGAGCCAGTCAGGCGGTGTGCCAGATGGCTTTGTAGACGGTGATGTATCGGCAAGTGGTGAGCTGTCAGTAAACGCCAGTAACTTTGCGTTAGTTTCAGACGCCGCAAAAAGTGCAGGCGCTTGGCGCGCAATGGACACCTTCGACATTATGTTTTATGCAAAAACCAGCAAAGACGAAATGAAAGTCGAAGCCTTTGGTTGCCGCATTAAGCTTAGCGATATTTTAGACATCGACAAAAAAGGCGGGCAAGCCAGCTTGTTTAAAATCCCGTTTGATGTAACCGACCCGGACTTTGTCAAAATCAACGGTGTGCCGTATCTGCGCCCCGAAGAAATTGAAAACATAGTGCAATAAGGGCTGTTGGTATATGGACTTTATCGATCACCTAGTTATTGCACAGGAACGCGCCGATCAGCGGTTTATTGATCAGCGCCTAAAAGGACTTAAAAACAGCCGCGTTATCAGTGCAACGGATTGCATTGATTGCGGCGACCCAATACCCAAAGCGCGGCAAAAAGCCATTGCAGGTGTGCAGCGCTGTGTACCATGCCAATCGTTAAGCGAGTAGCAAAATGAACAATATCAAAGTGAATTACAGCTTTATTTCAGAACTAGAGGGCGGCGCGCAGTTAAAAGGCTATGTGCCCGATGCGGCTAATTCTAGGTCTGGGGTAACTATTGCCACCGGCTTTGATATTGGCCAGCGATCACGCGAATGCCTGGAGCGCATGTTCAAAGCGCAACCGCAATTAATAGATAAGTTATTACCTTATTGCGAGCAACACGGCGAACACGCAGCAATGATGCTTAACCTAATGCCGCTTAACATCACGCAAGATGAAGCACAGCTAATTGATGAATGCGTAAAGTGTGAGTCAATTAACCTGTTAGCTGAAAAGTACAACCAGCATTCAGCCATTAAGTTTGAGCAATTGCCAGAGCCCATGCAAACCGTGATTGCATCGGTGGCGTTTCAGTACGGCAATTTAGCAAAACGTTGCCCCAACTTTTGGCGCACGGCCATTACTCAAAACTTGCAGGCAATGATTGACGAACTGGTTAACTTTGGCGACCGATACACAACGCGCCGTTGGCGTGAAGCAAGTTATTTAAAACAGGCAGGGCACTAATTATGGAATGGAAAAAAATTGCAAACACAGTAGGCGGTATTGCTGGCGCAGTAGCTCCTTTATTAACTGGCCCTGTAGGTTTAGCGGTAAGTATTGGTAGCCAAATTGCGGGCGCATTAGGCACAGAAAATACGCCAGAAGCGGTGGCTGCTGAGTTAAAAAATAACCCTGATGCAGCGCTTAAGTTGCAACAGTGGGCACACGAAGAACGTGAGCAAATACGCCAGGCTAATATTGAGCTGCAAAAAATTGCACTTGAAGAATACAAAGCGGATTTAAACGACCGCCAAAACGCACGAACTAACAATAAAGATCATTGGATGCCGTCAACGCTCACCATCTTACTGTTTGTTTTGTTCTCTGCGGTATTAGGTGCTTTGTTTTACGGCCCCGACATTGAGCGAAACCGTGACCTAATAGTGTATTTGGTTGGTAACTTGTTCGTGCTGCTAGCTAACGCCGCTGCATTTTGGTTAAGCGCTACTAAAAGCTCGAATGATAAAGACAAATTAATGAACCTAATGCAAAAAACCGCAGGGCAAGGAGCAGTTAAATGACCCAAGTAGCAACGTGGCTCATGGTCGCCATTGCGTTTATTAGTTTGGTGCTAACCATATTGGTGCCGCTGTTAGTGAGCTTGTTTAATGCCCACAAAGCAACAGCAAAAGAGCTAAGCGACCATAAAACCCATGTGGCAGAAACCTACGCCACCAAAACCGATTTTGACAAATTAACCGATCGTATGGAAAGCCGTATGCGAGATGGATTTGAAACGTTACAAAAATTATTAACCACTCATTCTAAGGATTAACCCATGAAACAAGCAATTATATTAACCATCGCCGCTACTGATTTTACTTTCAACATGACAGTGCAAGATCACAGCGACTTTGTAGACTCGGTAGCACGTGGCGGCTCTATGACTGCAGCGTCACACAACATGGTAATGCGCACCATTGACGAAAAACAAAAGCCAGCGCTTAAAAAAGTGCTTGAAGCGTCGCCAGGTTCTGAGCTGCAAATTGCATCAACGCTAAAAGCTGAGTTTTCACCCGTGTTGGAAATTGCCGTAAAAAAATAAGCGGGCTGATTGATTCGATTGATTCTAATCAGCTTGAACAGCTATTTATTTTACGCCGTCATTTATTACCACATGAAAATGACGACGAGCAAAGCTTAGCCCGCGCTGGTTGGTTGTATAAAAACCAGCGCGAAAACCTAGAAAACGTAATAACCAATGCCGTGTGCAAAGCCTTTGGGGGCAAGTAAATGAGTTTACCGCAACCGCTAATGTTTACCGTTGGCATGATTGACCAAATAACCAAGCCTATTGCCAAAATAAGCAAAGGGTTAAATGGGTTAACCAACGATTACCAAGCAGGCACCATGAAAATGGCGTCGGGCGTTGCGGGTATTGCGGCTAGTGGTTATGCACTACAAAACGCACTCATGCCAGCCATAGAAATGGACCGCGCATTGGGCGAGGTTAAATCACTAGGTGTACGCGAGTCGGCATTAAAACAACTTACCGATACATCATACGAATTTGCGCTTAAGTACGGCAAATCGTCTACCGAATTTGTTAAATCGAGCTACGACATACAAAGCGCCATTGCAGGCCTTAACGATGCTGACTTATCAGCGTTTACGTTATCGAGCAACGTACTGGCCGCTGCAACTAAATCAGACGCAGGCACTATTACCAATTACATGGGCACCATGTATGGCATTTTTAAAAACCAAGCTAATGCCATGGGTAAAAGTGAGTGGGTAGAACAGCTAACAGGAATGACGGCCACCGCAGTACAGGCATTTAAAACAACGGGCACCGAAATGTCGAGCGCGTTTACCGCCATTGGTGCGCAAGCAACCACAGCAGGTATTGCCATGAATGAACAAATGGCAGTGCTTGGCACATTGCAAGCAACCATGTCGGGCAGTGAAGCCGGTACAAAATATAAATCGTTTTTAGCCGGAGTGGGTAAAGCGCAAGACGCGCTAAACCTAACTTTTACCGACAGCCAAGGCGCGATGCTGCCTATGGTCGACATACTAAACCAAATTAAAGGCAAATACGGCGAAACCATAGACGTAGCCGAGGGCGACGAACTTAAAAAAGCATTCGGCTCAGCCGAAGCGGTTGCCACCATAAACTTACTGATGAATGACATTGACGGCCTAGGCCAATCAATCGATTCATTGGGTAATGTAACCGGTATGCAGCAAGCCGAAAAAATGGCAATGGATATGACCGACCAAAGCCAGCGGCTAGCACAAAGTTGGTACGTAATACGCGCCGCTTGGGGCAGTGCAATACTGCCAGTGTTTAATAAATTTGTAGGCCTTATTGCAGATATGGGCACTAGTGTTGTGTGGTTTACCGAGGCGTTCCCTAATTTAACTAAATGGATAGGCTATGCCGCTGTGGGTGTGCTTGGCCTTGTGGCCGCAGGCGGGTTATTTACGCTAATGATGGGCGCAGGGAAAATGGCTATGGTTGCATGGACAGTAGGCGCCATGGCGTGGGGCGGTATAACGGCTGCACTCACCACCGGGTTAACTTTTTTAAAAGGTGCCATGCTGGCGCTAAATATTGTGATGTATGCAAACCCAATAGGTTTAATTGTGGCGGGTATAACCTTAGCAATAGCCGCTGTTGGCGCACTGATTTATTACTGGGACGATTTAAAAGCCACCATGGGCGAGTGGGGCTGGATAAAAGCCATTGGCGGTATTTTTAGCAGCGTTTGGGGCGGCATAAAAAGCATATTTAACGACACGATGGATTGGATAATAGACAAACTAAACCTGATCCCCGGTGTTGATATTGATACCAATATTGCAAGCACTTCTGTTGCAAGTATTAGCGCAATAGAGCCAATCAGAAGTAAAGCCGAAAAAGGTGGCATTACCCAGCAAATTAGCAACGCTAACCAACAAAAATCGACACACATTGCCAGCGTAACGATTAACCCAGCCAAAGGCGATACCAATTACATGAACTTTGTTGAGATGCACTCATGAGTATTTATCGCGATTTACAGATTAAACATGGCGACGTGGTGTTAGATGCAGGGCACAACCCAATGTATTTGACCGATCGTGATGTGATTGCTCAAGACATTGTGCATGCCATTTTAGACACAGGCCTTGCAAACTTATTAGTAAGTGAGCGAGGAACTGGCACAACCCAAGACACCCAAACACAAATAAAGCTGCTGGTTGAAGATGATGTGCGCATTATGCCAGGCACGGTAAAAGTTGAGCAAAACGAGAATCAAAAAGGCCAATGGTGGGTACACGCTAAAACCATCGAATTTGGCGCTATTTCATCATTGATCATAGAGGCGCAATAATGGCTGATTTAACCCCAATAATTGACTTTAAACGCATTGTAGAAAAAGCGGGTATACCCACCACCGAAGAGGGCTGGAAAACGCTATTTAAACAAGACGTAGATGAAAGCGGCAGTATTATTGCTAACGACTCGCCTTATTCACCATTTTGGCGACTTATTAGCGCGATTGTGGCAAAGCCTGCCACATGGGTAGTGAACAAAATATTAATTGAAAAAATACTGCCTAATCTGTTTTTGCAAACGGCCACTGATAGCGAGTTTATTGAAGCCAAAGCATGGGAGCACGACCTAACGCGTAAAAGTGAAGAGCGAGCACATGGCAAAGTGCGATTTAATCGCGCAGCAATTACAGGCCCAGGTTTATTAATTAGTGCTGGCACGGTAATACAAACCGACGCGATAAATGGCACAGTTTACCGTGTGCTAACGGTTGATGATGTAATTTTACCTGAAAACCAAGCAAGCGTATTAGTGCCTGTTGTTGCCGAAAATGCAGGGGCAGCATACAACCTAGGCGCAGGTTATTACCATATTTTACCTGAGTCAGTAACGGGTATTGCCAGTGCAGTTAATGATGAAAACTGGCTTGATGCGCTTGGCGCGGATGCCGAGACAAACCAAGATTTAAAACTACGCACCCGTAACGCATTTACCGCTGCAGCGCCTTGGCACATTGACGCCGTTTATCGCGCTATTTTAACCCAGCGCAGTGGCCTTGATACCGACAATATATTTTTTGAACACGATGCACCGCGTGGCCCTGGTACTGCCAATGCCTATATTTTGTTAGACACAGGTACACCCAGCCAAAGCTTAATTGATGATTTAAACGAATACGTAATGGAAAAAGGCTTCCATGGCCATGGTGATGATTTACTAGTAATAGCCATGCCAGGTGTAAATGTGAGTGTAGGTGTAACTGTTTACCCGCATGGCTATTTATTAGCGACACAAGTAACCGCACTACTAACAAACGTTGAAAACTTTATACGCAGTGCGTTTAGAGAAAACACAGATTACACAGTGACTAAAACACAGCCAGCTAGCCGCTTTAGCTTTAGCCGATTAAGCCAAGAGTTACATAGAGAGTTTGACGGTATTGACTCACTAAATTGGCATCAAACCGATATAACCAGCCAAAACAATGTACCGCGCTTAAACACGTTAGCCATTGAAAACGGTAATGCACTATGAACATAAACTGGCAAGCGCTAACTAAAATGCCGTACTGGCTAGCTCGTCCAGCAAGTGAGCTGGATAAACTACGCCAAGCCGCTGTTATTTATTGGCAGCGTGTAGCCGACATGCTGGCATGGCCTGCTAAGCAGCTTGACCCAATGACCGCCGAACTTGAGTTGGTTAATTTGCTCGCATGGGAGCGAGACATTACCCAAATACCTAACGAAACCGAGCTGATGTACAGAACGCGCGTTAAGTATGCTTTGCCATTTGCTAAAGGGGCAGGGAGCAAAAGCGGCTGGCTTGATATGTTTGAAAAGCTCGGTATGCCATGGATAACCATTGATGAGCGAATAAGCGTTGCAGATTGGGACGTTGTAAGCCTGCAATTGCTAGATACAGACTTAGGCGAACGCCAAAATTTAATAAATGCATTATGCCGCCAATACGGGCGAACGACTCGTCGTTATGAATACGTGACTATTGCAAAGCAAACGCTAGTTGCACCAATTAGATATTTTGAAGGCGATAGTGACTTTTCTGTTGCCACGTTAAGCACAAACTTATTACCAGCAAACCGATTTATGACGATGGACAGCCATGCTGAATTTACCGTCGCGCATGTTAAACAGGAGTACTAAACCATGGCACAAGTTATAACGATTGCCGGAGAAAAGCTATTTGCAGCAAAGGCGCAAGCGAATCAGCAATTAGATATTGATACGTTTATTTTTGCGAACGTGGCTGGGCAAGACTCCACCGCTGCAATTGATCGCAATGAGGAAATTCCAACTGGCTCCGTTGTTTTTCAGCAGGACGTTCAACAAACAGGCCGCATTAACGATAATGTAGTTGTTTACTCTACTGTGTTGGATAGCTTAACGGGTCCGTTTGAATTTAACTGGGTAGGCTTATATTCATCAGTTAACCAAACATTAGTTGCTATTAGCCATGTACCTACCGTTGCAAAAACGATTACTGCGCCAGGTAGTGCTGGTAATACGCTAAATCGTAACTTTGGCATTGAGTACTCAGGCATAGCTGATTTAGCAGGTATTAGCGTATCGCCAGAAACATGGCAGCTTGATTTTAGTGCCCGTTTAAGCGGCATGGACGAGCTAACTCGCCAGCTAGCTAGTGATATGAACGGCAAAGATTGGTTTATTGATGATGGTTTTAAAGTAGTTTCGCGCTCAACCGCCAATACATTTAGCGTAACACCGGGCATAGGCTATGTAAGTGGCCTGCGTGTGGAATTAAAGAATGAGCAAATATTAACTTTGCAAAGTTATCCGCAATTTGTATATGTAGATGCCTACTTTGATGGAAATGCGTCTAGTACATGGAAACCAAAAGTTGCGTTTACGGTTTCTGATGCGGAAATAGATGATTACATTGATGTGAATGGCACACAGCACTATGTACTTAAGATAGCGAAGATAAATGCCTTAGATGCGATTGAAGACCTTAGAAATATAAATGGGTTAAAGCAGCAAATTGAAAACCATATTAATGAAACTGAAAGCGCTCATAAAGCAAGCGCTATCTCTTTGGCTGTTAAAGCAAATGTGACTGTGAAACCCACGACGCTACAAGACACACTTGATTGGTATGGTGTGTATGTGGCGCAGTTTATTCGTTTGGGTGATGAAACGATAAGTGATGCGTTTAACAGAGCGTTAGATTATTGCCGAAGTGTGCCGTATAAAGGCACCCGCATTATATTCCCAAGAGGGCAGCTTTATAAATACGATGATGATCACAGAATCGGAAACTTGTCTCACTGCGTTATTGATTTAAACGGCAGTAAAGTACAAAGGCGCAGTGCTTCTACATTCTCGTCGATAACAACACAAATAATACCATCTGGTACGAGTTTAAATGCGCGAGAAATTTATGTAGCCGATGCGAGTAAGTTTAAAGTTGGTGATTTTGTTTATTCCATTAAGGGAGTTGGTTTAGACAATATAAGCTCGGATGCACGTGAAATATTGAGCATTGATGGTAATAAATTAACTATATCTGGTGCCTTTTATTACAAAGGAACTGAATATGGCAGTAATACGCCGACTGGTGCAATTATTTGTAAGCGAGTTAACTTTATTGGCAGTGGAGGTAGTTCGTTTGAAAGTACTATAAATGATAAGTTTGTAGTGTGTAACGGCGAAATAGACGGAAACGCAGCAGGCCAACCCTCTCAAGCATGGGTATTTAATTCTGAGATAGTGCTTATGTCTAATAAGGGCGCTATCCATAACATGACGATTCGTAATACAGCTGCTGAATGTATTGTTGGCCACGGTTTAGATGTAAGCAATAATCAGTTCTTCGATTTGGGCGGTTCTTGTTTTCATACTTCTGTACATGACAATGGATTACCAATTACAGGTGGTTCATGGTTTAGAGAAAACCAGTGTGAAAGAACGAACCTTGCAACTCAGGCTGTGAGTGGCCATGCGGAAGGACTTGTAACATTTAGTTGGGGAGCCGGCCGCTTAGTTGTAGCTAATAATATTTGTAAAGATGGCAAAGAGCCATTTTTAGGTACATTTGGCTCGCCAGCAGAAGACAACCCCGATAAGTATTTGGTTGTTCATAATAATATAGTTGAGCGATTCCCAACGTTTATGAACTATTTGGCGGCAGATGCTTTAGGCGTTTCACTTACAGACAATATACTGATAGAAACAGGTGTTGAGCCTCAAGTTCAAGAAGCTATATACGCTAACCCTTCTATTAAATGTAGCGGTAATATTTCTGTGGGTAGTAATGGGCGCCCTACACTTGAAAACGTATCTCGCGATGAGCGGTTGGCAATTGGTAATGATGTACAATTGCAAGCTAGACAAAGAGCGGTAATTAGTGACCCAGGCGCACATGAAGGGCTAAACTTGGCTTACACGCCAAACCCTATTAACGCACAGTTTGTATTACAGGGTTTTAATACAATTACGGAAGATGCAGTGCGTGTTAACAGAAATTACAAAAGAAGTTTATACACGGCGGGAGGGAATGCATCAGGCACGTTTACTGAATATTGGACGGATGAAGATCTTAACCTTGGATACCTTATAAACCCGAGTTCGGGTGCGGGCGGTAATTTTTCATGGTCTACTTATAATGGTGGTGTGCGTAAACACTTATCGATTGATGATGAAGGTGTATCTTTTAATGGAATGCAGTATGGGCGAGCTACTTATTATGGAGAAAAGGATGTTGATGGTAGTTGGCGTGTGATGATATTGGGAGGAGATTTAGTTCATCAAAAAAGAGTAGCAGGGAACTGGGTAACCAAACAAACTGTTGCTGGACAATAGTTGATATGCTTACCCTTAACTCGCTATCAATAACACTTAAGTCACTTCGCATTACGGCAAGTCAAGAGCTTGCCAGCGAAGACGCCAGTGGCCAATCATCAAGTACTGATCAGGCTGAAACCGGTATTAAGGCTAAAACGTTGGCTGTGAGTGGTTTTTTACCTTTCACTATGGCTGATAACTTGGCCGATTTGTTTAATTTAGCCGAAGCGACTGAGGGCGGAGCGCGTGTTATTTATCGTATAAGTAATCGCACAGCAAATACGCTGGGGGTTAAGCAAGTGCGTTTTAGCAGTAAAATTGAAGCTGTTGAACAAGAAACTACCCGGCAATGGGCAGTGAGTTTTACGCTTAGTGAGTGCAGGTCGGTGCCTGAAAAAGTAGAGGAACGTGCTCCCCAAGCGCAAGCTAATCAGCAAGGCGGTGAAAGCGAAGTGCAATACGCTAATTTACAACAGCACCTTCAAGATAACTTTGCAAAATTGAGAACTGCATAATGGCCACCGCTAATGCTCGTTTTATTGCTCGCGCTCATATCAATAGTAAAAAAGTTGATATGAAAGATCACTGGGTTGTGCTGCAGGCATCAACGCCAGGAAATTGCCAAATAACCGTTAACCAAAAGGTTGATAAGTTAGCACCGGTGACGGTTGATTTAGGTTGGGGCGATATGATTGACCGTGTATTTAACGGCTATGTTGAACGTGTACTACCTGCAGTTAATGGCTGGTTTACGCTTTTTTGCCGTGAGTGGTCTGCATCACTTGCTTACAATTTAACGGTGATGCTGCGCCATCCAACTATGCGCCAAGTGCTTGATGAGATAACAGCACAAACGGGCGTTGATTTTGTAATACCCAATAAAGCCTATGCTGATACAGCCATACCGTGTTTTTACTCTGATAGTTCAGGCTATGCCATGTTAAACAATATTGGCCGTGCGTTCCGTATTGCTGATTTTGTGTGGTATCAACAGGGTAACGGTAAAGTGTTTGTTGGTAGCTATGCTGATTCGTTTTGGTTTGATAAACCTGTGACAATAGCAAAAGAACTCATGACCGATCATCAAGCAGGCAAAACCGCAAAAATGCCAGCCGCCCCAATGATACGCCCAAACGTTACAGCCAATGACGAACGTATAACCGCCGTTGAGTTTCAAGGCACAAACATGCAAATAAGTTGGTAACAATGGAAAAAGCGATATTAAGAATTGTGCGTCGGTTGTTTCCAGAACTAACCGGCCAACTACATTTACCACGATGGGGTAGAGTAGTTGCATTGCCCGAACTACCGGCCATCGATGGCGAACGTGGCAGCGATGCGTTTTATCCTCGCTATGCTGTAAACGTTCAACTCATTGACGAAAATGGCACAGATACTAAATCAAAACCACTTCAAGCCGTGCCACTTCCATTACCAGGTGCAGGCGATAAAGCAGGCCGACTAGAACCGCCGGCTATTAATTCAATTGTAGAAATTGGCTTTGCCTATGGCCGAGCCGATAAACCATTCATTAGAACTGTATTGCCCTTTGGTTGGGACTTACCTGCAATCAAGGAGGGTGAAACCCGTACTCAAGTACGCGAAGGTGTTTACCAGCATATTGATGATCAAGGGAACTTTGAAAACAAAACAGATGAATCGTTAAAAGAGATAATTGGAAAAGTGGCAGAGTTGCAGTGTGAAACCCGCAAAGTAATAGCAAGCAAAGAGCAAGAGCATAAGAGCCCTAAAACGTGGGTAGGTAGCGACAGCGAGAACGTACTTAAATTACTATCAGAACTAATGGCAACAGTAAAAGATATAGCAACAGAATGCGCAACCCATAAGCACACAATTACAATGCCCACACCGATAAATGCAGCAGTATTCACAAGCAAAGCTGGTGAAGCTGCAGCCCAAAAATCTAGGCTAGACCCAATAACAAAGTAACACACAAGCCAACCAAACAAGCCCAGCAACACGCTGGGCTTTTTAGTGCCCGGCTAACTCGCTGCAGTAAAGTTAATGCCCTCTATGTTGGCTAGCGAGGCTCTAGCCACGGAAACTAGGCCCACACAGAATGTATGCCACGAAATCCGCACTCTTCCTCACCCTCCTGCGCGCTCTTTATCGTTATTTTTTTACAGTTTTAAAGTACTTCATTTAAACCGCCAGCCAGCGCCCTATATAAGGTTCTTAGAGGATCAAGGATCTGAAAAGATCGAAACTAATTTCACTGTTTTACAGTTTAACCACCTGTAATTTATAAAGAATTAAAAATAATAAAACTAATAAACAATAACTTAGCTCGTTTACGTGGGGTTTTAAAGATCAAAGGTGTTTTTTGTACAATTAAAAAGTTACTTTAAAACAGTAGTTTAATAATAATTTAAACTGAAAAATAGTAAATTTGTTTTTGGGTGTAAAATAAGCTATTTTTTAATCTGGAATATAAAATAGAGAAAAAAATGGACCCATTTAATTCGTTACCAAAGAGAAATATGGCGGAGATGGCAGAAGTATTATCCCGCCCAATGCCAAGCTTACCTGAAATAAAAAACCCTAATTTAGCTTCAGAGTTTCATCATAGATTGATTGAGTGGATTAATGATTTTCATCGTGGTTTAGATGATGAACATGAAGCTGGTGCACAGCTAGTTAACTTTGGACAATCTATTACATTTCATATTGAAGATATAGGATATTGGGATCCATCATTAATTTCATTCATCGGAAAAAATGAGAATGGAGAAACTATTAAGCTTGTACAGCATGTGTCACAGATAAGTATTTTACTGATAGGACTAAAAAGAACTAATTTAGAGCAACCTAAAAGACCAATAGGTTTTGCTAGTTGGGAAGATTACGACACAGAAATGAAAGATTAATTTAAATTAGTCTCTAAATTTATCATGCAATTTATGTGGAAATAATTGCGTATAAACTTGCCATAAAATATTTAAATTACGGTGGCCTGTAACTTGGGCCACTTCTTCTATTGAATAACCTTTCTCAAACAAACGGCTAGCACCTTCACGGCGTAAATCGTGATAGCGTAAATCCTCAATACCTAACGCATTACGCACCCGTTGAAAGCCAGCAGTAACCGATCGTGAGTTATAAGGAAATATTAATTCATCATTTCTAGGTTGTTTCATAGCAATATCAAATGAACCAGCCAGCAAAGGAACTATCATGTGGTTGCCTTCTTTTTTACGTGGGTCTTTTCTATCGCGGACTAAAATAGTTTTGTGATCTTCGTTTAAATCTTCCCAGCGTAGCTTGCAAACTTCACCAATACGCATGCAGGTTAAAATACTAAAGTCCAAAATATCTAAAAAAGGAATGCGTACTTTACCGTTTGGTCTGTAGTCCATGCGTTCCTTTAAGCCAGCGCGCAATTTATCTAATTCATTATCGGTAGGGCGGCGTGTTCGCTTTTGGCTCTTGCCAACTAAACCCATTTCAATTAGCACCGGTACTGCATCTTCAAATATTTTATGGTTAGCATCAATATTCCAGACTGGACCCGCCTTTTTCATAACGCTGCGCAAATATGCAATATCATGATAAATAGTCGCAGGCCCTGCACCAGCGCTACGCCTATTTTTACAATGCTCTATCAAGTCACTAGTGCGTAACTCATTTGATAAAACCGATGCTATGTCGCAATCAATCAGCATTTTAATAACAAATTGTTTAGTACGCCCCGTAGCATTCCATAAATCATGGTTTTCATAATACATATTCATGAGGGTGCCTAGGGTGACCGCATGTTTTGTTTCAGTCACCCTCGATTGCTCAATATCGTTAACTTGTTTCTTGCCCCAACTCTCAGCCAACACTCTTTTACTGAATGTTTTACTTTCATTGTGTATAATCTTACCCTTAGATTTCTCGCGTACTACGCACTTATAGCGGTAGTCGCCTGAAGCAAGACGGCGTTTTTCGATATTATATGAAGCCATGATTTAACCCTAAGTTATTGAACAGTCCAACCCCGCAAGGGTGACTATAGGGTGACTGTATATCGAAACTCGCGGCGATTCAAGGCAATTCAAGGCAATTCAGACTATATGAGTAACACACTAAATAAGGGCTCTAGCCCAGTAATGGCAAGTAATACAGGGTTTAGACGCTTTAGCGTGGCACCCATGCTCGATTGGACTGATCGCCATTGTCGTACGTTTCATCGTAAAATGACAAAGCACACCGTCCTCTACACTGAAATGATCACCACAGGTGCTATT
>MDTG01364556.1_pt1 | contig 13894 bp, 18 predicted proteins | sample 811421 | NCBI WGS metagenome assembly MDTG01 (sample SAMN05326645, study PRJNA326480) | marine metagenome | isolation source: seawater | place: Pacific Ocean: South East | collected 2011 | reverse complement strand
TATAATGGCTATGCTTCATGCAAAACTAGGAGATGCTGGAGCAGTAGTAATTAATTACAATATTCTTTTTGCTGAACCAGATCGTATGGGATCAAAGCAATATCTGAATTCTTTTCCAATGTCTGACGAAACTAGAAACGAACTGCAAAAAAAATTAGTAAACACAGACAAAGTTTTTGCTATGGTAATAAAAGAATCAGGCAATACTATTTTAATGATGAGTGTTAAAAATAATATTGATAACGTTTTACCTAGCACAACACAGATTATAAAAAAAGGAAATGTAGAACAATGGTTATGGAACTATGCAGGTATAGTGCCTCCTTTGACTGAACTTACAGTAGGTGTAGCAGGAAGTGGTGTAAATGTAACAGCACCCGAACCTGATTCTGTTGTAAGAAAAATGCCAATACTAATAACAGTAGGCAACAAAATATATCCTAGTATGTTAATTGAAAACGTTAGAATAATTAACAAATCAAGCAGAATTAAAGTTGTTGCAAAAGAACACGGTATAGACGAAATACTTGTTAAAAAGAATGCTGGAATACCTGTAAATCATAATGCAGAAATGTATATAAATTATGCAGATCCAAAAAAATATAACCACGTATCTGCTGACTATGTTTTAAGTTCTGACTTTGATGCAAATACAGTTAAAGGAAAAATAGTAGTTGTTGGATTAGATGCCGCGGGATTAAGTGTTTTAAAATATACACCATTTGGATTAACAACAGATCAAGAAATTACTGCTCAAGCATTAGATACATTACTAACAGGAAAATATTTGTTTCGACATTCACAAGCAGACACTTACGAAATTTTGTTTATGGGTTTATTAGGTTTATTAATGATTATATTGATTCCTAGGACATCTGTATTACTTTCTGTTCCATTATTAATTTTTGTACTGGGTGGAATAAGTTATGCATCTTTTTTAGCATATACAAACAAAGGATTTTTAATTGATCCATCATTTGCAGTGCTTTATATATTTTTAATTTGGTCACATAGCACATACAATAATTTTGCAACACAAAGCAGATTAAGAAAACAAATTAAAAAACAATTTGAACATTATTTAGATCCTGGTATGGTTAAAAAATTACAAAAAAATCCATCACTATTAAAACTTGGTGGAGAAACAAAAACAATGACATTTATGTTTTCAGACATAAGAGGATTTACACCTATTAGTGAAAAGTATAAAGGCAATCCAGAGGGACTAACAAAATTAATTAATAGATTCCTAACAAGTATGACAGATATCATAATAAAAAATGGCGGAACAATAGATAAGTTTATGGGTGATTGTATAATGGCATTTTGGAATGCTCCATTAGACAATGACAAGCATAGAGAAATGGCAGTTAAAAGTGCAATGGAAATGCAAATAGAATTGGCATTATTAAATGTACAATTAGTTGCTGAAGGACTACCTCAAATTAATATAGGTATAGGAATTAATACAGGTGAAGCACTTGTTGGTAATATGGGATCAAGACAAAGGTTTGATTATTCTGTAATAGGTGATGCTGTAAATTTAGCGTCTAGGTTAGAGTCATCAAGTAAAACACTAGGCAAAACTTTAGTAATAGGCGAAAACACTAGACACACTATTGAAACAATGTATCCTTTTGAATACATAGATAGCATTACTGTTAAAGGTAAATCAGAAAGTATTAAAGTTTATACTGTTAAAAATTAATCAGTTTGAATAATTGTTATATGAGGTTTAGTAGAGTCTGTGCCGAGAGTAATATTTTGAGTTTCTTTATCTTGTACTATCTGAACATCTGCAGATTCATCCGTTTCTGCTGATACATATGCAGTATGGCCGCCGTGTGTTCTGTTTATAATAGTGTAGTCTCCACTTGTACTAGCCGTAGCATCATCTTCGTTATTACCTGTTGTGTATCTACCTGTTCGTGTTTCAGAAGATTTGGCACCTGTGACACCATCTGTTGTAGTAACTGTTTGTGTAATTTCACCTGTTACGTAGTTAATAATTTCACCACTTGTTGTTGTTTCAACTTCGTTACCGCTGTTATCAACCCATTCAGTACCGCAGGCTGAATTTGCTTTATCCCAATAGTAACCCCAATTAACACAATCAGTTTCATTATCAATATCTGCCAACCATAATGTTAATTCGTAATCTTGATCATAGTCATCTTCGTAACCGTATTCTTCTTCTAGTGTTACAACATCACCATAATCGTCTGCATATTCTCCATAGTAGTACCAGTTATAAGTTTCATTCCAAAATGTGTTCCAGTCATCCCAATCCCAGTCAGTTACATATTTGCCATTTAAACTTCCCATTTTCCATGGTGCTGGTTGTCCATCACAAAACTCCCATTCGTAATTGCCTACCCAACACCAACCATACATTTTTTCAAATATTGCTTTGGATTCTTTAGTCCATTCAGTAAATTTCTTTTTAAGTGCCCAGTCATCGCTGTACCAGTCATTTAAGTAGTCTACGTATTCTTGGTTACACCAGTCAGATCCATATCCGTTGTATTGACAATAGTTTTCTATAGTTAAAGTTGGTGGCCCACCATTTGCTATGTAATCTGAATTACTATAATACTCATCATCCATTGCAAAGTCTTCCCAAGTGTATCCTTCAGTAACTTCTGTTGCTTCTTCAACAACTTCTTCAGATTTATCTTCTACTTCTGTATTCCAAGAAGTTAAACCATAATCTTCTAAAATTTCATTATAAGCCTCGTCATATGCCTCCCAGTCAACTTCATCCCAATTAACATCGTCCCAATTAATATTGTCCCAAGTACAATCTGAACAACCTATTGCGTCAAAGTATGCTTGATCCATTTCTGAGTACATTGATTTAGCATCATCCCAATCCATTTTAGTTTCGCCTTCAGCGTCCCATACTGATATTTGATTATCTTCATCTATATAACCCCAATCTTTTAAATCTTCTTCCCAAGAGTCATAATAAGACGTGTCTATTTCTTCTACTTCGGCAATTTCTTCTTTAACTTCTTCAACTGCTTTTTCTTCAAATGATTGTGTTTCTCCAATTTCTACTTCTACTGTTGTTGAATTAGTATCTGCTGTTAATGTATCTGATTCAACACTTAATTCTTCTGCTATAATTGCCTCTTCAATTTCTTGTGCTTCTTTGGCATCCATTTCTACTTCTTTAAACTCGTCACCGCTTTCAAGTAATTCATTTGATTCAAACGTTTCTTTTTCGTTTTCTAAAAATTCGTTGTTTTCTTTTCTATCAAACTTACCAAAATTTTTATCATTAATATCTTCTTTAACACTATCTAAATCAAACAACTGTGATTGATCTTTAGGATTAACAACTGTTGGTGCTTTAATCATAACATCATTACTAACAACTGTTACTGATGTATACACACTTGTTAATGTTTGAGAATAACCTGCTTCGTTAGACACAGTAACTTCTCCTACTCGTCCATCACTGTCTGGAAGTAATACAATAGTTGTAACACCCATTGGGTCTACTGTACCTGTAAATGCTGTACCTTGTACTGTAATTGTAGCAGTTGGTGTACCTATTTCAACTGCATCCGAATCTAAAGCAGAAATTTGCCCTGATTCATATGTAAAAGTTCCTACGTTAATTGATACTTCTAATGATGCTTCAATTGGAACAGATGTTGTATCAAATGCAAATTCGTCAATTAAAAACTCTGTATTGGGTGCAAGTGTAATTTTTGTTTTGTCTACGAACACAATGTTCATAGCACCGTCTTCTCCTGTTTGGAGGAAGTCGTTCATTTCTAAAAGATAACCTGATTCAACTTTGTAAGTTTTTCCTGAACGTTCATTGAACGTGGAACCCATTTTGTCTTTAACTTCACCTACGGTTACTGCAAAGGCATTTGAGACAAAAAGTATCAGGAAGGATACCACAAAGAACAACTTCTTCATGTCTAACACCCGTTGCTTACAGTTTGGGTAAGATTACCTGATTGATTATTTCTATTGTATGAATATACGCAAGTGTCTCCCCCATCTTGTGTAAAGTTTAATGTGTAATCGTAAATGCTATCACCTGAGATACTAATATTGCCGTCATTACTGTTACCTGTTTGTTTAGCATTTATAACTGAATTGTTTGTAGAAACATAGATGTACAATTTATTACTATTTCCATTTTGTAAAATATTAAGATCATTGCTGTCTCCATAAGTGATAGTTCTCAACCAATTGTTATCACCAATCTGTGCCATCATAGTATGTCCACTTGCATCAGCATGAAGGTCTAATAAATTACTGTTTCCAATTACGTCATGCACTGAATAGTTTTGATCTCCATCCACTGTCATTTCTACTCTATTAGAATTACCTATAATATAATAATCTATTGTTGCACCTTCACTGCCTGAAGAGTCTGCTAACATTCCATGGGATTCAACGTTTGGACCTATAGCCTTATTGGCATTTGTATTAAAACCGGTTGCACCATCCATTGCTTTAAATTTTACAATATTTGAATCACCATCTACTAGGACATAAAGAAAGTGATTGTCTTCCATTACGTAAAACTTCATATAATTTGAACTGCCCCGTACATCTAAGTCAACGTTAGTATTATCAACATCTTTACTAGCATCACTTCTAAATATTAATTCATTAGAACTTCCAGTAATATCAATATCATACCAATGTCCAGTAGAATTAATATCGCTTTGGTCTAGTTCTAAATCGTTTGAATTTCCTGTAACTGTATAATCAAAAGTCATGTTAGTTCCCATGAATCCAGGCTGACTATTGTCAAAGTCTAATCCTATATCATTTGAATTTCCAATTTGTTTAATGATTATATCTACATTATTACCTTGAATTAATAGAGGAACAGATGTAGATACACCAATTGTATTAGATGAACCGTCTTGTTTTATAAAGATAGTACTATTTGTTTGATCCGTTTGTTTTATGTAGACTGAGTTACTCGCATAGCAATTAATCGCTGTTGCTAGTATCAGTATTAGACTCAATAGTAACGCTCTCATCTGCAACCTCCAATGCGGCTTTCTCATCTTTTTCTTCATGTATGTTTAACTGAATAAGTGCCTTGCGATTTTCCATTTCAAGGAATTTTAATTCCATTGCGGCGATATGTTTTAAATGTGCTCGGTATTCATCCCAAGTTTTAAATTTTGTACCGTTTTCTTCATTATACTTTGCTATTTCAAGTTTTTGTAATCTTTCGTTTTCTTTTCTTATTTTTTTCTCTTCTAAATATTCTTCTCTTGTTTTAACTTTTACAACTGTTTGTTCCACACTTAAATCTACTTTAACTTGTTCATCAGTAACAACTTCTTCGTCTGTATCTTCAACTGCTTCTGGTAGCACTGGTTCAGGTGGTAGTTTAATTTTCCATAAATCCTTTTTAGCACCTTGTTGTATAATTTCTGCAACACCGGCTTCTATTGCTTTTCTTACAGCAAAAGTTACTGGTTCATTTCTTGCCACACCTGCTTCTGATTCTAATAACATTGTATCAGCATCAAAATATTTGAATATGTCTGCACCTTTACCTGTAGAGAATATTGTTTTTTCAATTGTAGTTGATATAACAACTTCACCGCTCTGTACATTTACTAATCTTAAAATAATAGTAACAACATCTTGTCTGTATTGCGTATTTGCTTGTACACCTAAAATTCTTGCACCTATACCACCTGATTTAGTATCTGAATCGTATCCTACTATACCACCTGTAATATAAGCACCAGCAAATAATAATGCCGGTAATGGTTCTGCATTATCGCCGTCTGCCATTTGCCTTGTTGATCTAATAAGTTTTCTTTCTTGTAATAGACTTGGTAAACTTGCTCTCTCAACAACTCTAAACCATTTGCCTTCTCCAGCATCTTGTAATGCTTTAATTAAAATTTGATATGAACCTTGAGTTACTGCTGTACTCATTGAAGCAAAACTGCCTCCTGGTTTCTTTTGTCCTGTCATATCTAAGAAATCATACACAGCGATTATAACTGGATCTCCGTCTAGTTCAGGTACTTCTATAAATGTTTTTGCTGATGGAACTTGAGTTCTCACATCAAAATCTGGTCTACCAGCACAACTAGCCAAAAGTAAACTTGCTAAAAATATGAATATAAATTTTTTAAACATTATTAATCTTCTTTCGGCATTGTAAACGTTGTTACTGTACCATCTGTTTCAGTCACTGTGATAACAACATTACCAGTACTCGCAGGTGTCTCCCAAGTTACAACTTCTCCACCAATTGGTGATGTAAATGTGCCTGAGTCTTGTTGTAAACCGTCAGCACCAAATACGTTTGTTGTAATTTGTTTTGCTAGAGCAGTGTAAAATCTTGATTCTAAATTTGCTTTGAATTTTGCAATCGCAGTATTTTTTGCATCTGATTCTTCTTTTTCTTTTGCGGCCTTTTCAGCGGCCTTAATAGCATCTTTTCTAGTTTTTTCTATATTTTCAATTGTTAGATAGTGAGATGATTTTCCAGAGCCACTAAATGATGGACTATGAAAATCAAATGTTATTTCACTGGCATTTACACCTGTGACCATGAACAAGCCTACTAAAATCGGTGTTAAAATTCTCATTTGTTTGATAAATTCTCCTAAAATTCTTTTACCACAATATTTATGTTATTTGATTGTAGTTTTATATGCACTTAAATATCAATGCACTATGTCGAAAATTTTAACAAGCACATGGACGGTTTGTGTCACTTTATTGGTACTATTACTGATTAAATGGGCAGATCCTACTCCTATACAGTCAGCCAAACTGACCACATTTGATTCCTATCAAAAATTTGGGCAACATTTTGATTCAAAAAGCCTAGTTTTGTTAGATCTATCTGATAAGGCTTTAAAGAAGGCCGGCCAGTGGCCGTGGAAACGAGATTATCTTGGCAGGGTGATTGTTAATGCATATAGGAACGGTGCCGCACTGGTTGTCTTGCAAGTCGTATTTGCACACAAGGATAGGCTGGGTGGTGATGAGATGTTCCTCAAAATGATAGACAAATATCCTGTAATCCTTACTGAAACAAATGACGTTAAAAACCTACTCAGCATTAAGCGAAAAGCACTTGCAATAGGTAATGTGGATGTGCCTGTTGATATAGACGGTACTATTAGAAAACTGCCACTTGAAAATTCTATTCCAGAAGTGATATTAAAAGTTATCAAGTTTGAAACCAAAGCAAAAGACAACATTTGGATTGATTTTCGTCATCATATTCCACGAATAGATTTTACTGACAAAGATTGGTCAAGTATGAAAGGCAAAATTGTGTTTATTGGAACTACATTTAAAGGGTCAACATTTGTTACTACTCCTAATGGTTTAAAAAACACACACGAGATTATGGCTATTAGTACTGAAACATTATTATCAAAAAAATTTATTAGCAGGCCTGGTTGGTTAGAGAACATGGAATGGGCATTTGTTATACTAGGAGGTATATTATTCCTAGTTATTATTCCACGACTTGGTGTACTATGGAGTTTTGTACCTTTCATAGTTTACCTAACTATTGTACTTGGAACGAGTGCTTATCTATGGAATGCAAAATTATATCTTACAGATTGGTTAACACCTATTGTTATTATAACTTTAGTTTGGGGACATTTAATATACAATAATTTTGCACGAGAGAACAGATTAAAATTACAAATCAAAAGACAGTTTGAACATTACCTTGCACCTGCAATGGTTAAGAAGTTGCAGAAAGATCCATCACTGTTAAAATTAGGTGGCGAAACAAAAATAATGACATTTATGTTTTCAGACATACGTGGTTTTACTCCTATATCAGAAAAATACAAAAGTAATCCAGCAGGACTTACAAAACTTATTAACAGATTTTTAACACGAATGACTAACATTGTAATTGCCAACAGTGGAACAATAGATAAGTTCATGGGTGATTGTATAATGGCATTTTGGAATGCACCACTTGATGTAAAAGATCATCAAATGTTAGCAGTAATGACAGCGTCACAGATGCAATCAGAACTAGCAAAATTAAATGCAGAATTATCTGCAGAAGGTTTGCCTAATATTAATATAGGCATAGGTATTAACACAGGCGAAGCACTTGTTGGTAATATGGGATCTGATCAAAGATTTGATTACTCTGTAATAGGCGATGCAGTAAATCTAGCCTCTAGATTAGAGAGTTCAAGTAAAACATTAGGCAAGACTCTAGTAATTTCTGAAAATACAATGTGTGGAATTGAACATATATTTCCTTTTGAATACATAGATAGCATCACAGTTAAGGGTAAAACAGAGCCAATTAAAGTTTATACAGTGGATAGATAGAATTATAAATAGTTTTAATGGACGTAGAAGCAATAACAATATTATCTAAATTATGGCCCATCTTTGTGGCCTTCATATTGCTAATTGTGACTTTAGCACAGGCACACTATCGAATTAAAGTGCTTGAAGAAAAAGTCAAGGTTGCGTTTGAGTTGATCAACAAGATGTCTGACAAGTTTAGCAAATAAACACTCACTTTAGTCATTGAAAAATCAAATTAAATATTTCTTGGTCAGGGGAACAGAATGAAGTTTATAATGGTAATAATAATATGCTTTGGTGCGAATTGTCAAGCACTTTGGGAAAGGGTACCATATGACTCCGAATCAACTTGTTTACAAAGCACAAAGTCTGTTGCTTCTTATATGCAAGGCCAATACCCAAACTCATCTGGTGAAATATACTGTATGAATGAAGAGCAGTTTGATATATTTTATAAAGATCTAGAAAAAGGATTGAACTTAAATTTACAATACACACCTTTACCAGACAAACCTGACGCTTAATTAATTTTTACGTAAAAAAATCACCAATTAAATATTGGTATGGATTATTACTGTACTAAAAAATTTACCGAATTAACAGTTCACGTACAAGGCAGACTACTTTATAATTGTTGTAAAGCATGGCCTGAAAGAGTGAACATTGATTGGCTAGAAAACAATCCTGGAAAACTATTTCATACAGAACAAATGATTGAGGACAGGCAAGCCATGTTGGAAGACAAGTCTTGTAAGTCATGTCACTTTGGTTGTTACAAACAAGAAGAACAAGGATTAATGAGTCATAGACTTTTGTCAAAAACTGATGAATTTATTTCTGATCCATATGCTCCAGTAAAAGAATTGAGTATTGCTTTATCCACAGATTGTAATTTAACTTGTATCTATTGTAGTCCTGAATGGAGTTCTTCATGGCATAAAGACGTAGACAAAAATGGTTCATACAAATTAAATGGCTTCACATTAGATAATGATAATTTTACCACACTATGGAATAAGATGAAACAAAAATCTCGAAGTACAGAAACAAAGTTTTTTAAATTGTTATTAGAAGAAATAAAAATGGCAAACGGTTTAGAAGAAGTTGTAGTGCTAGGAGGTGAACCTTTATTACACAACAACTTAAAACCACTTCTAGAACAAATAAACGATAAAGCAATAACTGTGGTAAGCGGATTGGGTGTAAATCGTAATAGATTAGAAAATATTTTAAGCAAAGTTGATAATGAAAAAGTAGAGTTTAGAGTTTCTGCAGAAAGTACAGAAAAACTTTTTGAATTAATTAGATATGGAGCAAGTTGGAATAGTTTTTTAGAAAATATAAAAGTAATAGAAGACCACGGATTTAAAGTTACATTCAGTTCTACAATTTCTAATTTAAGTATTTTAGATTTTGGTAATTTTTATAAATTGTTCAACAAAGATCATAAAATTCATTTTAATGGAATGGAAGAACGACCGTTCTTAATGCCCCATGTACTAGATGATAAATCCAAAGAAAATTTTATTGCTAATAAAGACCTTTTTAACGATTCAGAAATGTTTAAAGACATTAAAAAATCAATGAATAGTTCTTATACTGATTTAGAGTATAAAAACTTTATTAAATTTTTAAAAGAATTCTCTTCTAGAAGAAATATTGACTTATCTTTTTTACCAGAACACTTTAAAAAGTGGTGTAATCTGTAGTACAATACACAGTTGACAAATACCAAATCTATAGTATAATTTTACTATGTCAAACTATATTACAAGTCTGGCCAATTACTTGTTTCGTAAAATAAACGATTACCAAAATAATGAACAAGTTAGAAAAGAAAAGCCAATGTTATGGCCTGCAGGAATATATTTTACAGAAAAAAATATAGAAAGATGGATCGAAGAACACGATAAAAAAAATGACTAAATGTTGGAGTATAGAATTAAACTTTCCTACAGACAAAAAAATAAAAACTTTTGTTTACTCTGATACTGGAGAAGACATAGCAGATAGATTTCCTAATTGTAAAGTAAAAGTTTTAAAAGAGATTGATGATCCATTAGCAGAAAGCAAACCAAAACCTAGAAAAAAAGAAGAATATATATGATCCATGCAATGATAGATTTGGAAACTTTAAGCACTAATCCTGAGGCTACAATTTTAACAGTAGGTGGTGTTAAGTTTGATCCTTATAACTCTATTGAACCTTCACAAGGTATGTATTTTAGAGTTGATGTTGATTCACAAACTACTATGGGCAGAGAAGTAATGCAAGAAACACTGGACTGGTGGGCAACACAACCAGCAGAAATATCAGATGAAGCACTAGGGGATAAAGATAGAATTAGTCTAGACGAAATGGTTAAAACAATTAATAAATGGTCTGTTGGCGTTGATGTATTTTGGTGTCAAGGTCCGTTATTTGATTATGCAATACTACAAAACATATACAAACAATTAGGACATCCAGTTCCATGGCAATATTGGCAAATTAGAGATTCAAGAACACTGTTTAGTTTGGTGCCAAGAGACCCAAACGAAAAGAGAACAGGTATGCACAATGCATTAGAAGATTGTTATTTCCAAGCAAAAAAAGTTCAGAGAGTATACAGTCAATTAGGAATAAAAAATGTCAGATACTAAATGGTATTCTTTAGGAGATCTTTACACTATTAAAAATTACAAAATAAAACACAGAAAAGATCCTGTTACCAAATGGGTAAAGTTGCGTTGTGTGTATAAAATTAAAATTAACGATACAGTTGTAGAAATTGGTAGATCTGATACTTGTAAAAAACATGGTGGAGCAGAAAAAGTAAGAAAAGCAATAGTCCAATTATTAAATGTAACCGAACACAATCCAAGTGTAACAAAAACTAAAATGTGGGAACAAATTAGGTTGAAATATAGACCAAATTCTAGTAATATTAGAATAGGAATTATTAAAACCAATGCCATTGCCAAAACCTACATACAAGAAACCCAGAGAACAAATTAATTCTTTCGAAGAATCTACCTGGCACGCCAACGATACACCATTTTATGAAACTGAACAAGTAGCAGTATTCAAAGATCTATATCCTTGCACTGAAGGACATTTACTTTTTATTCCAAAACAAAACGAACCTGATTATATTGCTGAAGCATACAAATTGGCTTATCGTTGTGGTGAACAATGGATGGAAGAAGAAAAAATTGACGGATTTAACGTAGGACAAAATAGAGGAAAATGTGCAGGCCAAACAATAATGTGGCCACACGTACATTTTATCCCAAGAAAAGACGGAGACATAAAAAACGGACAAAAAGGAAACGGAATAAGATTAAGTTTTCCAAACGGTGATCACAAAGAATATTATTAATGAAGGCAAAAACTAGTATTTTGACCAAAGGAAACGATAGTATTTCTTTCACAATCTATAGGAAAAGAAAATGGGCAGAGATAACATACTATTATTCATACAGTGGAGGATCAGAAGAAACAATAACTTGCGGTCTTCCTGATGCTGATGAAAGATACGAAGATGCAATTAAAAACGGATACAAAGTAGCATTTTAATGAAAAGAAAAAGCAAACAAAAAGATCCATTACCACTTATTAGTCCTGATGGCGGTGAAACAGTCTATGAACAAAACAGAGATGGCACACGTGGTAAATTAATATCTCAAACACAATTAGCAAGAGATATAGAAACAGAAACAGATGAGTCAGAAATGGTTGGTGTTGAAGCCATTAAATTAAGAAGAGAATATCCAACTCTACAGAAAGCCTGGGACAAATACAAGACAGTTTGGCACTTAATTAATGAACAAAACGACTGGTAATTTTGCCGGATATACATATACTCCAGATACACCTTTACCATGCGTATACGTCGCTCTATGCACGTCTAAAGGGGTGATTAAATAGTAGTATGACCAAGTTTGTAAGTGTAATAGGCAATGGAGAGAGTAGACGTGGATTTGATATAACTCCACTAAAAGGTATTACTACCATGGTAGGTTGTAATGCAATTTTCCGTGATCATAACTTGGAATATGTGGTTGCTTGTGATCGTCATATGTGTCAAGAAGCCGCAAATACTTGTGGTAAAAATACTACAATCTATACTCGAGAAAATTGGTACAAACAATTTGCTTTTTGGCCTAATGTAAAGAAAGTACCGGACCTACCATACGAAGGACACAAAAGACAAGACGAGCCTTTTCATTGGGGTACTGGACAATTTGCCGCACTAGTAGGAATGAGTTTTAAACCTAAAGCAATATTTTTAATTGGAATGGATTTATGGGGACTTGGTAAAGAAAGAACTCCAGAAAATGTTAATAACATTTACAAAGGCTCAACAGGATACACTTATATAAAAAGACCAGTTGATCCTAGTTATTGGATCTACCAGTTTGACAAACTATTTGAACATTCTGATTGTAGATGGATTGTGGTAAACCAAGAAGAGTGGAAAATGCCAGATGAATGGAAAGCACGTGATAACGTTTTCCAAGAAACTTACGAAGGTTTGGCAAAATGGATCAATAAGCAATTGACAAAATCTAAATAAAGTTTATAATAGTAATATGTTTGAAAATATAAAAGATGGAGATCTAATAACTCTAAAACTTGCTTCAGGAGAAGAAGTGATTGCAAAATATAAAGGCGGAGCAGACTCATACATTAGTATTGAGAAAGCACTTGTTTTAATGCAAGGTCCTCAGGGTCTAGCATTTGGAACATTTTTCTCCACTGCTAAACAAGACGAGCCTATTAATATTGCAAAAGATAAAATTACTTCTCTTGCTTTTATAAATGATAAAATAAAAGAGGAATACAACAGAGTTTTCAGTGCAATTAAAACGCCTGCTAAACCTAGTATTATAACATAATGGCACATTTTGAAAAACACAGTACAAGTATTAAAGCATTAGTAGATGTATCTGAAGCGATGCTTCATGCAATGGAAAAACACGGAATTGATCCTGAAACAGTTGCTAACAGACCCGAATTTACTGTACTAATCCATTTTTTAAAATCTATAATGGATGGCGAATTAAATATTCCAAACGAACTCACAGATAGAATAAGAGAAAAAGGAGAAGAATTGGGATTCGATATCGACGATATCAATAAGAGATTACATTAATGACCTATTACTCAACTAAAACATATGGACACAATATAGGACTTGCCTGTGTGTTTAGACAGCCTAACGCAGATCATTCTCATTGCCATTTGTTGCATGGATACAGTTTACAATTTAAATTTACATTTGGTTGTAATGACCTAGACAACAAAAATTGGGCAGTAGACTTTGGTGGATTAAAACCTTTAAAGAAATGGTTGGAGGATCACTTTGATCATAAAACTGCATTAGACATAAATGATCCGCATCTAGAAAAATTTAAAGAACTAGAAGCATTAGATCTTATGAGTATTGTTACTTTTGATGGTGTTGGTGCAGAAAAATTTGCCGAACACGCCTTCAACTTTGCAGACAAACTTATCAGAGAACATACTAATAATAGGTGTTATGTAGTGGAAGTAGAGTGTGCAGAACACGGAGCGAACAGTGCCATCTACTCT
>MDTG01432041.1_pt1 | contig 13895 bp, 15 predicted proteins | sample 811421 | NCBI WGS metagenome assembly MDTG01 (sample SAMN05326645, study PRJNA326480) | marine metagenome | isolation source: seawater | place: Pacific Ocean: South East | collected 2011 | reverse complement strand
ATCTACCTATAAAACCCCCACCACCTAAAATTGTGCAAATTTGATTTTTCATGATATTTAGAAACTATATATGAAAATAATTAAGATTAAAGAGGACATAAGTTCAAAGATAGTAAATTCATTTAAAGGTAGTATTGCAATAGATACAGAGGCGACTGGCTTACAGATTCCAGAAAGAGACAAATTGAGTTTAATCCAGATCTGTGATGAAGAAGAAAATGTTTATATCATCCAGCCTAATAAAGACACTTACAAGGCTCCCAATTTAGTTTCGGTTTTAGAAAATGAAAAAATTTTAAAGATTGGTCATTTTTTAAGATTTGATAAAAACGCACTAGAGTTTTTTTTAAAATGTAAATTAAAGAATATTTTCGATACCAAAATTGCATCAAAAATTGTTAGGACATATACAGATGTTCATGGATTAAAAAATTTAGTCCAAGAATTTTGTAATAAAAATTTAGATAAAAGACAAGGAAGTAGCGATTGGAATAAAGATTTAAATGATCTTTCTGATAAACAACTAGAGTATGCGGCTAATGATGTTATTTATCTTCATAAGATTAAAAAAGAATTAGAAAAAATGTTAAAAAGAGAAAAAAGGATGGAGCTTTTTAATAGATGTATAAAATTCTTAGATACAAGAGTTGAACTCGATCAAAATGGTTTTAAATTTGATATATTCGAACATTAAATGAATAATAATAATTACATAAAATTAGCAAAAAGATCTGCATTAATTCAAATTAAAGAATTAAAAAAAATTAATAAAGTTTTTAATAATTCTTTTGTTAAAGCTGTTAATCAAATTTCAAGTTGTAAAGGAAAAATTATTTTTGCAGGTATTGGAAAATCTGGTTTAATAGCACGAAAGATAAGCGCAACTTTTTCAAGTGTTGGTATTCCAAGTTTTTTTTGTGATCCAGCTCAAGCTCTTCACGGTGATATGGGTCAAATTGAAAGAAAAGATACTCTAATAGTTTTTTCTTATTCTGGGAATACCTCAGAATTAACAAACATGCTTAAGTATGCAAATCGATTTAGAATAAAAGTCATTGGGGTATCTTCAAAGTTAGATAGTTTGCTTATGAAAGCTAGCGACATAAAACTTTTATTACCAAAAGTAAAAGAGTCAGACCCCTCAAATTTAGTTCCAACATCAAGCACCTCAATAACTTTACTTTTAGGAGATTGTTTAGCCACAACTGTTATGTCAAAAATAAAATTCTCAAAAGAAAAGTTTAAAGTTTTCCATCCTGGTGGAAATATCGGTGGCTCATTACTTTTGGCAAAAGATATAATGGTTACTGGTAATAGACTACCGACTATAAATTACAAAAAAAAATTAGGAGATGCGTTAAAGGTGATAAATAAAAAAAAATTGGGAATAGTTGTTGTTCTTAAAAATAATTTTATAGAAGGATTAGTTACTGACGGCGACTTAAGACGGGAAATGAAATCATTTTTAAAAGAGACCAGTTTGCAAAAATTTATGACGAGAAAGCCACTAGTGGTTAACGAAAATATGCCTGCATCCAAAGCTCTTTCAATAATGAATGAAAAAAAAATAACTAGTTTGCTAATAGTTTCAGATAAGGATTATAAAAAGAGGAATAAAATCAAACTGAGGGGAATTATTCATATACATTCTCTCTTAAAATACGGTCTTAGATGATTGAAAGAAAAAAAATTTTAAGAATTGTCCAATTAACATTACTTGTTTTTGGTTTTTCGATAATTTATTTTACATATTATAGTAAAGAGTCTGACTTATTAGAAAAAACTATTATCTCCAAAGAAAATAAAGAAAAAATTGAAAAACAATCTTTGGATAAAAAGTCAGAGGAGGATATTTTTTACAATATTGAGTACACAGGTTTAGATCTGAATGGTAATAGATATTCTATAAAGGCTGAAGAAACGTATCTAGATAAAGCAAAACCTGAAATTGTTTATATGAAAGTTGTTAAATCAGTTTTTTATTTCAAAGATGATACAGTTCTTTATGTTAACGCAGACAAAGGCATATATAATAATAAAACCTTAGATATGACTTTTGAAAAAAATGTTAAAGCAAACTATTTAGACAGTGAACTTTTTGCTGAAAAAGCTGAGTATTCTAATTCTTCAAGTTATTTAAGTATTTACGATAATGTAAGAATAGACGACATAAGAGGAAACTTAATTGCAGACAAACTATTATTTGATATAACAAAACAAAAGTTAGAGATTTCGTCGTTTACAAATGATAAAGTAAGAACAAATATAAAATTAAATGAAAAAAGGTTTTAGAATACTTAAATTTAAAAAAGATCGGCCAATATTTGAAGTCAAAGATGTAAGTAAATCTTTTGATGGCAGGCCAATACTAAAAAAATTATCACTCAAGGTTTTCCCAGGAGAATGTGTTGGAGTTTTAGGACCAAATGGTTGTGGTAAAACAACTTTATTTTCAATGTGCATAGGTGAACAAAATCCAGAAGGTGGTAAAATTTATTTAAATAATAAGTCTATAGAACAAATTCCCATTCATCTAAGATCAAAAGAAGGCTTAGGATACCTTCCTCAGCAAAGAAGCGTTTTTAATATGAGTGTTTACGAAAATATTCTTGGCATAGCACAAATTAGTATTAAAGGTGTAGAAAAACAAAAAGCCGTTACTGAAAAATTACTTGATGAATTTAATCTTCAGCATTTGCGAAGTTTGAATGCTTCTGTTTTATCTGGTGGAGAAATTAGAAGATTGATGATGGCTAGGGTTATGATAAATAAACCAAAAATTGTTTTATTGGATGAACCATTAGCGGCTCTAGACCCTCTTGTAATTCAGGATATCCAAAAATATATTTTAAAAATTCAGGCAAGTGGAACAGCTATACTCGTTACAGACCACAACGTTAAAAACCTTTTTGATATAACGGATCGAAGTTATGTTTTAGGTGAACACACTGTAATTGCAGAAGGAACATCAAGAGAATTGTTAAAATCTTCAAAAGCTATTGAGCATTACTTTGGTTCTCAATTTTAATTAATAAATGCGAGCTAAAAGTTTTAACTTAACAATCTTAAACAAAATAAGACCGTTTAATAAAAAAATAAATGTAGACTCAGATAAGTCTATGTCAATAAGAAGTTTATTAATAGGCTCTATTAGTCAAGGTATTTCTTCAGTAAATAATATTTTGGAGTCTGATGATGTTTACTCAACAATTAGATGTTTAAAAAAACTCGGGATAAAAATTAAAAAAAAAGATAAAAAATATTTAATTTATGGAAAGGGTTTGGGTTCTTTATTTGCTAAAAAAAATTTAAAATTAAATTTTGGAAACTCTGGAACTCTTGCAAGACTCTTGATTGGTATAATTTCTACAACTCCAGGATTAGAATTAAATGTACAAGGTGATCATTCCCTAAACAAAAGAAGTATGAAAAAATTAATTGATTTGATGTCAAAATTTGGTGCAACTTTTTTACCCAGAAATAAAACTAAGTTTCCATTAAATATAATTTCAACAGAAATGCCAATTGGCATTAATTACAGTGCAGGAGTTTCTGCACAGCTTAAAAGTGCTGTGATCCTTGCTGGTTTAAATTCTTTTGGAGTAACGACAATTTATGAGAAGAAAAAAAGCAGAGATCATACTGAAAATATGCTTTTAGATAATAATAAGGTAATAAAAATAAAAAAAAGGGAGACTAAAGTTATAAAAGTTTTTGGCAAAAAAAAACTAAAATCTTTTAATATCGATGTGCCAGGGGACCCCTCCTCTGCCGCCTTTTTTACTGCACTCACTTTGTTAAGTAAAAATTCAAGTTTAGTCATTAAGAAGGTTGGTCTTAATTCTCGAAGAATTGGATTTTATGAATTACTAAAAAAATCTGGTGCAAAGATAAAATTTAAAAACGTAAAAAAAAGGAAAAATGAAATATTAGGAGATATTCATGTAAGAAGTTCAATAATTAAACCAATTAAAGCAGGTAAAGAATATTATGTAAAATCTACTGACGAATATCCAATCTTATTTGTAATTGCTGCTTTAACCAGTGGTGTTTCAAAGTTTAACGGCATAAGCGATCTTGTTAATAAGGAAAGTAATAGATTAATTGAAATGCAAAAAGTTTTAAAGCAAGCAAATATTAAAAGTGTTATTTCAAGAGATGAAATTAAAATTTTTGGGAAAAATACAATTAATGAAAAAAAAAAAATAAAGGTACCTAACTTAGGTGATCACAGAATATGTATGTCTGCTTTAATATTCTCACTGTTAACTGGCATAAAAGCAGAAATTAAAAATTTTGAAACAGTATACACTTCTGCACCTTCTTTTCTAAAGCTTGTTAATTTTTTAGGAGGAAAATTTAAAACTCAAAAGTAAATATTTGGAGTATTAAAAAAACCTTTAGAACATTAAATAATAAGCTGATCATAAGAAAAAACAATGCTTTACTCAAACATTCAGATGCGATAGAAATCTTCTCCGTAAAAAATTAATTATGGAAATAATGAAAAACGAAAGCTTTAAAAAAACAAAATATGTCAACGGAACAAGAACTTAAAAAAAGCTCTTCTCAAAAGGAATTTCAGAGCTTATTAGATGAAGACTTCAAAGGTCGAAGATTAAAAGAGAACGAAATTATAAAAGCAACTGTAACTGAAATCACAAAAAACTTCATTGTAGTCGATTGTAAAGCTAAAATGGAAGGAATGATACCTATAGAAGAGTTTAAAAACGATGATGAGCTAGAAAAGCTTAAAGTTGGATCTAAAATTGATGTTTATTTGGAGCGTATTGAAAGTTTTAAAGGAGAAATAATTATCTCAAGGGATAAGGCAAGAAAAATGAAAGCTTGGAAAAAAATGGAAAAAGTTTTCGAGTCCCAGGAAGAGCTAACAGCGTATATAACTGGAAAAGTTAAAGGTGGTTTCATAACAACCGTAGAGGGTCTACCTTGTTTTATGCCATCATCTCAAATAGATGTGAGACCTTTAAAAAAGGTTGATCATTTAATGAATACACCTTTAAAAGTTATAGCAACTAGAATTGATCGGTCACGTGGAAATGTTTGTGTTTCGCGAAGAGCAGTTTTAGAAAAAAGTAAAAACGCCGAGATAACTGAAGCTCTAAAAAATATTAAAGAGGGAGATATAATTGATAATGCAATAGTCAAAGCTACAACGGACTGGGGAATATTTTTAGACATAAATTCGGTTGATGCATTATTACATGTGTCTGATTTAAGCCATGGTAGAGTTAAAAAACCATCAGATTTAGTAACGATTGGCCAAAAATTAAAAGTTAAGATCACAAAAATTGATCCTAAAACTAATAGAGTATCTGCTTCTGTCAAAGCATTAACTGAAGACCCATATTCTAACATCGAGAAAAAATATAAAGTTGGCGAAACTTACGAAGGCGTTGTAACAAAAATTATGGATTACGGATGTTTCGTTCGAATTGAAGAAGGTATAGAAGGGCTAATACATAATTCTGAGTTAGATTGGACGAATAGAAATGTAAAACCTAGTAAAATTCTATCGGTTTCTCAAAAAATTAAATTTAAAATAGTAAATATTGAAAAAGACACAAAAAGAATTTCACTTTCGTACAAAGCTACTTTTGATAATCCTTGGAGTAAAATTAAGGAAAGTGTCGGTAAAGAAGTAAAAATAAAGATTAATAATATAACAGATAAAGCAATCTTTGCTGAGCTTGTTGACTCTGGATTAAGTGGAATGCTTCATTACAAAGAAATTTCATATGATGAGAACATTGAAGATCTTAAAAAATTTAAAAAAAATGACGTTATAAATGTTAAAATAATAGAAATTAAAGATGAAAAAATAAGGTTTTCAAAGAGAGTATTAGATAAAGATCCATTAGATTGGTTTAAAGATAACAATAAAAAAGTCGGAGACGTTATTACAACTCGTATTCATGAAGTTTTAAAAACTGGAGTAAAAGTAGCTATTGATAAAGATAAAAAGCTTATTGTGACTATTAGAAAAGCAGATTTAGCAAAAGAATCTGCCGACGCTAGGCCGGAAGTTTTCTCTCCTGGAAATGCCCTAGATGCTAAAATTACAGAATTAGACTTGAAAAATCATAGAAAAATTAAATTAAGTGTTAAAGCCGCGCAAATAGATGAGGAAAAATCTTTAATTGCTAAATTTGGAGAGGGAGCAACTAAATCAGGCGCAACACTTAAAGGCATTTTTGAAAAGGCTATCGGAAGCAAGAAAAAGAAAAAAGAAGAAAAATAATTGTCGAGACCAAAACTAATTAAAAAATTAAAGTTAAAACATCCTGATCTTAATACTCCTCAAATAGAAAAGTTTATTGATTGTTTTTTTGAAAGTATTTTAGATTCTCTTAAGAGAAAAAAAACAGTTGAATTACGAGGATTTGGAACTTTCTTGGTGAAAGAAACTAAAGAGAAATATTCCGCTAGAAATCCAAAAACTGGAGAGCTGATTTATGTTCCAAAAAAGCATAGAATAAGATTTAAAACTAGTAAAAAATTCAAGGAATTTTTAAATAGATGAAAACGATTTTTATAGCATGTGATACTTCGGATCCAAAAAAAGTAAATAAAATTATTAAAAATACTCAAGTTAAAATCAAAGGTTACAAGATTGGATATAAATTTGGCTTAGAATTTTTTTATTCAATTAAAGGTCGTCAATTTATATCAAGATTAAAAAATAAAATTATTTTCTTAGACATAAAACTCAATGATATTGGGAATACATGTGCTGCTGCGATCAAATCATTAAAAGATTTGAAAAATATTAATTATCTCACTGTTCACGCTAATTCCGGGGAGGCTACACTTAAATCTGTTGTTAAAGCAGCTGGAAAGCATAATAAAAAAATTCGTGTAATAGCAATAACCGTTTTAACAAGCATTTCAAACACAACTATAAAAAAAATAGGCCATACTAGATCTATAAAAGATCTCGTTAAGAAACAAACTCTTTTGGCTAAATCATGTGGTTGCCATGGAATTGTTTGTGCTGGCTCAGATACTAGGTTTATTAAAAAAATTTTTAAACGAGAAATTATTGTGCCTGGTATTAGGCTTAAGGGCGACAGTGCTGGAGATCAAAAAAGGGTTAGTAGTCCTAAAGAAGCCTTTGCGAATGGAGCAACATCAATTGTAATTGGCCGCTCAATTACTAAAAATAATATGAGAAAAAATATTAAAAGATTAATCAAAGAATTAAATTAATGCGTATTAAAATCTGCGGGTTAAATCCAATTAGGGATGTTCAAATTTGTATTGATCTTAAAGTTGATTTTCTAGGATTTGTCTTCTACCAAAATTCACCGAGAAATGTAAATTTAAATGAGGTTTCAAATCTTTTAAAATATAAGAAGCAAAAGTCATCCTTTGTAGCTGTCACAGTAAATCCAAGCGATGAGTTTATTAAAAATACAGTGTTAAATAAATTTGATTATATTCAACTTCATGGAAATGAAACAAATGAAAGAGTAAAAAAAATTAAATCTATGGGCTTAAAAACTATTAAGGCAATTAAGGTTAGAGAGGAGTCTGACATTAATCTTTATAAGAAGTATGGTGAAGCCGATATTATTTTGTTTGACACTCCAGGAATGGAAAAATCATTTGAATTTCCAAAAAATTTAATTTCGAAGCTACCTAGAGGTGAAAAATATGCTTTAGCTGGATCAATCTCACTTGAAAATATTGAAAATATAGCAAAATCGAGTGTTTCTTTTTGCGATTTATCTAGCAGCTTGGAAATAGATAAGCAAATAGGATACAAAGATCATCAAAAAATAAAAAAATTTATAAAAAAAGTAAATGAGCTTAAAAATTAAAAAAGGAATACCTTTAATAGATCAGCACGACAAAAATGGAATGTGGGGTGGTAAATTTGGTGGCAGTTTTGTTCCAGAAACTTTAAAGAAACCAATAGAAGATTTAACAAAATTATTTAAAAAACTTAGAAATGACAAAAGTTTTATAAAAGAAAGAGACTATTATTTCCAAAATTATGTAGGTTCACCAACTCCCCTAATACCATTAAACCAATTAACAGATCATTTAGGTGGAGCTCAAATATGGGCAAAAGTGGTTTCTGAGAACCCAGGTACAGCTCACAAAATCTATAATGCAATTGTTCACTGCTTAATAGCAAAAAGAGCTGGTAAAAAATTCGTTTGCGGCGATACGGGCGCAGGCATGGCAGGAAAGACACTTGCTATGGTTGCAAAAAAATTTGGTTTAAAAGCAAAAATTTTTATGGGTGTAAAAGATATTAAAAGACAGAAACCTAATGTGGATGCTATGAAAAAATTTGGAGCCGAAGTAGTTCCTGTTACCTCAGGAAGTCAAACCCTTATAGATGCGGTAAGTGAATGTATGAGATACTGGGTAGCTAACTGTTTAGAATCTCATCTCGTGGTAGGTAGCACAGTTGGGCCAAATATCTTTGTTAAGATCTGTGGGTATTCAACATCTCAAATTTCTAGAGAACTCATAGTACAAATCAAAGATGAATTTGGAAAAATTCCAAGACGTTTAAAACTATTAAATGTTTGTGGTGGAGGCTCTTCAAGCTACGGATTTTGGAGTTCATTTATGGATTATGATAAAAGACAAGTTGAATTTGTAGGAATAGAAGCTGGTGGACCTAAAAAAAGTAAATTACATGCAGCGCCACTTACAAATAATTCAAAAATTGGAATTTTACATGGGGCAGCTCAATATGTTATCCAAGATAAAGATGGCCAAATAGGTCTCACTGACTCTATTTCGGCTGGACTTGACTATAGTGGAATTTCTCCACTCCATTGTTTTTTAAAGGATGCAAAACGTGCGAGATACACCTCGGCGACTGATGAAGAGGCTTTAAGCGCCTATAAACTTGTTTCTAGTATGGAAAATATTTCACCCTCACTTGAACCAGCTCATGCTTTTGCAGAAGCAATAAAAATTGCACCAAAATTAAATAAAGATACGGTGATAGTGGTTAATAGTTGCGGCGACAGCTTCAAAGATAGAGATATAATTAAAAAAAGATTAGGTTCATACGTAAGATGAAATCAGAAATACAATTAGCATTTGAAAAATGCAGAAAAGAAGATAGACCAGCATTAATTTCATATACAGTTTCTTCAGATCCTAATAGAGAAAAATCTTTAAATATTTTAAAATCCATATCTCCTCATGTAGATCTAGCGGAAATTGGATTTCCATTTTCGACACCAATTGGAGACGGCGCAGATATACAGACAAGTTCCTATAGAGCAATTAAAAATGGTTTTAAAATGAGAGATATATTTCAAGTTGTAAAAAAATATAAGAAAACCAATCTTCCAAAACCGATTATATTAATGGGGTATTACAATATGATTTTTAATTATGGAGAAAATAAATTTTTAAAAGATTGTAAAAAATCAGGTGTTTCTGGAATTATTTGTGTGGATTTGCCTTGGCCAGAAAATAAAAGTTTTGCAAATAAATGTAAAAAAAATTCGATAAATTTTATTCAACTTGTAGCTCCAACAACAACAACAAAAAGGATGAAAAAGATCATAAGAGACTCTCATGATATGGTTTACTACATATCAATGCTTTCAACGACTGGTGGGAAGCTTAAGATTTCACCAAAAAAAATTCTAGAAAACTATAATAAGATTAAAAAAATTAACCCTAAAAAAAACTTTGTAATAGGATTTGGAATCACTGATAAGACTATAAAGTCACTAAAATCTGCAGATGGGCTTGTGGTGGGAAGTATGTTGTGCAAAACAATAACAAATTCACTCAAAATGAGACAAAATCCTGTCACAAAATTAGGTAAAGTCGTATATTATTTGAAAAAACAAATTATATGAATTGGATAAGTAAATTTATAAAACCAAAGATCAAGTCATTATTTAAAAAAAAGTCATCTAGTTCTGACGAAACACTTTGGACAAATTGTAGTTGTGGAGATTTAGTTTTAAAAACTGATTTACATTCTAATTACCATTGTTGCCCGAAATGTGGTTTGCATCATAAAATAAGCTGTGAAGAAAGATTTAAATTATTTTTTGACAAAGGAGAATATGAATTAATTGACTCTCCGATTCCTCCAGATGATCCTCTAAATTTTGCGGACTCAAAATCCTATAAAGATAGAATTAAAGCTGCTAGAAAAACTACGGGTCAGAACGATGCTATGATGATTGCGACAGGTAAAGTTCAAGGGATAAATGTAACTGTCGGTGCTCAAAATTTTAAATTTATTGGAGGAGCGGTTGGAATTGCGTCTGGTGAAATCTTTATTCAAGCAATTTCACATGCTATAGAAAATAAAACACCTTTAATTTTTTTTCCATGCTCGGGAGGTCAAAAATTACAAGAAGGGGCTTTGGCTCTTTCTATGATGGCAAAAACTACTTTGGGGGTGAATGAGTTTAAAAAATTAAATTTACCTTTCATAGTTTGTATGTCAAATCCAGTTGCAGGGGGTGTGACTGCGAGTTGGGCAAGCTTGGGTGATATAATTGTTGCGGAGCCTGGCTGTACAATTTCTTTTGCTGGTGCCCGTGTAATAAAAGATACAGTTCGAGAAGAATTACCTAGTGGTTTCCAAACTAGTGAGTATTTATTAGAACATGGACAAATTGATAACGTAATTGAGCGAAAATACTTAAACACCGCTATAGGTACTCTGCTAAATGTATTATTGAAAAAAAATGATGCTCAAGTTAAAAATGAGACATCAAATGTCACAATCGATAAAACTCTACAATCAGCTAGTTAATCATAGGCTTTTTAATAAAAAAATTAAATTTGGCTTAAAAAGAATTAAATTAGCCTTATCAAAATTAGAACACCCTGAAAAAAAACTATCTAAAGTAATACAAGTAATTGGTTCGGATGGGAAATTCTCCCATCTTGCAAATCTAAAGTATTTTATAGAAGCTAATAATCAAACAGCAGCTATACACATATCTCCTAGCCTTAAAGACATTAAGGAAAGATTTTGGATGGGAGATAGATATTTAACTCATGCTGAAATAAAAAAGACGATTAAAATTATTGAAAAACTTAAAATTCAATTAACTGTATACGAAGTTTTAACACTTGTTTTTATTATTAATGCTGCAAAAAGAAAAAATGACTATGTGATTATGGAAGCAGGATGCGGCTGGAGATTAGACTCTAATAACGTAATTGATTTTCCTCTAATTCAAACAATAGTCAATATAAATAAGCAGCATCTTCGTCTTTTAAAAGCTAAAAATTTAAATGATGTAATTTATGAAAAAGTAGGATTTTTAAATCAATTCACAAATATTTATATTGGTAAACAAAGACCTAAAGTTTTAAAAAGAATAAAAAAACTTTTAAAAAATAATAAAAGTGAAGTTAATTATTCTCATTCATGGAAATTAATTAAAATAGGGAAAAATTTCTATTATAAAGATAAGAAAAATAAGATTAGACTTAGAACTAAGTTTATTCACTCCTTTGGGTTATTAGAAAACTTATGCTTAGCTGTTAAGATATCATTAGATTTAAAAATTAGTAAAAAAACCATTATCAAGACTTTACCAAAAATTAGATATCCAGCTAGGATTGATTATTTGGACAAAGGTAAAATAACAAAAAAACTTTTTAATAGTGAAAAAATTCTTATTGATGGTTGTCATAGTGAAGTATCAGGAAAAAATCTCTTTAAATATCTAAGAACATTGAAAGTTCCAATATATGGTATATGGGCAATGACAAAAAATAAAAATCCAGATTTGTTTTTACAACAGTTTAACGGGATCTTTAAAAAGATTATAACTATTCCAATTAAAAATGAGTCTTCGGCACTTTCAAACCAAATTTTATTTAAAATAGCTCAAAAAAATAATTATTTATCTGATACTGCAGATAGTTTTGAGGAAGCATTAAGTAAGATATCTTCTAAAGAAAAAAAAATAATTTGTTGCTTTGGAAGTTTATATAGTGCTGGAGAAATCTTAAGAAAAAATTAGGAATTTTGTATCCAGTTTTTAAGTTCTTGTTTACCTGGCCAGCCAACTTTCCTAGAGACTTCTTTGCCATCTTTAAATTTAACAAATAAAGGAACTCCTCTGCATGATAGTGTTACTGGGGTATTTGCAGATTCTTCAATATCAAGTTCACCAATTTCAACTTCTTTTTCTAATTCCTTTTCTAGCTCATTACATGGAGGAATCGCCATCTGGCATGGAGAACACCAAGTTGCACCTAGTTTTAAAATTTTTATTTTGTTTCCTGTTTTAATAAATTTTTCGTAAGAATCATCAGTTACTTTAATCATAATTAATAAATAGTAATTTATTCCTCAAAGTCAACTACGCAGATGAGTAATATTTTTCCAAATCTTCAACGTACGCGTTAATATCATCCAATATTTTTAATTTTTCAGGTTGATTGTCTTTTTCGAATTTTATTCTTAATGTATCAATTTCTGAATATGTTCTTGGAATTGTGTTCCATTTCTCGTTGTTTGTGCTCAGTAGTTTTTTTGAAATGTCTTTATGGATTAAATTATAATCAGATTTACTCAAAATCTCAGGTTTTTCCATATACAGAAGTTTTTTTCCAAAGTATTGCAACCTTTCATCCTTAAATTTTGAGATTACATTTAGTTTTTTACTCCAATCAACGCTATGAAATTCTGGCATAATTTTATTATCTTCCACAGAAGAAAATTTTGTATAGATACTTTCTTCATTATAAACATCTTCTTGGGATCTAGTATGCTCTTTTTCCTCTGTTTCTGATCGCTTTATAGATGTAATTTTTTCTGAAAATTCTTTATTGGATTTTATCTTTATTGCTCTTTCCTCTAATTTTTTTAAACCAATCAATTTATACTCATCGAATTTATCTCCATATGAAGGGTTCATAATAACTGGATGCTTGTTGTGTCTAACAGTCCTTATAAATTTTGGTTGCTTTTTCATTGCAACTGATAATTCTGAAATCGGCATATCTAAATATGGTGTTGGATCATGTCTACAGTCGAAGCATAGAGGCCACTGATACTTAGGATGTTGACAAACAAAAGTTTGAACGTATGGTCTACTTCTTCCATAAAAATATTCATTAGTGCAAAATAGAAGCTCATTTCGTATTAATTCTAATGACTGATTTTTATCCATTGTAAGCATGCTAGCTTTCCAAACATTCGGTGCTTTTTTAGAAATCAATTTTGCAATTCCAATACTTGCTTCAACGTCACCTATAGCATTATGCGCATCATGATTTATTCCATTTAATGGAGCCATTTGGTCCAATTTATAAACATCATTGCCTTTCTCATTTACTGAATTTTTAAGTGTTTTAGGATAATATAAATTTGCTGCTCTTGCTAAACCAAGAATATCTGCTGCCGTATTACCATTAGTAGTGGTTAAATATGGGTACTCTAAAGTTTGAAAAAGTGTATTCCTTAAAAACTCTTGATCAAATTCAATATTGTTAAATCCAATATAAGTAGCTTTTCCCCATCTTTTAAGTGTTTCAACAAATTGTCTAATCATTTCATAATGAGAAAGGTTTGACTTTTTTAACATTGAAGGTGAAGTTTTGTTTACAATAAGTGCCATAGCTTCTGGAATTATTCCGGGACTTAATCTGCATCTCGCATCAAAACGGTCTAATTCATCTAAATTGTCATTAGTTAATACCGCACCGATTTGAATTATTTGGCCCCAATACTTATTAGATGAACTGGTCTCAAAATCGTAAAAGACAAAGTTAGACATAATTTATTTTTACTTAAGTACTTTTATCTTTTCTGGATTTTCTTTCAAGGAGTCTGTTACTTGCTCTGGATCTTTTATATTCCCAAGTGTATTCATTATAGATCTCGCATCTCTACCAAAACCATCGGT
>MDTG01326383.1_pt1 | contig 13895 bp, 12 predicted proteins | sample 811421 | NCBI WGS metagenome assembly MDTG01 (sample SAMN05326645, study PRJNA326480) | marine metagenome | isolation source: seawater | place: Pacific Ocean: South East | collected 2011 | reverse complement strand
CCTTCTCTAAAGTCTGAAGTATTGAAGAATATATAGTTTAAAGCTTCTATATCATTATTTTTGTGCCAAGGCTTATCCTCAATATATTCACTGATCTCTAATTCTCTATTTACTATTTTCTCAATATCTTCTATTTCAACTTCTTCACCGAAAAAACGGTATAAATATTGGATTCTATTAAGGGTCTTTATTATATTCATTATTTTCTCAATATCATTGAACTCGTCTTGGATTATTAAAAATTCTATCATTTCAAGTCCTTTATTTTTAAATCCTGATAGTGTCTCTAGGAAGTTTACACTGTCCTTGGATAGCTTTTCTTTGAACACTTCAATCCAAGGACTTTTATATTTATACTGAACTTTATCGGCTAAAGCAGCAATTAAACTAATTATTTCAATATACTTAGACATCGTATTTATTATCCTTATTTCATTGAAATTATTATCATCAGCTAGATTCATATGTTCCTCCAATTTCTCTTTACTTTTTTATTCATTATATCATAATCTAATTGCCTTTTAGACTCAATAGCCTTTGCAATGGGACATAAAATTATTGTATAATGAAATATATACTGCTTTAGGAGGCATTGAAATTGAACTCAATATTTGACTTTTACGTAATTAGATACTTGAATGTAGTTCAAGTCGAAACAGCAATTTTGGACTTTACGGGAGAGGTGCGTCCAAAATTGAATATTATGTAAATCAAATGTGTAGAATCAGTTTTTCTTAATAACTAAATTATAAATTCAACCCTAAGTGATTCTGCTTAGGGTTTTTTGCGTGCAATTTTAGAGCAAAATGCCTGTGGCATTTTGTTCAGTGCGAAGTGCTAAATCCTAAGAGCTTATAGAACTTATTATAATCTCAGAACTAAAAAATAAAGGGGAGTTTAGAAATGAATTATGTGGAGAGATTAAAAAGCAATATCACTAAGAATTACATTTTTGTACTAACAAAAAATCTAGATTTAACCCATGGGATATGGATGATTTATTTAGCCATGAAGGGAATGTCATTGTACCAGCTAGGTATATTGGAGGGTATTTTTCATATCACTTCCTTTACTATGGAGGTTCCAACGGGTTTGGTTGCCGATGTCTATGGAAGAAAGGTTAGCAGGATATGGGGAAGATTTTCTGCCCTCATCAGTATAGTCATATTAATGTTTGCCAATAATTTTTATTTATTTGCCTTATCATTTGTGTTTTCAGCTATTTCCTACAATCTTGAATCGGGAGCAGGAGAAGCGTTAATCTATGATTCACTTAAAGAAATAGATGAGGAAGAAAAATATATGAAGGTTGCTGGTTTTAATGAAGTCTCTTTTCAAATCGGTAAGGTATTGTCCTTAGTAGTCGGTGGTTACTTGGCAACTAAAAGTTATTTCTACGCTTTTTTTGCAACTGCCTGTATCACACTATTTACTGTATTTCAGGCTCTTTCCTTTACAGAGCCTAGTATAGAGTTTGAGCACACTAAAGAAAAAAATATAATTAACATTCTCAAAAAGCAGGTTATGGATAGCTTAGGTGTTTTAAGGGGTAAAAAGAAGCTTGGATTCCTCATAGTTTTCTCTCAGCTAATATTTGTTTTTGGAACCAGTCTATTTTTCTACCTACAAAACTATTTAAAATCCATGGGTTTCACCGAAGCAAGAATAGGAATTATGCTCGCGGTTTCATCCCTTGTTGGAGCGGCTGTAGCAACACAAGCCTATAGAATAGAAAATCTTCTAAACGAAAAAGGGATCTTAATAATACTACCAATCGTTTCAATTGGATGCATATGGGGAATAGCACTTACAAAGTACCATTATGTCTTCTATGTCATTATGATGGCTATAGATGGAATCATTTTTGTAGTAAGCAGTGACTATATAAATAAGCTCATCCCAAGTCAAAATAGAGCCACTATTCTTTCCTTTGCAAGCATGGTGTTTAGCTTTTTTATGATTATTCTTTTCCCCATTATTGGTAAGGTTGGGGATATGTATTCTCTGAAAATCGCCTTTAGGCTTCTTGCTTTTATTGGCTCCATTATGGTACCAATAAACATTTACTTCCTATTCCAAAGTAAAGAATAGTATATGAATATTGTAAATGCGTGACTATAAATTTTAACGTTTCATTGAGTTTTTTCTTAATCGAGCAAATTGCATAATTACCATCTAAAAAACTTACTAATATATATAGTTTTGAAATCCCTAAAGTTATACCATATATATTATGCAATTCTGCCAAGTTAGAATTATGCAATCGTTTTAATTACAAATATTACTTTTATCTGGTTAATGGCTGATAGCTGATGGCTAATAGCAAAAGATGTAAAAGTAAGACTTTTTTGTTATACATCTATACTAAATAAATGTTATCATATATTTATATTAACTTATAGGCTATTATGGAGGTGTATACTATGGTAAAAAGACTTAAGCTAATTGAAAACACTCTTTTCTTGGTAGGTATTTCCCTAGGAATTTATGCGTTAGGGAGTACTTATTTTCTAAATAGAAATTTACCACCGGGTGTATGCCCAGTTGATAATAATAGAAATTTGATTTATTTTTCCATCGGTCTTTTACTACTTTCACTTGTTTTTCCTTATTTAGCTAAAGTAATTACTAGGCTAAAAAAAATTGAAGAGTAAAAAAGTTTAAAATCACCTATTTATATAGATGCAGGTGATTTTTTAGTAAATTTAATTAATGCTTATCATCGTATGAATTTTCAAGCTCCATTAAGGCTTTGTAATATTTTTTCGGTGGTAGTCCAAACATTTTTTTAAAGGCTCTGATGAAGTTGGAATAATCTCCAAATCCACATCGGAGATATACTTCGTTTACAGATTCTCCTTTCTTTATCAAGCTATTTGCCATTATAAGTCTCTTTTGAAGAATATAATTATGAATCGTATATCCTGTCTGCTTTTTAAATTTATGCATAAGGTAATATTTACTTACAAAAAATTTAGTAGAAATATAGTCTATGGATAGATCTTCATCCAGGTTATCATTGATATAGCTTAAAATATCACCGATACTCTTATCGTATTCAATATCACTTTGGTCCTTGATATTTTCAGCCCCTAAAAATAATCTATTAAGGAAAACCATAAGCTGTAATAATAATGAATTCTTAAGTATGCCGCTTCCAAATTCCTTACTCTTACATGCATCATTTAGTTGTGATAGCGCTGGTTTTATATTTAAGATTTGACTTTGATCTAATCTCATTAGATTATGTTTTTGGCTTGATGCAAGTTCAAAGCAGGTCAATAGGTTACATTCTTTATTATTATGTTTTGTTAAAAATATCGGATTTAACCAGATGATTATACGCTCATATATTTCACTAGAATCTATTATAGGCTTATGAATCTCATTACTACTGACAAAAAGTATGTCCCAAGGTCTTAGCTTATAGGCTTTGCCTTCTATTAAGTAGGTTACGTTTCCGGAGATAAACACAATTATTTTATTAAAATCATGGTAATGGGCTTCAAATTTTAAGTTTTTCATATCCTTTAAATGAAAAAACTCAAAATCCTTTTTTAGATAGCCCCTTTTGATATTTAAAACATCTTTTCCTTCCCTCATTGAACTCCCCCACGGTTTTTATTTTATACTAAAGCACTTTTTGCATTATTTCAAGCATATTTAGCAATATTTATCGTGAAACTTTCGAATATAATAATAGAAAAAAGGAGGTCTTCACCATGCTTGAGGGAATTTGGTTACCTATTATAACACCATTTTCAAAGGATAAAATAGATTATAAATCATACAAAAGACTAATAGATTATTATATTGATAAGGGAATATCTGGACTTATCCCACTGGGTACAACAGGAGAAGTCCCAACCATATCTGACTATGAATATGAAGAACTGATAGAAAAGACCATGGAATATACAAGAAACAGGGTTCCTGTTTACGTTGGTCTAGGTGGGAACAACACTCATAAAGTTGTTAAACAATTAAAGATTGTAGAAAAACATGATATTGAGGGGATTTTGTCTGTAGGTCCTTACTACAACAGACCTTCCCAAAGGGGTATTTATGAACATTATCTAAAAATATCAGAGGCCACCGATCTTAACATAATCATCTATAATATCCCCTATAGAACTGGGAGAAACATTGAAAATGAAACCCTATATAGATTAGCTGAGCTTAAAAACATAGTAGGTCTAAAGGATGCCAGTGGAGATAGTAAACAATCAATGGATCTTCTATTAAATCCTCCTAAGGATTTTTCTATATTAACTGGCGAAGATATGTTTCTTTATATGACCTTAGCTTTAGGTGGTCAGGGTGGGATCCTCGCATCATCTCATTTGCACACCGAAGACTTTATCGAGGTTTATAAAAAGGCTAAGGATAATGATTTTAACTCTGCCCTTGTGATATGGAAAAAGCTTGCTCAGTTTATACCACTTTTATTTGAAGAGCCTAACCCTTCACCTATTAAGTATTGCTTAAATAAAATGGGGCTCATTGATTCCCCAGAGGCTAGGCTGCCACTAACTAGTATTTCAAGTGAATTGGGCTGCAAACTAGAAAATTTCTTATAAATCTGCCATCTAAAAGCTTTGCTTTTATCTTTTCCTATTAGCCATCAGCTATCAGCCCTTGGCCGAATAAACGTATTATTTATGACTAAGAAAACTCTCAATGAAATGTTAAAATTCACAATCATACATCTATATATAGTTTGGAGGTTATAAAATGAATAGAAAACTAAAGGTCGGTATACTTGGCGGAACTGGATTTGTGGGTCAACGACTTGTAACTCTACTTGAGAATCATCCATATTTTGAAATCTCTGTTATTGCAGCAAGCGAAAGGTCAGCCGGTAAAAGATATTATGAAGCTATAAATAAAAGGTGGAAGCTTAACAAGCCCATCCCCGAAGCCATTAAAAATATAGTGGTAAAAAACATAAACCAGGTGGAGGAAATCAAAGGGGAAGTAGACTTTGTTTTCTGCGCAGTCAATATGCCAAAGGATGAGATAAGGGCAATAGAAGAGGTATATGCAAAGTTTGAGATACCTGTGGTTTCCAACAACTCAGCCCATCGATTAACTGAGGACGTTCCCGTTATCATTCCCGAGGTAAATCCTGAGCATTTAGATATAATACATTTACAACGAAAACGCCTAGGAACTAAACGAGGCTTTATAGTAACCAAGCCGAATTGCTCTATCCAAAGCTATGTTCCTGCTTTAGGTGCCCTAATGGATTTCAAGCCTAAAAAGTTATTCGTTTCCACTTATCAGTCCATATCTGGCAGCGGAAAAATATTTTCAGATTGGCCAGATATGCTTGATAATGTAATCCCCTATATTAAGGGCGAAGAAGAAAAAAGTGAGCAGGAACCACTAAAGGTATTTGGACATATTAAGGGAAATAAAATCCTACATGCCACTGAACCCTTAATAAGTTCCCAATGTATTCGCGTTCCCGTCTCCGATGGTCATTTAGCTACCGTATTTGTTTCCTTTGAAAATAAACCTACAAAGGAAACTATATTAAAGCGCTGGAAGGAGTATAGAGGAAAGCCACAGCTTTTAAATCTTCCAAATGCACCTAAGCAATTTTTAACGTATTTCAATGAAGATGATAGACCACAAACCAAGCTCGATAGAGAAATTGAGAATGGCATGGGTATAGCTTTAGGTCGATTAAGGGAAGACAGCTTATTTGATTATAAATTTGTATGTTTATCACATAATACTCTAAGGGGAGCAGCAGGAGGATCTGTTTTAACTGCTGAGCTTTTAATGGCAGAAGGGTTCTTGAGACAAAACGACTAACTCGTATTGTCAGCTCGTAGCTCTTTGCTCCTAGCTCTTAGGATATGAATGTCATCCTTTAAAGTATAAGAACAAAAGACTTACAGACAAAGATCTATTACTCTTTTTCTGTAAGTCTTTTATTATAAGATTTTAGCCATTATATAATTTTAAAAAGAAAACAAATCCTTTTTAGGGAATAATCCATATAATCCCCCGGTGTGTATGAATAAAATATTACGATGCTTTTCCATATTTCCTTTTTTGATTTCATTTACTAATCCATACATTGCTTTTCCTGTATAGACTGGGTCTAGTATAATGCCCTCTAGTTTAGCTAATTCATGGATAAATTCTATCTCCTCTAATCTACTTAAGGCGTAGCCCTTTCCTACATAGCCGTCGATAATGTTGATCTCTTCTTTAGTAAATGTAATGGATTCATTTATATAACAAATGCTTTCCTTTATCACTTTTTCGATTTGCTTTTTAAAGTATTCTTCATCGTCACATACGTTTACACCATATATATTTTTATCATATCCCATAATCTTATTTGCAAGGAATAGTCCTCCGTAGGTTCCTCCTGAGCCCACAGCAACCACTATGGCATCAAACTTAATCCCCGACTCTTTCTCTTGCAAATCTATTTCTTTCATGGCTTCAAAATATCCAAAGGTTCCTATGCCATTTGATGCTCCTTCTGGTATAATGTAGGGCTTATGGCCCTGGGCTGACAGTTCTGCCTTTACTTCTTCCATAATCTCCATTCTTTTTTCTCTGTATTCCTCAGGAGTTATAAATTTAATCTTAGCTCCCAGAACCTTATCTAAGAAATAGTTTCCCTCTATCTCTTCTTCGCCACTACTCCTAAGAACTAGACAGGATGACATGCCTAGCTTAGCTGCTACAGCAGCTGTAGCCCTTGCATGATTAGATTGAATTCCACCGCAGGTGATAAGTAGGTCACAGCCCTTATCTAGTGCTTCCTTCACAGCAAATTCCAGCTTCCTTACTTTATTTCCTGAGATTTCACTACCTGTTTGGTCATCCCTCTTGATATAAATATTAGGTCCACCCAATTTATTAGATAACCTCTCCAATTTCTCTATCTTAGTGGGTAGATTGGCTATTTCAATTCTGCTAGGAATCTCTATCATATTAATCATCCTCCCCTCTCTAGCATCTTTTAAAAAATATTTTATTACCCAATAAATCCTACTACAATGTATAACACAAAGGCTATAGCTGAAGACAGTAAGGCATATGGTATCTGGGTTTTAACGTGATCAATGTGGTCCGATGCAGATGCCATGGACGCCATAATTGTCGTATCCGATATTGGTGAGCAATGATCTCCCATAATAGCACCTGAAATTACAGCTCCTGCACTTGCATATATGCTTGCGTCCATTGCCACTGCCATTTGCATTGCTATAGGCATCAATATCGCAAATGTTCCCCAGCTTGTTCCTGTTGAAAATGCCATAATACATCCTAAAATAAATATTATAGCCGGTCCCAGCGCGCCACTAACTCTTCCTTCTACTAAACTAGCTAAATATTGTCCTGTTCCGAGTGCTGAGATTGAATTTCCTATTGCAAAGGCAAATATTAGAATTGACGCAACGGGGACCATTCCACCTACACCTTTATATAAATAATCCATATACTCATGTAGAGTCATTAATTTTTTAGTTATATAATATACTCCAGCAAAGGTTAACGAAGCTAAAACTGCCCAAAACACTGACGTAGAACCGGAGCCATTCATCATACTTCCTTCGCCAGTAATATATAGTCCAACAGGCATCATGGCGATAAGTACAATAAGGGGCAGCAGCATATTCCATTTATCTGGCTTTACTCCTTTTTTTACATCAACTTCAGTTGCTTCAGTTGAAACAAGAGGTGTAGCTCCTGATCTTAAAACTTCTCCAGTCTTCATGGCTCTTTCTTCAGCCTTTTTCATAGGTCCCCAATCTTTACCTGTCATAATATAATATAGGACTGACAATACTGCTACGATTGAATAAAACTGAAATGGTAGGCTTTTTAATAATATTTCAACAGGATTCCCTGAAATAACTCCTGCACTTACTTGAACCCCAAGTATTCCTATTAGCGTTGCTCCCCATCCATTTAGAGGAATAAGTGCACAAATTGGTGCTGAAGTAGAGTCACATATAAATGCAAGTTTTTCCCTAGAAACCTTATACTTATCAGTTAGCGGTCTAGCTACAACGCCTGAAACCAGTATAGTTATAGAGGATTCAATAAATATTACTATACCAATTATATATGCTAATAGCATAGCTCCCTTTCTACTTTTTACAGTATGGGTTTTCTCAGTTAAATAATCAACGAAACCTGCAACTCCTCCTGAAGCTTGAATTAAAGTAATGATTGCACCTACCAAAAATGAAAAGATTATAGTTTTCGTGATCCATCCCTCTGCAAAGATATTCACTATTCCATTCAATGAGCTATTTAATGCACCCAATATGCTCCACTTTGCCATAATTAGTTCTGCCACAAAAATTCCGGCAAATAAGGAAATAAAAACTTGCTTCGATCGAATCGCTAATACGATTGCGATCAAAGGTGGTAAAATAGTTAGAATACCATACTCCATAAATTTTTCCCCCTTATCTTTTATTTACATCACAATACCCTGTCCCTCACCTCCATCTATATCCCTTATAAATTTATTTCTACTCTATATGTTCCTTAACTGCTCTTTCAATCCTGCGAAGTCCTTCCATTAATATTTCTCTAGGGCAGGCAATATTAATTCTCATGTACCCTTCACCATCATCACCAAACCAGTTTCCACCGTCTAAGGCAATCTTGGCTTTGTTTATCATAAAATCATTTAGGTCTTCGTCATCTAAACCAAGGTCTTTACAGTCCAACCAGACAAGATATGTTCCTTCAGGTTTAATAGGTCTGACTTTAGGTATATTTTCTCTACAATATTCCATGAGAAATTTTACGTTTTCATCTAAATACTCCAGCAGTTGGTTAAGCCATTCTTCTCCATATCTATAGGCAGCCTCTACAGCAACTAAACTGAAGCAGTTGTTTCTTTTTAAGTCTAAAATTCCTAGCATCCTTTCAAACTCATCATAGTTTTTACTATCAGGAAAAATGGCAAAGGAAGCCTGAAGTCCAGCTATATTAAAGGTTTTCGTTGCAGATATACAGGTTATTGTATTATTTGAGAATTCTTCAGATATCGAAGCTATAGGAATATATTTTCTTTCTCCATAAACTAAATCGCCATGGATTTCATCGGATATGATTTTTACATTATTCTTAATACATATATCTCCCAGCTTTATAAGCTCATCCTTTGACCATACTCTTCCCACTGGATTATGGGGATTGCAAAGAATCAAGTATTTTACTTTACTATCTATCTTTTTTTCTAAGTCTTCATAGTCCATTACATAATCACCGTCAACTTTTTTAAGTGGATTTAATACAAGCTCTCTATTATTGTCATTAACCACATCAAAAAAAGGGTAATATACTGGAGATTGAATTATTATTTTATCTCCGGGCTTAGTAAATGTTCTGATAATGATGTTCAAGGAAGTGACTACCGATGGACTATGAATTAAGTTTTCCTTCCTTATGTTCCAGTCATATCGCCTTTTATACCAATCTATTACTGCTTCATAATAAGAATCAGGTCTTGAAGTATAACCAAAAATTCCTTGCTCTGATCTAGTCTTAATAGCCTCAATAATTGGCTTTGCAGATTTGAAGTCCATATCTGCAACCCACATGGAGCATAAATCGTCCCTTCCAAATTTCGCCTTAAGTTCATCATACTTTGCAGCATAGTTATCACGTCTATCTATTACAGTATCGAAATCGTATTTCATGTTAACCTCCTCCTTTAGCGTTTTTTCTTTATAAATCTACATTATATAAATATGAGATTAGCCCCACAATTAGAATTTGTCTATTATTTGAATTCTTATGGTACATTTATTCAAATTATCTTGTAAAGCCCCTTAGAAATCCATCTCAGTCTAGGAATATATATCGGAAAATTCAATGCTAATTCTCTCAACATTATTTTTCTCCATACCTATTACTGGGGTAAATTTAATTTCTTCGTCTAATAATCTTATTGGCAGTTTTATAACAAACTCACTTCCCTGATTCGGCTCACTTTTCACAGATATACTCCCATCATGCATCTTAACCAATGCCTTTACTATTGATAATCCTATACCGCTTCCCTCATGGTTCCTCGTATATGATTTATCAGCTTGTCTAAACCTCTCAAAAATCAAGTCAAGCTTGTCCTTTGGGATTCCAATACCTGTATCCTTAACTGAAATTAAGACATCTTCACCTTCTTCATTTATACTAACGAATATGCTTCCTCCTACAGGAGTAAACTTTACTGCATTTGAAAGTAAGTTTAGGATGATTCTCTCAATTTTATCAGGGTCACAGGCAATGATCTTTTCTTCAACACTGGTATCAAATCTTAAGTCTATATTTTCATGCTCAATATATTCTGCAACAGATAATGTTATGTTTTCAATTACCCTTACAATATCATCATTATGCAAGTTCAGTTTAATATAACCCGATTCCATTTTAGTAATGTCAATCATATTGTTTACCAGCCTTATGAGTCTATATGAGTTCTGCCTTAACACCTTTAGATGCCTATTGAATTTATTTTCTTCATCCACGATAGTATTATTTTCAAACTTCCACTCCAAAAGCTGTACTATACCTAAAATTAGATTTAAAGGAGTCCTTAGCTCATGGGATATATTTGAGATAAAGAGGGTTTTAAGCTTGTCATATTCCTTTGCTTCATTGAATAGCTTTATATATTTCTCAGCCCATTTTCTATCGGAAATATCTCGGGCAATCGAAAGCATTGCATTCTTATCAAAGAATTCAAAAATATGAGAACTGATTTCAACGGGTATTTTATCTCCTAGTTTTGATAAAATAACAGTTTCAAATGTGTCGAACTTCTTTTCTATTATTTTTTTATCGATATTATGTACATCAATCCCTCTAATATCTAACTCCTTTGAAGACATCTCCAATAGTTCCTCTTTACCAAAGCCTAGCATTTTACAAGCATAGTCATTTACTTCTATAAAGTTCCCTGTAGTTCCATTAGTATCTAGCTCCGATAAGAATATAGCATCATTTGCATTATTAAATACTTCTCGAAACTTCTTCTCGCTCACTTCTATTAAACTCTGAGCTTCCTTTCTTACAGTAATATCCCTTATGGAAGCACTAAGAACTATTTTATTATCTATAGGTATTGCAACAAGAGCAATCTCTGAAAAAAATTTTTCTCCATTTTTTCTCTTATGTACCCATTCAAATATATGACTATCTTTTTCCATGGCTACTTTCATCATGTCCTTATCCATTTCACAGGACCTTTTACCATTAGGCTGCCTTTCAGGTGATAGCTGGAAGGGTCTTAGTCCCAAGCATTCTTCCTTAGAAGAAAAACCAAACATCTTTAGGGCAGATTGGTTGCATTCTATAATCTTTCCTTCTACAACAATAAGCATTGCATCCGGGGATTTTTCAAAAAAAAGCTTATAATGAGCTAACTGTATATCTAGTTTCGATCTTCTCATATTACCTATACCCTTTCATGGTGTTTTATATCTTTTTATTAACTCTTCTATATTTTGATTTATATGCGCGTTCATACATATATTTCTATTGTAACAATTTGTTCATGTTTATTAAATGGTGTTTTTTCATAAAAAAAGGAAATTGATCGTTTTAATCAACCTCCTTTTATCCAATATTTTATCTGTCTAATATCTCTATCTTAATTTCCATAAGTCTCATTATATACTTTATGTCTTAATTAATTCCTTAGACATCCTTCTCTATTTTGCTGATTAACAACAATTTGCCTCACTTCCAGTGAGAAAACCCTTAATTATGGCATAGGCTCATCCAACTCCCGACTTAACTTCTATAGCCTCTACAGGGCAGTTTTGCGCACATGCTCCACACTCTATACAGTAATCCTTTTCCGCAATATATGCTTTATTATCTTCCACCTCAAATACGCCATGGGGACAGACGTTTGTACACATACCGCAACCTACACAGTTTTCTTTATTAAGGTTTAGATTCACTACATTTTTTAGATATTTAAATCTCATAATAAATCTCCCATCCTTATTTTCACTTATATTTTCTCTATTACTAATATTATCAGACCTACCAAGGAGGCTAGGGTCACCGATGGTACTGTCCATAAAGTTTCCTTTTTAACTCCCGAAAAGGAGGTGTATGTAGTCGCTCCAGTAAAATTCAGCCCTAATATTGTGATTATTGAAGTGAGTATTAAGGCATTTCCTATAATCATCCTTAGCCCGACATCTAGCATGAAAGTATTACTAAAGTACCCCACCACAATAGACCATATTATCCCTAAGATCAATCCCTTTAGCGCTAATGATCTAAATGGTAGTATTGGCAGCATTATGGGCACTAAAAACCCTCCGATTAGAAACGCTCCTAAATAAGGGATACTATTTAATGCGGTCAACTGTAGTATTTCATATCCAGCCAGCTCACCATTATTTATCCAATTTAAAACGAAAAATATTATAGGTACTACTATAAAATACTTTAGACTTATTAGTATTTCTAGTGGAGTTAAGACTAGTCTATCAATAAATTTAAATTCTACTCTTCTCATTTCTTCCGTAGCAATGCATCCCTTAGCCAAAAACTCTGGGATATCCTCAGCCCTTACAGGACCATATGTCACTTTAAACCCAGTATTCTTCGCTACGATATGGGCAGAAACCCCAGGAGCACCTAACTGAGGAAGTATTAAATTACGATGGGCTAAAATCCTATCCAGCTTAGTTTCCTTTATCCTATTTATAATCTCCTCTGTTCCAAAGGTTCCTTTTCCTGCTGCACACCATACATTAATTCCCTTCGTATCGATGACCATAATCCATAAATCATGTCCTTTAAGCACCGCCCTCAGCTTATCGAAGGTTAACTTATAATTGGCAGTTACAAGCACTTTGGAATTTTCATCAGGATTCCCTATTGCATATAACCCAGTAGCTATTCTAAAATCATCTCTTCTTATCTTAAAACGTGCATGTAAATCGTGTAAAACGTCCTTCTTCATTAATTCAGTTTTGATTCTTTTGATGGGACCTATTGTAGTTTCAACAAAGCCATCTATAGTATGGCTTATATCTTTATATAGAGATGGATCATCTTTTTCTTCTTTCCTTTGAAACTTCTGTATTTCTTCCATACTGGAAGATGACTGCTCAACATTTCAGCAGGACTGACTGTTGCAATTATCCTTTGCCATACAAATAACCTCCTTAATAGTACTGAAAGCATAAAACTTAACTTCTTAAATAGTAAGAAATATATACCTTAGTTTGTTGATTCTTAAGGCTCATAGCTAATGGTTTATAGCTAACGGCAAAACCCTATGAGCGAATATCTATATTAAGCTCAAATTTCCCATAGAAAATTTACTTACAACATTCATTTTTCTCTATTGCCTCCAGCAATAGCTGAACACTCTCCATTACTTGATACCTCTTGTTTCCAGGTATATCATCTAAAACTTTTTCAAAGTATAAAGTCATATTTTCCTCGATTTCTGTATAAATCTTATTACCATTATCAGTTAAGGTTATTCGCATATACCTTCTATCCTCAGGGTTTGTTTTTCTTTCAACTAAGTCTTGCTTAACCAAATTGTTTATCGTTCTACTCATGGTACTCTTATTTAAGTTTAAAATACTTGCCAGTTCATTTAATGAAGTCTCGCCCTTTCTGCCTATCTCCACTATGCAGTGGCACTGGCTAAGGGATACCCCACAGCATGAAGCTTCACTTTTTTCTAATATTCCAAGTCCTCTAACCAAAGTTCTTATAAGCTCTCTTAAGTCATTAGATGTATTTTTCATTATTTTACCTCCATTGTGTTTTCATTGTATCATCAAACTGTTGTATGTTGCAACTATCTCCCTTAAATATATTAATAATTTGAAATAATTATATTGACAATACCACTTTAT
>MDTG01362399.1_pt1 | contig 13896 bp, 17 predicted proteins | sample 811421 | NCBI WGS metagenome assembly MDTG01 (sample SAMN05326645, study PRJNA326480) | marine metagenome | isolation source: seawater | place: Pacific Ocean: South East | collected 2011 | reverse complement strand
CAATTTCAATTAATGCGACAATTAATTAAAGTTATTGATAAAATTTACTAATGAAATCGCGCTTATTACAGCAGTATCAGATCTTAGAATGTTTCTAGATAACGTAAAAGGTTTTACTGCTCTATTTTGAAGGATAAACTCACGCTCGACCGGTGAAAAATCACCTTCAGGACCAATTAAGATACAAACGTTTTTAGAGTTTTTGAGATCTTCAGTTTTTAATTTGTCTTTTGAATTAACATCAGCAAATAGAAGTTTTGAGTTCTTTTCAAATGAGCTTAAAAAATCTTTTAATCTAACTACATCATTAATTTCGGGAGGCGCAAGTTGATTGGATTGCTCAGTTGCTTCTATAATTATTTTCTTTGCCCTGTCATAATTTAATTCCTTAACTTCTGTTCTCTCTGAAACTATTGGAATTATTTTACTAATGCCAAGCTCTGTAGCTTTCTGCAAAATAACATCCATAGCATTTTTTTTGACTAAACAAATAGCTAGTTCGGTTCCAGATAAACTATTTGCTTCTTTTATTTTTTTTAAAAATCTGACTTCAACTCTATCTTGGTCTAGAAAAATTATTTCGCTTTTCCATTCTCCATTTTTATTAAAAAAGTTTAAATTCGACCCTCTTTTAAGTCGCATAACGTTTACCACATAATGAGTATGTTCCTTGGTTAGCAATTTTGTAGAATTTTCTAGTATACTGTCTGGATGATATAATCTAATATTCATTAGCGTATATACTATAAATAAATTTAAAAGATATAAAGAAGCTAAATGAAAAAGGGTAAAAGAGCTGGGAAATCACCAATTGGTATTCATGTATTAGATGGAAAATCGTATTTTTGGTGTTCTTGTGGTATAAGCTCTAAACAACCTTTTTGCGATGGTTCACATAAAGGGACTGATTTTAAGCCAGTAAAATATCTAGCTGATCAATCTAAAAAAGTTTTTTTCTGCACATGTAAACAAACAAATGATCAACCATTTTGTGATGGTTCACATAATATTTAAAAAATTATGAAAACAAAAGCAGTATTGTTTGATGCTTATGGCACATTATTTGATGTAAACTCAGCAGCTGAAAAATGTAAAGATAAGATCGGAGAGAAGTGGGAAGCATTTGCAAACTTTTGGAGAACTACTCAACTTGAATACACTTGGCTTAGAAGTTTAATGAAAAGACATAAAAATTTTTGGGAAATAACTGAGGATAGTTTAGAGAAATCGATGAGAGTATTTGATATTAATAAAAATATGAAAAATGAATTGCTCAATCTTTATAAAATTTTGTCTCCATATCCAGAAGTTAAAGATGTTCTTAAAAGTTTAAAAAATAAAAAAATAAAAGTTGCTATACTTTCTAATGGAACTCCAGCTCTGCTAAATGAACTGGTCAAAAGTAATAGTTTAGATAATTTATTTGATGATCTTTTTTCTATTGAACAAGTGAAAGTTTATAAGCCTGATTCAAAAGTTTATGAATTGCCAGTTAAGAAATATGATATTAAGGCTGATGAAATTACCTTTTTAAGTGCGAATACATGGGATGTATCAGGGGGTGGAAATTATGGCTATAATTCTATTTGGGTTAATAGAAGTGATTTAGAGTTTGACTTACTTGATTTTAAACCAAAAAATAAAATTAAAGACTTAACCCAAATACTTGATATAATTTAAACATTCATTATATTTATTTGTATGTCTCAAATTGAAGTAAAAAAAATTGTCAAAGCACTTAACGCATCAGACGGAGCTGGGGTTAAATTAAAAAGAAGTATTGGAACTCCGGAAGCAGATTATGTTGATCCTTTTTTAATGCTTGATGAATTTGGATCTGAAAATAAAGATGATTATGTTGCTGGCTTTCCTCCTCATCCACATAGAGGAATAGAAACAGTCACTTACATGTTGAATGGCGAGTTTGAGCATCAAGATAGCACTGGTGCTAAAGGTATTATGACATCTGGGGATGTACAATGGATGAAAACTGGTAGGGGGATCATCCACTCAGAAATGCCTGCTATGAAGGAAGGTAAATTATTAGGTTTTCAACTTTGGATAAACATGCCGGCCAAAATGAAAATGAATAAGCCTGAGTACCTTTATATTAAAGGAAATGAACTTGGAAAATATGAAGATAGTGAGAAAATAATAAAAGTGATTGCAGGTAAATACAAAAAAGCTGAGGGTCCAGAAAAAAATCATAACGTTGACCCAATTTATTTCCATATTGTTTTAAATGAGGAAAAAGAATTTAGTTGTGATGTTCCTGCAGGACATAACTCTTTTATATATTTGCTGAAAGGTGAATTAAAAATTGGAGGGAAAGCCCACAACAAAACAACTGACTCAAACTTAATTTTGTTAGAACGAGGCAATAGGCTTCAGGTAAAAGCAAACAAAAAATCTGAGTTTCTTTTTATAGCAGGTAAGCCTATAGGTGAACCAATAGCTAGAGGCGGACCATTTGTTATGAATACAAAAGCTGAAATACTTGAAGCTATCCAAGATTACAACAATGGAACATTTGCTAAATACTAAAAGTTAAAGTACGTTCCCATTAAAAATGCCAAAATCAATAATTCTAAAAAAAAATGGAGGGCCTGAAGTATTAGAACTTCAAGATGTGAAAGTCGCATCTCCAGGTCCAGACGAAATTAAGGTAACAAATCATGCGATTGGATTAAATTATATCGACACTTACCATCGATCAGGATTATACCCTATCAAGTTACCTAGTGGTATCGGTTTAGAAGCTGCCGGAAAAATAGATGAGGTCGGATCTAATGTTACTGACTTAAACAAGGGAGATAACATCGCTTACGCTTCAGTTCCTCTTGGAGCTTACGCACAACAAAGAATTATACCTGCTAAAATTGCAGTAAAGCTTCCTGACGGAATCTCTCATGAGTTAGCTGCTACTTTAATGACAAAAGGTTTAACCACAAATTATTTATTGACAAAAACTTATAAACTAAAAGCTGGAGAGACAGTATTATTTCACGCAGCTGCAGGCGGCGTAGGTCAAATCTTTGCACAGTGGGCTAACAGTATTGGAGCAAGAGTAATCGGAACAGTCGGCTCAGACGAAAAAATAAAAGTTGCTGAAGAAAATGGATACTCAGATGTTATCAATTATTCTAAACATGATTTTTCTACAGAAGTTATGAAATTAACTAAAAATGAGGGAGTTACTGCAGTGTTTGATGGTGTAGGAAAAAATACGTTTAAAAAGTCTCTTGCATGTCTCAAAGTAAGAGGAATGATGATTAGCTTTGGAAATGCATCTGGACCATTAGACCCTGTAAATGTTCCTAAGGATATTCAACCCAAAGGTCTCTACCTAACAAGACCGTCAATAGCTCAATACTTTACAAATAGAAAGGAGCTTCAGGCCGGGGCTGACTCGATTTTCGAAAAAGTAAAATTTGGAAAAATTAAAATTAGAATTGCAAAAAAATATAAACTAACAGATGCCAAACAAGCTCACATCGATTTAGAAGCAAGAAAATTGCTTGGTCCAGCTATTCTTGTCCCTTAATGTCTAACAAAATTATTTCACCATGTATTAGTATTTGTAAAACTGATCCAGTTACAGGTTTTTGCTATGGGTGCGGTAGAACTAACGAAGAAAAAAAATTGTGGAAGGATGAAAGTACCCCAAATGAATGGAAAACTGAAAATTTAGAAATAATTATTTCAAGAATGAAAGGTTGGCAGCTTGAAACTTTCAAAGAGTCCTATAAACATAAAATTAAAGAGGGAATTTCTCTTTTCAAAAAAAATCTTTTAGAAAAAAGTTAATTATAAATCTTTTTTCATTGAGTCCATATCACTCAAATGAAATTTTAAAGCTTCGTTTGATAATCTTATTTCTTGCAAAAATAAAAAGATCGAAAAAATCATACAAATACAACAAAACGCAAAACTTAATCTTGCATAAAAAACAAGATCTAAATATAAAAGCAAAACAGTCAACATGTTAAATAAAAAACCAAAGGCTGAAAAACCCATAACGTATTTAAGATAATTTGTTCTTTTGTTAAGTACATGGAGTTGGTTTTCCCATTCAGGTGGAATTTTTTTTTCAAAAGTATATTGGTCATGAATTTTCCTTATTAAGGCGCTTAAGGTATGGAAACGATTGCTATACATCGTCATCATAAGAGGAATGGCAGGAAACATTAGTGCTGCTACTGTGTAATCTATATCCATATCGAATCAAATTGATTATGTAGATAGTGTTTGGTATTTACAAGTAATATTTAATGAACCATTTAAAAATTTTCATAGAATTAACTAGATTAAATAAACCAATTGGTTACATGCTTTTATTTTGGCCCTGCGCGTGGGGTTTGGCTTTTGCGTATGGCTTCAATAATGATGCCAATCTTTTGATACTTTACTTAATTTTATTTTTTCTTGGCTCTGTGCTAATGAGAAGCGCTGGGTGTATTGTAAATGATATCGTAGATAAAAATTTTGATAAAAGGGTTGAGAGGACAAAAAAAAGACCTTTAGCTTCAGGTAAAATAACGACTAATAAATGTTTTGTTTATGTTTTATTATTATGTTCTTTTGCTTTTTTTATTCTAATTCAATTTAATTTATTAACTATTTTGTTGGGTATGGGTTCAATGTTTTTAGCTTTCTCATATCCTTTTATGAAAAGAATAACTTATTGGCCCCAATTGTTTCTTGGTCTTACTTTTAACTGGGGAATAATTATGGCCTGGACAGCGATTAACAATAATATTTCTATTGAAATAATCATCTTATATATCTCAGCCATATTTTGGACATTGGGCTATGACACAATTTATGGAGCTCAAGATATGTTTGATGATGAAATAATTGGTCTAAAATCGACTGCAATCAAATTTAAAGATAACATAAAATTATTTGTGTCCATTGTATACTTAGTTACTATAACAGGGTTAATTTACCTTTTTAACCAAAGTGTTGGGTTAAATATATTTTCTGCTTGTTTATTAATTTTTATAGTGAGTTTGATTTTACAAATAAAATATTTTAATAAAAACAACTCCAGATCGTGTTTAAGGTCTTTTAAAATGAATAATTTTTCTGGGCTAATTTTATTTTTAGGAATACTTTCAACAAATATTTAATATGAAATTTTCTGAATTAAAATTAATACTTAAAAGACTCTTTGTAGAGTATGTAAAAAAACATTTAAATAAAATTTTTTTAGCTTTATTTTTATCAATAATTGTAGCTGGAAGTACATCTGCTATAGCTTGGTTACTTGACCCGGCTGTAAAAAAAATCTTTATTGAGAAAGATACAACTTTTTCTTGGCTTATTCCTGTTTTAATAATTTTAGCATTTAGTGGTAAAGGAATATCTTTATATATAGCCCGGTTGACAATTATTCGAGTTGGTGAAGAAGTTGCAGGAGAAATAAAAAAACAAATAGCTGAGAATATTATAACTACTGACGTACAAACTTTAGATAGCAGACACTCAGGAAAATATATTTCAAACGTCTTGTATGATACTGGACAAATACAAAATCTTGTAAGTACAGGTGTTTTAAATCTTATGAAAGACACCTTTTCAGTTATAGCTTTGGTTGGGGTAATGTTTTATCAGAATTGGAAGTTGGCTTTATTTGCTATGTTAATGATGCCATTAGCTGCAGGCTTGGCGAAGTCATTAGGAAAAAGAGTTGGAAAAGCTGTTGGAAAAGCAGGTGAAGCTTCTGGGACTCTTGTAACATTTTTAAGTGAGATTTTTAGAGGATCTAGAATGATTAGGATTTACCAAAAAGAACAGAGCGTAAGTACTGATGCAAACAAAGTTATTAATGATATGGTTGAAAAAAATATCAAAACATCAAGTGTTATGATTAGAGCTGCCCCATTAATGGAAACTCTAACTGGAATTATGATTGCAGGGTTTATAGCGTTTTCAGGAAAATTAATTGCCTCGGGAGAACTAGAAGTAAACAATTTTTTTTCATTCTTAGCTGCTATGATGTTAGCGTATCAACCCATACGCTCACTGGCTACTTTAAATCTTGCAGCTTATCAGGGGTCAACGGCTTTCAAAAGAATTAGTAAAATTATTGACAAGGATATACTTATTAAAGAAAACAAAGATCTTCCAAAAATTAATTTAAACAAATCTGATATTTGCTTTGAAAAAGTTTCTTTCCAATATAATACTACAAATATACAAACTATAAAAAATATCAGCTTTGATATTGCCGGGGGAACTATGGCAGCATTTGTTGGTCACTCTGGCGCTGGAAAAAGTACAATTCTAAATCTTTTACCTCGATTTTATGATCCACAAAAAGGAGTAATAAAGATTGATAATCAAGATATTTCAAAATTTCGTTTAAGTTCATTAAGAAGAAATATATCTTTAGTCAGTCAAGACATAATTTTATTTGATGATACTATCAAAAATAATATTGCTTATGCTAAAAATGGTGCTTCTCAAAAAGAAATTGAGAAAGCTTGTGAGTATGCGGCAGCAAATGAATTTATTGATAAACTTCCAAATAAATTTGAGACCATGATTGGAGAAAATGGAGTGCGTTTATCTGGAGGACAAAAACAACGTATATCAATAGCTAGGGCAATTTTAAAAGAATCTCCTATTATTCTTTTAGATGAAGCAACGTCATCTTTAGATGCAGAGTCCGAGGAAATAGTACAAAATGCAATCGTAAATCTTGTCAAAAATAAAACTACATTAGTTATAGCACACAGATTATCAACAATTCATAAGGCTAAAAAAATATTTGTTGTTAAACATGGAGAGATAATTGATGAGGGAGACCACGAAAGACTTCTTAAAGACTGTCAAGAATATAAAGTTTTATACGAGAAACAATTAAAATAAGATGTTTATACTTTACAGATTTTTGGTTATTTTTTTTTATCCATTAATCCTAGGAATAATTTTTTTAAGAAAAATTTTTGGCAAGGAGGACGCAAAAAGGTATAAAGAAAAAATTTTTGTATCATCAATTAAATGTAAAAGAAATGAAAAGAAAAAGTTAATTTGGTTTCACGCAGCAAGTATTGGTGAGGTACAAAGTATTATAAATTTAGTTCAGAAATATAAAAAAAAATACGAAATTTTAATCACAACCGTAACAAAAACTTCGGCTCAGCTTATAAGTGAAAAATACGATAAGGAAAAAAATGTATATCATAGATACTTTCCTATAGACGCTTCATTTATCTTAGATAAATTTCTTGATCAATGGAAGCCAAGTTTAGTTTTATTTGTTGACTCAGAAATATGGCCTAATTTAATGATGATGTTAAAAAAAAGAAAAATCCCCTCTATATTATTAAACGCAAGAATTACAAAAAAAAGTTATATGAGATGGAAAGTGGTCTCCAAATTTGCAAGAGAAATATTTTCGATTTTTAATCTATGTTTGACGTCAAATCATGAGTCCGTAAAATATTTAAAAGATCTTAATGCGAAGAATATTAAATATTTTGGAAATTTAAAATTATCACACAAAATAGACATCTCAAATTTCAAAAACAAAAATTCTAAGATTCTCAAAAAAATCAAATTTTGGTGTGCGGTGAGCACTCATCGTGGGGAAGATATTTTTTTTCTAAAAACTCACTCTATAATTAAAAAAAAAATAAAAAAAATATTAACTATTATTATCCCTAGACATATTAATAGGTGTGCCACAATAAAAAAAGAATGCCTAAAACAAAATTTAAGTTGTCAAATTTTAAATAGAAATGAAAATATTGATAAATCAAAACAAATAATTGTTATAAATTCTTTTGGCAACTTAAAAGAATTTTTGCAACTATCAAAAAGTGTTTTTATGGGAAAGTCATTATTAAAAAAATTTGAAAAAATTGGAGGTCAAAATCCTATCGAAGCAGCTAAATTAGGTTGTAAAATTTACCACGGTCCTTTTACATATAATTTTAGAGAAATATATAACCAACTAAAAAAATTAAATATTTCTAAAGAGATATCTAACGAAAAAGTTCTATCTAAAAATATTATTAAAGATTTAGTCGATAAAAGAAAAAAGTTTGATAAATCTATTATTAAAATCGAAAAATTAGGTAATAAAGTTCTCTCAAATAATTTTTATGAGATAAATAAGTTCTTAATATGAAATTAATAAGACCGAAATTTTGGAATGAAAAAAGAAATATTCTAAGTTTTCTTTTACTTCCTTTTGCAAAAATCTATCAATTTTTTTTCTATTTAAAATATAAAACGACAAATCCAAAAAGATTTGAGATTCCAATACTTTGTGTTGGAAATATTTATCTCGGTGGGACTGGCAAAACTCCTTTATCAATTGAAATTTCTAAAGAGTTAAAAAAAAGAAGCTTAAAACCTGTTATCATTAAGAAATTTTATCATAATCAATTTGATGAACAAGAGATGATAAAATATCATAATCAAGATTTAATCCAAAAAAAAACAAGAGGTGATTCTATTGTGCAGGCAATTAAAAATAAATTTAATTATGTTATTTTAGATGATGGCTTTCAAGATTTCTCTATTTTCAAAAGCTTTGTTATAATCTGTTTTAACTCTAAACAGCTCATTGGAAATAATTTTATAATTCCTGCTGGGCCGCTGAGGGAAAAAATTGAGTCAATTAAAAGAGCGAATATAATAGTCATTAATGGTGAAAAAAATAATGACTTTGAGAATCAGATTTTAAATATTAACAATAATTTAAAGATTTTTTATTCAGAATACGTGCCATTAAATATTGAATTTTTTAAAAAAAAAGAATTATTGGCCTTCTCAGGAATAGGCGAAAATAAAAATTTTTTCGACCTTCTTAAAAAAGAGGGTTTAAATGTTGTGAAAGAAATATCTTTTCCAGATCATTACAAATTTTCAAACAAAGATATTAAAAAAATTGAAAGTTTCGCCTCTAAAAACAGTCTTGAAGTAATTACAACAGAAAAAGATTATTTTAGATTAAAAAAATTATCCGATTTTAATTTTAAATATTTAAAACTTGATTTAAAAATAAAAGATAGAGATAATTTTTTTAATTTATTAATTCATCAAACTTTAAAATGAAAATTTTAAAATATTTTTTTCAATCTATTTTTATTTATTCTTTTTTCTTGATTATTAGAATTATAGGACTAAATATAAGTAGAAAGATTTTCTCTGTATTGTTTAACCTTATTGGACCATTTGCTAGAAATAAAAAAATGATTCTCAAAAATTTATCATCTTTTCCTAGGAACATTTCTATGATTGAAAAAAAACAAATTATAAAAGATATGTGGTCTAATTACGGAATGACATTTGTAGAATATATTTTTTTAAAAAAGTTTAGAAATGCAAGTAATCATATTTCAATTAAAGGTGATGAAATAATTCAAAAAGTTAAAGATAAAAATAAGCCAGTAATTTTTATCTCAGGTCATTTTGCTAATTTTGAATTAATGTCTATGGAAATTACAAAGAAAAAAATTCAACTTGCTACAATTTATAGACCATTAAACAACTATTTTTTAAATCCATTTATGGAACGCTTAAGAAAAAGATATATATGTAAAAATCAAATAAAAAAAGGCATTCGAGGAGTTCGAGAGTCTATAGATTATATTAAAAAAGGATACAGCGTAGCTCTAATGATAGACCAGAGAGTTAGTGAAGGAGAATTAATCAATTTTTTTGGCAAACCTGCTTTAACATCTACTTTACCTGCTCAGCTAGCAATAAAATTTAAATTAAATATTGTTCCTGTTTTTATTAAAAGAACAAAGAATAATAATTTTGAATTGGAGTTTCATGAAGAGATTGATACATCAAGCGAAAAAGATAAAACTGAGCTTACAAAAAATTTAAATTTAATACTTGAAAGAATGATAGTCAAAAATCCAAACCAATGGATTTGGACACATAATAGATGGAAATGATTTAGTTTTTTACTCTTTTGTACCTCTCGTTAACTTCTACTGGAGAAAAGTATGCTTCTTGATACTCAACATTCCAATAATTTAGGTCCTTTAATAAAATTTCTTTTCCAGAAATTGCGCACAAAACATAGTCTCCTTCCTCTATAATATCAAAAGAATTGTGTTTAAAAATAAGTTTAGCTTTTTTTTTATTCATCGTTAAATTATACAATATACTATTTTACATGAATATTGGATTAATAGGTAGTGGAGGTAGAGAGCACGCTTTATGTCATAAAATTAATGAATCTAAACTAGTTAAAAAGATTTATTGTATTCCTGGTAATGCTGGAACAGCAAATATTGCTTCGAATATCGACATTAATATTCTGAATTTTAAGAAAATCTTAAAATTTATCAAAAAAAATAGAATCGATTTAGTTATTGTCGGACCTGAGGAACCTTTAGTAAAAGGGATAGTTGATTTTTTAGAAAAAAATAAAATCAAAGTTTTTGGACCTAGTAAGTTTGCCTCTAAATTAGAGGGTTCAAAAGCTTTTATGAAAAAATTTTGTAAGAAAAATAATATACCAACTGCAAATTATAAAATTTGTAAAAATAAACCTCAAGTTTTAGAATTTTTAAAAACAATCAGATTTCCAGTGGTTGTCAAGGCTGACGGTTTGGCAGCAGGCAAGGGTGTAACTATTTGTAATGATAAAAATAAAGTAATCAAAGTGTCGAGAGAAATTTTTAATGGTAAATATAAATATTCAAAAAAACTAGTAATAGAGGAATTTCTTGAGGGTGAAGAGGCTAGTTATTTTTTAATAGCTGATAAATTTAATTTTAAATTTTTTGGAACTGCTCAAGATCATAAAAGAGTAGGAGAAAAAGATAAAGGTCCGAATACTGGTGGTATGGGAGCATATTCTCCTTCTCCTATTATTAATAAAATTATTGAAAAAAAAATTATAAATAAAATTGTTATCCCGACTTTAAATGCGTTTAAGAAACAGAAAAATCCTTATAAAGGATTTTTATATGTCGGTTTGATGATTAAAAATAATGAACCTTATTTAATAGAATTTAATGCAAGGATGGGCGATCCAGAATGTCAGGTAATATTACCGAGGATAAAGACTGATTTAGTAAAAATAATCAAGAATTGTGTAAATAATAATTTAAAAAGTACTAAAATAAAATGGAGAAAAGAAAAAAGCATGACAATTGTTTTGTGTTCAAGAGGCTATCCAGGAAACTATGATAAGAATGAGAATCTAAATAAAGTTAATCAATTAAAAGTTAAAAAAAATATTTTTATTTTTCATGCTGGAACCAAAATAGTTAATCAGAATATACTAGCTGTTGGTGGTAGGGTGCTTAATTTTACTTCAATTGGAAGAAGTTTTTACCATGTCAGAAAAAAACTTATAAAGGTGATAAAAAAACTTAACTGGAATAAAGGCTTTTATAGGAAAGATATAGGCTGGAGAGTAATTGATAAAAGATGAGAATTATCAGTGGCATTTATAGGGGTAAGTTTATAAAGTTTATTAAATCAGATATTACAAGGCCTCTAAAAGATATTGTTAAAGAAAACATTTTTAATATTCTTCAACATTCAAAAAAAATAAATATAAGTGTAGAGAAGTCAAACGTGCTTGATCTTTATTCTGGTGTAGGCTCTTTTGGGTTAGAGTGTATATCAAGAGGGGCTAATAATGTTACTTTTATTGAAAAAAATAAAGGTGCATTTGATTTGATAAATGAAAATTTAAAAAGATTGTCTATATCTAATTACGCATTTGTAATTAATCAAAGTATTGAAAATTCATTAAACTTAATAAAAAGAGAAAAATATTCAATTATTTTCTTAGATCCTCCTTATAAAGATAATCAATACATTAAAAATTTATTAGTATTAAAAAAAAATAAAAATTTTAAAAAAAATCATTTAGTTATTATTCATAGAGAAAATAGATCAAGTGAAAATTTCAATAATCTATTAGATATTCTAATTGAAAAAAATTATGGCAGGTCAAAAATATATTTTGGTAAATTTATTTGAGATATTTCTTAGTTTCGATTTTTACTTGCTCTACTGCAGGCTGATTAAATGGGTTTATATTAATTAGTTTGGCGGAAATCACAGTTTCAAGAATAAAATATGAGAATAATTCGCCAAGAATTTCTTCATTAATTTCTTTTATTGAGAAATATTTAAAAGGTATTCTATTTTTTTTAAAACATTTCAGTAATGCATTTTTTTGTGCTACTTTTATTTTTTGAAGATCCTTTTTATGAAGGTAATTGAGCGAGTGAGAAATTTTTTTGGTATTTAATTTTAATTTCGATTTTTTTTCGTTAAAAAAAACATAAAAAACAGAGTTTTTATTTCCATCCAAATAAAGTTGTAATAAACTATGATGATCTTTTGGAGCACTTGAAATTAATGGCAATAATCCTCTACCATTTTTACCTAAACTTTCAGCAACTAATTGTTGGTACCAATTTAAAAAATTTTTTAATTTTGGATCATAATTAAGTAATATTAAATTGTTTATCTTTTTTTTATAAAGTAAATTTGCTGTTTCTATAGAATTTTTTTTTAGAATACTTTTAAATTTTGATTTAATTAAATATTTTTTTATATTTTTTCTTAACTTAGCAGTATTAATTCCCATAAAATATGCGGGTACAATGCCAGGTTCTGATAAAACTGAAAATCTTCCACCAATAAAGTCTTTGTGTTCTATAAAAAATAAATTATTTTTTTTTGCAATTTCATTAAGAGCATTATCCTTTTTTTCGGAAATTATAATTATATTTTTTCTTTTCTTTTTAATTATATTTAAAAAAATAAAGTTTGTTAAAGTTTCAGTTGTATTTCCAGATTTTGAAATAATTAGAAAAAGAACGCTATCTAAATTTTCTTTTTTTTTAAAATCATTTATTTTCTCCTCATCTAAATCATCAAAGAAAAAAAAAATTTTTTTTATCTTATTTTCTAAAAACTTAAAAATGGCCTGAGATCCTAGGCTTGAACCCCCCATACCAATGACTGCTATTTTCTTATATCTTTTGAATTTTTTAAGATCATTATAAAAAAAATTGAGCTTAAAACTTTCATCGAAAATATTAAAAAAATTTTTAGGTTTTTTTTTATTTAAATTAATATCTTTAATTATTTCAGAAAACTTTAATAAAGATTTTTGATAAAATTTATTATCTAAATTTTCTTTAAAGATTTTATTTTCGATTGTTAAATTATTTTTGATCACTTTCTAATTTTTCGTAAAATAGATTCTTCGGCAGTTGTTGATTGGTCAGTAGTTTTAGATTCTTTTTTGGGTGCATTTAATATCTCTTTGATTTTTTCATTATCTGAAGTTTTTTTATTCGAAATACTATCAGGCTTTGGTATCTTTTTGTAATCTGGGGGCATTATTAAAGGTTCCTTTTTTTTAACCAAAAATTCATCTGTAGTATTAACTTTTTGGTTTCTCAATACTTTGCCTGCCTCTTGCATTGTGCCACAAGAATTCAAAAAAATAATAATTAAAATTAGTTGAGATATTTTTTTAAACATTTATTCCTTTTTTAAAAGTGCTATTAATAGATAGAGTATTATACCAATTGTTATAAATATATCTGCAATATTAAAAGTAAACCAGTGAAAGTTTCTGTAATGTATATCAATAAAATCTGGTACTGCATTATAAAAAACTCTATCGTAAAAATTTCCTAAAGCTCCACCAATTATGATTGAGTAGATAATTTTGTCAAAGCTTTTACTTCTCAAAGCAAGAAAGAAAAGTATTATAACTACTAAACCTATTAAAGTTGATATTAAATTATAAAATAGTGCAGTGTTAGATTTTAATAAACCAAATCCAATACCCGTATTCCAGATTAAATCAAAATTTAAAAAATCATTAAGATAGATACTGGTATCGCTAAAATTATTTATGATTTCAATTTTTGAATATCT
>MDTG01300443.1_pt1 | contig 13897 bp, 11 predicted proteins | sample 811421 | NCBI WGS metagenome assembly MDTG01 (sample SAMN05326645, study PRJNA326480) | marine metagenome | isolation source: seawater | place: Pacific Ocean: South East | collected 2011 | reverse complement strand
TGGATATTAATGAAAAATTTGATCTTATTTTATTTATGGGAGTCTTACATCATATGACAAATGATTTAGATCAAGTAATGGAGAATGTAAAAAAGCACTTAAATAAAAATGGGTTAGTTATATTTTTTGAACCTAATGCAAATTTTCTTAATAGAATAAGGTCATTATGGTATAAATTATCAAATGATTTTGATGAAGAAAATGAAAGAGCTTTAAAAGATTCTGAAATCGATTTCTTGGCCAAAAAATATAATCTTTCCTTGCAATATTCAAAATTTATAGGCAATTTAGGATTTTTTGTAATTCTCCAATCAATGGTGGTTAGAACTCCTAAGTGGTTAAAATTTATTGCTTATATACCACTTACTTATTTTGATTTATTAGTTGAGAAATTTCAATCAAAATATATTTTGGCGACGATGATAAGGATTTATAAAAATTAAACATTTTATATAAATTATTTCTTAAAACATCTTAGTTAAGGATTTTTTATTTGTTAAAAAATAATTATATTAATTAAATTTTAAATCTCTTTTTTTATTAATTTATGTATTGATTAAACTTTTTTATTTTACTCTTATTATGTATCTACTTGATAATTAATTATTAATTTTCACTTTAAATAATCGCGCACTTAATAAGGCAATAATTGAATTTGAAATTGTTATACTCGCCAGTAGTAAAATAACTTTATATATTTGTAGTAAATTAAACCCTTGAATTAAATTTGCTAAAATAAAGCCCCATAATATTAAAATTAATGGAATAATATAAGATTTGTTAGATTTTATTTCTTTAAAAACAAATTTTTTATACATAAATCCTTTAAAAAAAAACATAAAAAATTGCATAAAAAAATAACTTTCAACTAAATTATTAAGAAGATTATCTACTAAAAACAAAATTGATGGTCCAACAATTGTATTTATAATGCCTACATAAATAACTCTTCTGGCGATTATATAATCAGTTTTGGTTATTTTATTTTTTAGTGGTAAATAAACTATTTCTTTAATTTTCACAATTAAACTATTAAAAAGTGATTTTTATATTTAACAGTATCATAAAAAAATATTACGCGTAAAAGTAATTTGAATTAAGAAATATATTAATTTTCATGATTAATATAAAAAGGTTTAATTAATTTTCTTCTCTTATTATTACTTGGTTTTCCAACTAATCGGACTAACTTCTCTTCTTTAGAAGGTATTTCACCTATTAATAATTTTCCCTTGGCATTTATATTTTTCCATTGAAAATCGGCAAAATCCTTTACCGAAGTACCTATCCCGGAACAAATATTTATAACTTGCCATTTTGATAATAAATTAATTTCTTCTATTAAGGCATTAACTACATCGTTAACATGTATGAAATCTCTAATTTGTGTACCACTGCTCATTTTAAAATCATTACCTTTTATACCAGCAGAAATCAACGAGGGATATAATCTAGAGTTATTTTCTCCCTCACCAAATACTTGAAATAATCTTGCATAAGTTATATTTACATCATGATTTAAAGCAAATTCTTTACATTCTAAAAATCCTAGCGTTTTAGTAATTGAATGATATCCTATTGGCTTAAGTTCAGTTGATGTTGAAATTAAAATTTTTTTATTACCAGAAATTCCATACTCAAAACAAGAACCTGCAATAATAAAATTTTTTAAACCTTTATAAAAAAAAGATTCAATAAGTCTTCTCAGATATATAACATTAACATTTAAATTCTCTTCAATTGAACATTTAGAATTAACGCCTGCAGCTGCTAAATGTATCAAAACTGAATTATCTTGTATATCTGATGTTTCTACAAAATTCATAACTTCTGAATGGTTTTTAGAAGCGAATATTTCTCTATTAATAACTTTTACTTTGTAGTTATTTTGTATTAATGAATTTTTAAGATTTTTACCTATAAACCCATTTGAACCAGTTAAATAAATAGTCATTTAATCCTTAATAAAATTATCTTTATCAGAAATTATGAAATTCATATTTTTCAATTCAGGGATAATTGAGAAATTTATAGATATTTCACTATTAGGACTATATTTTTGATTACTACAAAAATAAACAATATTTTCTTCTCCCAAGGTATGAAAACCTGTAGCCCACCCCTTTGGGACATATAAGGTCAATTTATCATTAACTTGTAAATTAAATGAATAATATACATCATAGTCATCTATATTCAAACAGTAAAACTTAACTTCTCCTTTAATCAAGGTAAACAGTTTTTCTTGCGCAAATTCTTTTTCTTGATAGTGCAGTCCTCTAAAAACATTTTTTTTGGAAATAGATATATAAGTATCATTAAATAAATAAGGTATTATTTTTTGATTTTCAATGGAAATTGGTTTTATTAATTTACCTCTAAAATCCTCAAATAAAATACATTCAATTAATATCGGTATTTCGCTTATCATTTTATTAAATATTTCATTAATATTTAAATAATATCATTTGAGATATCTTTTATTAATTAATTAGTATTTTAAAAATATATTTTTTTATTTACTTATAAATAATTAAAAATTTTTTCAAATTTAAAACAAGATTACTGATTTTTTATTCCAAGAATTCTTTTATTGATAAAAAGATTTCTTTTTGATTCAATCCTCTAATTATAAAAATTTCTTCTAGCTCTTCTTTACTAAACATCCTTTCTGGTTCAGGAAGACAAATCATTGATTTAATTCCCCAAAAATTAGCTTCCCATAAAATACTACTTAATAAAGAAATACAATGACTTGCATTAATCAGTTCTTCATAAATACTTTGGCTACTTATTTTAACTTCTTTTGGGAATTCAAATTGTAAATTTTTATTTTTATTGGCAGGGTGTCGAACGTAAATTATTTCAAATTTATCTTTAACAACTTTTGATATTATTTCTAAAAAAAATTTTTCCATTCTGTAGAAGCCACTTTCAAGAAAATTTTTATAATGTGATGCACCTCCAGCAAAAATAATTTTTTTTTGATTAAGAATAATATTTTTTCTTTCTTTTAATTTAACGATATCAAAATTATAATTTAAGTATTTCCCTTTATTACTTTTACTAAATATACAAAAACGTTTTACTGGTAATAATCTTATTGATGAATGTTTATTTGAAAATTTTGTAATAATTTTTTCTTTTTCATAAATGAATTTACTTGGGATTCCATGTAAATATTCTTTTGATTTTATTCCAATTGAGCAAGCTGCAATTAGAAGACAATCTGTTGAACGACTATTAGAAGTTAAAAATAAAATATTTTTAACCTTTTTAGATATTAAAAAGTTTATAAACCCTAATAAGATAAAAAGCTCAATTATCTCATTAATGTTTTTTGACTTTTCAATAATTAATGGAATTGATTTTATTATTGTAAATAAATTAATACTGTAAATGATTTTAATAAGATCTCTTTTTGATCCATAAGTATTATCTACTTGTGAAATATATTTTTTTTCTTTTTGATATGATGGTATAAAGAAGGTGGGTTTATTTTTTAATGCTTCTTTTATAGATAACCCTTCTGAGCCACTTTGATATTTTGTTTCGGATATATTTCTTAACTTATCTTCTATAGAAACCCCTTTTACTTTTTGCAACCTTGATGGAGCTAAAACTAATATAGTAGATATTATTTCTTTTTCATCTTGATATATTTTTTTGTAGAAATTTTTTTTTAAGAAAGTATACTTTAAAAATTTCCCAAAAATATTGAAAAATAAAAATAATTGTGATTTTTTTTTAGTAATTAACTTATTTATAAAATTATTGTTTTGATTAAGGCTTTTTTGATTATCAAAATTTGTTAAAGAATTCATAATATTAATTTCTATATTTCTTTCATCTCTTATGGCTCTCCATCTTATGCAGCCTTCTTTAAAATAATTGTATGTAGAATCCATAAAATCCTAATGAATTTTTTTATTTTTATAATATCAAATAGCCTCTTCTATATTGATATATGTAAAGTCATTAATTTAAAAGTATTTTTAAAATAAATATTATTTGTATATTAATTTTATTTCAATTTAATAAATCAACATTTCATAATTATAATTTTTTTTATAATTTTTAAATTTAATTAACTATTTAAAAGTAAATTATTTATTAGTTTAAATATTTTTATATTAATGAAACTAATTTCAATAATTACTCCTTGTTATAACGAGGAAAAAAATATTTATAATTGTTATAAAGAAATTAAATCTATTTTTTCTAAATATAAAGGTATTTATAATTATGAGCATATTATTTGCGATAACAATTCTACAGATCAGACCTTCAAAATTTTAAAAGAAATAGCTTTTAAAGATAAAAATATAAAATTAATAAGAAATAGTAGAAATTATGGAGTTTTTAAAAATAATTTCAATGGAGTTATGGCAGCTAAAGGAGATGGAGTGATTTTGTTAATACCAGCTGATCTTCAAGATCCTCCTGAATTAATTCCAAAATTCTTAGAGTATTGGGAAAGTGGTTATCAGATCGTATATGGAATTAGAAAAAAAAGGGAAGAGTTTTTCTTTCTAGTTATATTAAGAAAAATATATTATAGATTTCTTAGCTTAATCGCAAATATTAATTATCCTGCAGATGCTGGAGATTTTCAACTTGTAGATAAAGTTGTAATTGATGCTATTAAAAAATCATATATTGCAGATCCTTTTATGCGAATGTCGACATTTGATACTGGTTTTGATGCAATAGGTATCCCATATACTTGGCGTAAAAGAAAATTTGGAAAATCAAATAATAATTTTTTTCAAATGATCATCCAAGGTCTTGATGGCATAACAAGTTTTAGCAATATGCCTATCAGAGCAACAATACTAATTGGATTAATAGTTTCTCTCATATCATTTTTATATGTTTTTATAGTTTTCATTCTTGTATTTATGGGTTTATTACCCAAAGGAGAACAAGGAACTCTTACTTTAATTGCTGGTATATTTTTATTAAATGGTATTCAGATATTCTCCATTGGCGTTGTGGGTGAATATGTTGTAAGAGTTCTAAACCAAGTGCGTGGAAAGCCCCACGTTATTGAAAGAGAGAGAATTAATTTTTAGAGATATTAAATTTATTTGATTTACTAACTTAAATAATCATTTATGTCCTCTAAGCAACAAATATAGGGATCAGCATTTTCGTTCAAAACTTTTTTATACCAATTTAAAGTTTTATCTATGGTTTTTTCAAAATCCCATTTTGGTTGCCAATCTAATATTTTTTTTGCTTTATTAATATTTAAACTTAATAATTTAGACTCATGAGGTGCATCTATTAAATCTTCAAATATATATTTCCCTTCCCATTTTTTAGTAATTAGATTTATAACATCAAGGACAGATTTATTAGAGTCTTCTTTAGGACCAAAATTAAAAGAATCTTCAAGTATATTTCCAGGATCATTTGTTAATGAAATTTTCTTAGCAAGATAAAGATATCCACTTAAGGGTTCTAATACATGCTGCCAAGGCCTGGTAGAAGATGGATTTCTTATCTTTATGATCTCTTTTTTTGATAAAGATTTAATAGAGTCTGGAATAAGTCTATATTTTGCCCAATCTCCTCCTCCAATAACATTACCAGCCCTTACAGAAGCAATCTTAAGACGATATTTTTGCTCTTTTTTACAAAAACTTTTTCTCCATGAATCAACCAATAATTCAGTTGCTGCTTTACTAGCGCTGTAGGGATCATTACCTCCTAATCTATCAATTTCTCTATAACCATATATCCATTCTTTGTTTTTATATACTTTATCTGTCGTGACAATTATTACTACACAATTATTTTTATTATTTGATAATGATGATAATAAATTTGCAGTACCCATAACATTAGTACTCCAAGTTTTAATTGGATCCTCAAAACTTTCAATAACTAATGATTGAGCTGCTAAATGAAATACAATATCAGGTTTAAATTCTTCGATAATAGAACTTAAATTTTTTATTTCTCTTAAATCAACAAAGTGATTATATTTTATTCTTTCATTTAAATTAATTTGTTCAAATAAATTTAAATCATTTTCAGGCATAAGGCTTATGCCGCAAATATTAGAACCTAATAAATTTAGCCAAGTTGCAAGCCAGCTACCTTTAAAACCTGTATGGCCTGTAATTAAAACTTTTTTATTTTTCCAGAATAAATCTTTATCTAATTCCATAATTTCCAAGGTGCATTTCCAGATTTCCACATTGCTTCTAGTTTATTTTTATCTCTTAATGTATCCATTGGCTGCCAAAAACCATTATGAAAGAAAGCACTCAAATTTGATGTTTTTGCAAGCTTATCTAATGGTTCTTTTTCCCAAATAGTATTGTCATCTTCTATTAAATCTATTACATTTTTTTCTAAAACAAAAAATCCACCATTAATAAAACCATCCTCACCAGTGGGCTTTTCTTGAAATGAGATTACCTTACCATTTATATGTTTTATTATGCCGAATCTTCCAGGGGGATTCACTGCAGTTATAGTTGCTTTGCAAGAATGATTTTTATGATGTTCTATAAGTTTATTAATATTTACATTTGATAAGCCATCTCCATAAGTTAGGCAAAAAGTATTTTTTATATGTTCTTTTATTCTTTTAAGTCTTCCTCCTGTCATGGTATTTAATCCTGTATCTATTAGTGAAATTTTCCATGGTTCAGAATCATTTTTATGGATTTTTATATTATTAGTTGAAAAATCAAAAGTTACATCACTTTTATGAAGTTTATAATTATTAAAAAACTCCTTTATTATATATCCTTTATACCCGCAGCAAATTATAAACTCATTTATTCCATAAAAACTATAAATTTTCATTAAGTGCCATAGTATCGGCATACCACCAATTTCAACCATTGGTTTTGGTTTTAAATGTGTCTCCTCAGAAAGTCTAGTCCCTAATCCACCTGCTAAAATAACCGCCTGCATACAAATTTAAATAAATAAAATAAGACCTTCCCTAAATATTAATAAATTTAATAAATTAAATCAAATGAATTTGATTATATTAAAGATTATAATTTTAAAATTTAAAATTAATTGAAAAAAGTTTAATTAAATTTTTACTTCAATAACTAGAAAAATAACTTAAAAATAAAAATATTTAATAAAATAATCAATTTGAAAAAAAGAAAAATTATTATATTTTTTATTTTTTTATATTTATTAAAAATATCTCATTGATAAATAATTAAACTTACTTTATTTGGTATTCTTTTGCAGAAAACAACAGTATTAATTAAATTTGCACTATAAACTTTACCCAAAGAGATTTCACCATTAGCGTTTTGACATATTCCTATAAAACTATCTTGGTACTCATTACTAAATAAAATTTTTCTTGACTTTGGGCCATTAAATTCTGAAATTTTTATAGGCTTTTTATCGTATTTAATAGTTTTGCTATTTAAAAAACTTTCTTTTGCTTCTATTACAACTTTTTTATGTTTTATAACCTCATCTTTAAATTCTTTCATTAAATTTAAGGTCTCTTTTGTAGATCTGCTTATGATTATATTTTTTTCTAATAAAGATATATGATTCTTAGAATTAATATTATAAATATTATAGTTGTTGTCAATTAATCCACATACTCCTGTCAAATTAAACCATTTCAATTCATAATCTTTAAGATCACCAAATAAATGTAAATGCTGATATGGATAATCAAATTTTTTATTAAGTAATCCTTTTATAAAAGTATATTTTCTTTCTGAATTATAGGGTTTAAATCCGGAAAAGCTCTTTAAATTTTCATCATAATAAAGAAAAAGTTTTCCCAGAGTATCAGTCCTAATAGCAAAATATTTACATGTATTATTTTTTAAAGCATTTTTAATTAATGGTCTAGATTCCTTAATCCATTTATTTTCATTTTTAGATCTGGTAAGTAAAGAGTTAAATATAGGGATGAAAAGTGTTATTAAAAAAATTAATTTAACAGTATATTGAAAGTATTTCTTCAAATCTAATTTTACAGTTTCACTTTTATCTAAATCTAAAGGAATTAAACCTATATATGTAATACCAATCATCAAAATATCAATAAAATGATAGTTTGATCGATAGATTAATAATTTAGAATTAATACCAAAGAAATAAATAATTTCCTGTATAAAATAAATCGTTATTGTTGTTATTATTGGTAATAATGCAACAAAGATATATTTATAAGAATTACGAATATTTAATAAATTTAAACTTAAAAAACATATAGAGAACCTTAAATAAAAATTGCTCCAAGTATTCCTATTCTCTTCTATCAAAGGGAGGATAAATGTATGTTCTCTGAAATTAAATAAAGTATCTCTTATATATATTCCTTCATTATTAGATGGCATTGTTAGTATTATTGATAAAAGAATAAGTAAACAAAATATGCATGAAAAAATTAATTGTTGATCAATTTTAAATTTTAATTTTTTGAATGAGAATCTTGAAATTAAACAAACTATTAGAACTTCAAGAGCAAATATCCCCTCATATTCAATGGCAGTTAAGGTTAATAAACCAAGTATTGAAATTAAACTAAGAATAAAAATTTCTCTATATTTTTTTAATTTAAATTCATTATTATTCAATAATAAGACGCCTGTTACTATAAAATACTTAATACCTAGTCCTCCATAAAAATATCCCCAAGTTGCATAGTCAGATAATAAAATTATGGAACTTACTAAAAGGGCTAAATTTTTATATTTTGTCTCATACCAATTTTTATAAATTTGAGATAAAAGTATAAATATCCAAATAATGCGAATTAAAATAAGAGTAATTTGTCTTATAAAATGATTTTGTTTTACTGCGATAAAAAGTATTGCAGGAGTTCTGTATACACCTTCTGATAAAAATGTACCGCCTGAAAATTGATTATTGTAAACATCTCCTAATTCTGTAGTTCTAGCCCAACTTAAAAAGGAAGCTAATTCGTCATACCAACCTAAAAATATATTTGGTTCAAATCCTGAAATAGATAAAACCATCAAGGTTGAAATTAAAAAAATAATTATTATATCTTTCGTACTTAATTTCATAGTCTATATTTAAAAAAAGAAAAAGAAAAATTCATTTTAAATTATTGATCCAATCATAAATTTTAATAGCAAGCTCTTTGTTGTTTTTTGAACTAGGATGTCCGTCAAATTTGATATCATAAAACCCTTTTTTGCATTCTTCAAAATTATGTATTGTGGAAGTAAAGATTACATTTATATTCATATTTTTAATGTCATTACCTATTTTTTGAGCAGCATTATTTATTTTACAGGGGTTTTTATTCCCAAAAGATCTATTTAAATCTGTCATAATTATGTATAGTGAAGCATTTCTTTTTTTGGATATCTTATTTATTTCGTCTAATATTTTTAAGAACCTTTCATAATCCTTTTTGTCATAAATTTCTTTTTGATAATTATGCTGCAAAAGATCTTTACCAAATCTATAAGTAATAGGTTCATTATTTCCTAAGTAAAATAATATGTTTGCAATTTTGCGTCTGAAATTAAATCTATCTGATAAACATTTTTCAAATGATCCTTTATAAATAATTTTATTTTTTTTAAGATCAAAATCATAACACGGCCCATATTTATCCCAAGTTACGTATCCCGCAGCTCTATTTATATGGTTTGGTAAAAGCCTGTATATTATTTTATCGATATTTTTACCTTCTGATTTCTCTCTATATAAATCATCATCCTCTAAAATTTTTAAAACCTGATGAGTCCCATAGCCCATTAAACCAGCATTTATACTATCGAGAGAACTAACTCTTGAAAAATGAGATGGTAATGTTTCGTAATCATTTAAGCCTACTCCAAAAGTAGTTGAATCTCCTAAAAATAAAGTACTCTTCTTAGAATTATTTTTCTTGTATGTTTTTCTATTGCCAAATTTATTTATAGTATAAATCACATCAAATGAGATTACTTGATTTTCTGTTTCATTCTTTTTAATAACATTAAATTTGGAATTTGGTTTAAAACGATATCCTAGCTTTAAGTTTTTTCCACTCTCATGAGTTTTTTTTACTAAATCTTTTTTTTGATCATAATAAAAAGTTTTAAATGAATTTAGCTGAGAACTATTTGCAAATGATGTTCTTTGAATTTTATCAATAATATTTAGAAGAGTATAAGAAATTCCAGCAAATATAAAGAGTAAGCCTATTTGAATTATCAAAAAAATTAATTTTGTTTTTTTCTTCAAAAATGACATAGGAAAAAACAATATTAAAAAACCTAAGAAGATTAAACCTATTGAAAAGAAATATTTTTTTACTGTAAAAAGTATTGTAAAAAAAAGACTAAATAATATTAATATGATGTATTTATTTTTTTTTAGAAAAATGATCATAGTGTAAATGCTGACTATTCTTAGAAGATGAAGATTATAAAATGCAACTAATTAATTATTTTCTTTATTAAAAATATATAAAACTATAATTGTGAATAATAATGAATAAGCGATCAATCCCCTAATTCCAATATCAATTATTCTATATAAAGTAATTCTATTTGCATTTGAAACTATTTTTTTGTATCTTGAATTCGGATTTATATTTTCTACATTTATAAATGGATAAGAAAACTGAGAGGATGGTTTAAAATCAACTTGACTTAAATAATAATTTTTAAATTTAATTGGAAAGTTTTTATCTACATCTAAGAAGTTTTTTAATTCATTAGCTATAATAAGGTGCGAGATATAATTGTCTGTTGATAAAACAGAAGCTTCCTTAATATTATTCATATAGTTAATTGTTAAATTATTAGCTTCTATAAATTCTTTTTTTAAATTAGCCTCGGCATTAATTAATTCTTTATCTAAATTTTTTATCTTATTAAGATCTTTTAAGCTTGCGCTTAATAAAAGCTTATAGTCTTGAACAGCTGAAATTTTACTATTTACGGTTGAAACTAAATAAGGATTCCAAATATTGCTAAGTTTGGTTCTTATATTTTGATTGGTTTTAATTGACATACACCTTGCCCTTTCATTACAGAATTCTTTATTAATAAATGAATTGATATTAACTTTATAAGGAAGTAATACTGTATATGTTTTGTTTGTAAAAAAAATTGCATATATTAATGTAAATAAAGAAGATATAAATGTTAAATTAATTATGAGCCATTTTTTTTTTAATATTGTTTTCAAGAGAAGAGATAAATCTATTTCTGAATTAAAATCAATTAATCCATTATTTTTTTGTTTGATTGGATCCATAACTTGAATTAATTTTCAAAATTAACAAAGTAATTATATTACAATTTATCCCCTTATTTATAAAAAATATAAGTCTTAAAATATTTATTAAAGTTTAGAGATTTATTTTAAAAAAATAATTTAAAATAAAAATTAAATAAAAATAATTAAAATTTTTTATCAGACTTTGCTCTTTTCCATTCAGGTACCAATTCAGAGAGAATTTGGAGACTTTCTTCTTCGTCAAGTACGTTTAATGCTTGCTTCATCTTTGATATCTTAAATTCTAATTCAGATAGAACTATAGAATCCTCAAAGGCTTTATAAATTCTAGGATTTTCTGTAGGGACTGACTTGGCATTTATTAATAGTTCTTCATAAAGTTTTTCTCCTCTCCTTAAACCTGTAAAAATTATTTCAATATCTCCATTATTATTTACTGAATTTTTTATTGTAAGCCCGCTTAATCTAATCATTTGTTTGGCTAAATCAATGATTTTTATTTGTTTTCCCATATCTAAAAGAAATATATCTCCACCTACTGAAAGGACTGAAGACTGAATTACTAATTGAGCTGCCTCTTTAATTGTCATGAAATATCTTATTATTTCTGGATGTGTTATTGTTATTGGACCTCCTAATTTAATTTGTTGTTCAAATTTTGGAACCACTGAACCAGAAGAACCAAGTACATTTCCAAATCTGACTATTGAAAATAATGTTTTATTATAGTTAGTTTCGGTTTTAAACTTTAGATCCTCTTCATTTGCATATGCTTGCATTATTAATTCTGCTACTCTCTTAGAAGCGCCCATTATATTTGTTGGTCTAACTGATTTATCTGTGCTTATAAGAATTACTTTTTCAATATTATTTTTAACTGAAGCTTTGCAGATAGTGAGGGTAGAAAAAATATTATTTTTTAAACCTTTTATTGGATTAATTTCAACAAGAGGAACATGCTTATAAGCTGCTGCATGAAAGATTATATTTATATTATGTTTTTGTATTAAATCGGATATTAATACTGAATCACAACAGGATCCTAAAATTGGATATATCTTAATATTAGAATCATTAATTTCATTTAATTCTTCATTGATTTTATATAAGTTTAATTCACTTATTTCCATTAATATTATTTTATTAGGTTTGAATTTTAAAGCTTGTTTACAAAGTTCGCTTCCTATAGATCCCCCTGCTCCTGTGATGCAAATATTTTTACTTATTATTGCTTTTTCAAGTAATTCATTTTGAGCTTCTATAGCATCTCTCCCAAGTAAATCATCTATCGGAATCGGCCTAAGAGCATTAATTTTGCTTTTGCCAGATGTAATATCATCAATTGAGGGTATATCTAATGTGGGAATTTCTAAATCTTGGAGAAAATTTATTATTTCTCTCCTTCTTTTAGAATTTAATGAGGGTATTGCTAGAAGAATTTTTTTAAAACTTTTTTTAATTTCTTCAATTTTTGATGGAGGATAAATTGGTACTTGATTGATTTTTTTACCCCACAAATTTGGATTATCATCGAAAAAAACAACTGTATTTAAATTGCCAGATAATCGTAATGATGCCAAAAGTTGAGAACCAGCTTCTCCTGCTCCATATATTGCTACTTTATTACTTTTATTCTTTTTCAGTTTCAAAACAATATCTTTTATAATAGTTCTAGAAGAAATTATAAGTAGTGTTTGAAGGATTATTATCTCTATATATACTATGATTTTTGGCCCCTCTAAATTAAATATTAAGCCAAATAAAAATGTAAATAAGACATTTACTATATTTAATTTTGTTAAATTGTAGTAAGTATAACTACCTATATATCTTGTTATATTATAGTAAATGCCTGAATAGAAATAGATCGGAATACTTATTAATATATTTACTAAAATTATCCAATTAAAAAAATTAATATTAAATTGATTAGTTGTTTTTAAGGCAAGTGTTACGGCAATAAAGATACTAAAACAATCAATTAAAATAAGATATAAAATCCTTATAAATCTAGGCAAATTATAAAGTTTATTCAAAATATTAATAATCATATTTATTTAAATCATTTTTTAATTGTATAACCTGGAGGTTTAATCTCTTGAATAGAATTTTTTCTTTCGCAAATTTTTAAAAGATCTTTATCTTGAGTGTAATTTGATAAAAATTTTGTTAGTAACTTTAATGATAATTTTCTATTAAAAATATTCAGGGCCGTTAAAAGAATTAACGTAATATCCATAATCAAAGATTGATTTTTGTAATATAAAATACCCAATTTACTCTTCCATGGTCTTATTAATCTATTGTATGCTTCATCAGGATTCTTCTGATTTAATAAAATTGAAGATTCATCACTAAAAACGATAGATGCAAAATCTGTGACACCAGGTCTAATAAGAAGTTGTTTCATTTCCTCTCTAGTATAAAGTTCAACTCCAAATTTATAAGTATTAGGCCTTGGACCAACAAAGGACATTTGGCCAATTATGATATTTATAATTTGTGGTAATTCATCTACTTTCAATTTTCTGATAATAGATCCAACTTTTGTTATTCTATTATCATCCTTTTTTGTTGATATTACATCAGCCTTATCGGCATTAGTAATCATTGATCTTATTTTTATCAAATAAAAATTTTTCCCTTTTTTCCCAACTCTTTTTGCAAAATAAAGTGGTGA
>MDTG01257409.1_pt1 | contig 13897 bp, 13 predicted proteins | sample 811421 | NCBI WGS metagenome assembly MDTG01 (sample SAMN05326645, study PRJNA326480) | marine metagenome | isolation source: seawater | place: Pacific Ocean: South East | collected 2011 | reverse complement strand
ATTTGATTAATATCAAACGTATTTTTAATTTTAGAATTGTCTAAAAGTGAATATTTTGGACGTATTGCTTTTTGAGAATATTCTTTTGTAGATATAGACTTTATAATTGTACTAAATCCGCAGATAGATTTAATTTTATTTGCAAAATCATACCAAGAAATATGACCTCTATTTGTATAATGATAAATACCTGGCTTCCAAATATTAGAATTAATTATTTGTAAGACAGCCTCTGCTAAGTCAGCAGCATAAGTAGGCGAACCAAACTGATCGTTAACTACTTGTATTTCATCTCTGTTCTGCATAGCATTAATCATATTTGTAACAAAATTATTGCCAAAACTAGAATACAACCAACTAGTTCTAATTATTATTGAAGAGGGATTATTTTTCAGACAGGCTAAGTCTCCAAATAATTTAGTTTTACCATAATTATTAACTGGATTAGCTTGAATATCTTCTTTAACTGGAATCGATGAGGTTCCATCATAAACATAGTCCGTTGAAATATGTATTAACTTACAATTATTACCATAACTCCATTTAGCTATTAAACTAATAGCTTTATGATTAACAATATTGGCAAGTTCAAAATCATCCTCAGCACTATCGACTGAAGTATATGCAGCACAATTAATAATTATATTTGGCTTACATATATCTAAATAAATATTAATATTGTCTAAATCAAAAATGTTAAAGGACTGACGATCAGTAAACAAACGGTCGGAATTATTTTTTATTAATGGGTTATTTTTTAACTCATAGCCTAATTGACCATTTGCTCCTGTTACCAAAATTTTCATTAAAAAGGGGTTAAGAAATTATTAAAGGACTGTAATTTAGTATCCTTTTCAGAAACTCTAATTTCAGCTTTATTTATTCTCCAATCTATATTTAAATCAGGATCATTCCAAATTATACCACTTTCAGATTCAGGATTATAATAATTATCTACTTTATAAGATAGGATTGCAAATTCACTTAAAACTATAAAACCATGTGCAAATCCTGTAGGAATAAATAATTGTTCTTTATTCTCCTCGGAAAGAGTTATAGTCTCAAACTGTCCATAAGTTTTTGAATTCTTTCTAAGATCTAAAGCAATATCTAATACAATGCCCTTTACACAACGAACTAATTTTGATTGAGAATATGGTGGTTTTTGAAAGTGTAAACCTCTTAAAACCCCTCTGGAAGACTCTGACTCATTGTCTTGAACAAAACTAACATTACCGATTAACTTAATTATGTTTTTTTGATGGTAAGACTCCATAAAATAGCCTCTATTATCTTTAATGATAGTTGGCTTAAGTAAAACTAAACCATCAAGCGTTGTTTTAATTAAATTCATTTATTTGTGAGATTTAATAAATACTGACCATATTCACTTGTATGTAAATTTTGAGCCAAAGTCTTTAATTCTTTAGAGGTTATATATCCGTGATTAAAAGCTATTTCTTCAATACAGGCCACTTTTAAACCTTGACGTTTTTCTATAGTTTGTATGAAATTAGAAGCTTCTAAAAGAGAATCTGGAGTTCCTGTATCTAACCATGTGTAACCGCTTCCCAAAAGCTCAACATTAAGCTGATTATTGGCTAAATAAGTATTATTAATTGATGTGATTTCAAGCTCACCACGTTTACTTGGTTTAGTGTTTTTGGCTATTTTCACTACTGAGTTGGGATAAAAGTACAAACCAACAACGGCATAATTACTCTTTGGTTTTAATGGTTTCTCATCAATTGAAACAATATCTTTGTGTTCATTAAAACCTAAGACTCCGTAACGATGTGGATCATTTACATAATAACCAAAAACTGTAGCCTTCTTAGATTGTTTAACATTTACTGCCGTATTAATTAACATTTCTTTAAAACCATTTCCATGAAAAATGTTATCTCCAAGTACCATACAAACATCTTCAAAACCAATAAAATCCTTAGCAATGATAAAAGCTTGCGCTAGACCTTCTGGTTTTAATTGTTCCATATAAGAAATCCTAATGCCCAACTGAGATCCAGACCCTAATAATTTAATATAGCTACTCAAGTCTTCAGGTGTAGAAATAATAAGAATATCATTTATACCGGCTAAAAGTAAAGTAGCAAGCGGATAGTAAACCATAGGCTTATCATATACACACAACAGTTGTTTTGAAACACTTTTCGTGATTGGGTACATTCTTGTACCGTTACCTCCTGCAAGAATAATTCCTTTCATTATCTGTAATTTGAGCTATGTTAAGTTTAAAAAGTAAATTATAAAAATAATGAAAGTTATATATAAATATATAGGATTATAAAAAATATTTAAAAATTAAATAGATTAAAAACGAAGAAAAAAAAGAAGTAAAATAATATTATGTAGGGTAATTGAAACTAATACAGTCAAATGTGTTTTTCAATATTCAAATTACTATATCTTTCTATAACAAATTAGAGATAAGTTAAATTAAAGGTTTTTCAAAAGTGATTTTTAGTAAAAAAGGTATACCCTCATTTTCAGCTTCAGAAGTAAGTAATATCTCGGTGTTTGATAATATTTTAATACTTTCTATTTGAGTGTTATCAAAATATTCAGGAAGCTTAATTACTTCCATTAATTTTTGATCATAATTAATATTAAAATCTCTAAGTATATATAAATATTGTTTGACATTACCTGATGAATATCCCGACAAAACCATCAATTTAAGATCTTCATTATAATCAGCTCCAGTGATCAAACCATTAACATTTATTTCTCCAACTGGAATTAACGAAACGTCCTTTTGATCTTTTGGAATCTTATAGATTTGAGTAATTTCATTAAGTCTATTTTTAGAAAACAATAATATACTTTCTTCAAACGTAGTTATGGCTTCAGCATCATACTCATTAAAATAATTTGATTTAAAATTAATTTGAGATTTATAAGAAATTAGGATGCTGTCAATATTAAAAGTTCTCTTATTTAATTTATATATTTTTAAATCCTTTCTCATTCCATAGTTATTACCAATATCAGCTATATATATAAAAGACTTATCAGCAGAAAGGTCTTCCCAATCAGTATTTGAAATTTTATTTAAAGAAAACGTATTCTTAATTTTTCCTTGTAGATTAATTACATATAAAATAGATTTATTTCCAGAATCATTATGTGTTATAAAGTCATTTTCAAAGCTTTCTATTCCTGAAGTTTCATGTAGTAAATTTTTGGGTAAATCAATTTTTTTAAAGCTAAATTGAGAATATGATAATTGATTTAAAATTAAAATACTTAGAAATAAATATAATTTTAAGAAATATTTCATGATAATTATTTTTAATTATTATTGATAAAAATTATTTAGTAAAGGCTTTGTTATTAAATAAGCATTTTTTAACTAATTGAGTACCTATTAAAAACTGCATGCACAGATCCTAAAAAACCAATATTAAGACTACTATAACCTGCTGTAGTATTGGAGGATATTTTAGTATTATTATTTTTAAGTTTAAAGAAAAAATATTAACAGGATATGATGAGATACAATGTAGGAGGTATAATTTTTTAGTATTTTTCGATATAAGTTTAATATAATTAACAAAATTTTGATCAGTCATTTCAGTAGAAACAACAATTTCTTTATTAAACTTCTCAAACACAAAATTGATATAATCTGTTTTTATTAGAGATTGTTGATGGTAATTTTATCCCATATGGTTTAAATTTCAAAAGTCTTAATTTTTAAAGTGAATAAATAGACTCGATACCATTTACATACTTAGAGTTCTTAGTCATTCTAAAGGGAAAACTATTGGTAATATTATTTACATTATCATCATAAATATCATTGTATTTGATTTCTAATATTTTAGAATTATCATCATAAACTTTATGTAGAAAAGAGTTGTTATTTTTGTGTATCTTAAAATACGATTGTTTATCATCAATTGTAATTCTATAGCTTTTATCATTTGATATATAATAACATCTAGAATAGCTATTAAGTAAAACGGGAGAAACACTATTTAGACCATATCTGCTGTAAATAAAACTATCTTCTAACGGCTTAAAAATATCTGATAGATCATCTGTAAGATTAAACCCCTGAATTTTTGTTGTTTTCTTTGTCCCTAAGAAACCTTTTTTAATTTTTATTTCTAATTTAGGTTTATTAATATAACTAAAAAGGTCACCATACCAACGGATACGTATTTTAATTCTTTCAGTACATCCTTCAACATTTTCATGATAATTATTAAGATTAAAATTATCAAAATAAATATTATTAATTATTCGTTTGTTAAATGAAAAATTAAACATCGAAGAGTTAATATTAACTAATGATGTAATTTCGTCATTTGTTAAATCATTTATTAAAAACTTTCTTTCATATCTGTATGATGATTCTTTATCTTTAATTTTATAATTCATGTGTTATTATTACTTACTACTTTTACCATATTTAATTCCGTAAAGAATATTCTTTACATTTTTGTCATTTGGGATAATTTTAATTTTGTCAACAATACATGTAGAATTCGATTCTATTATATAATTTATAGAATTATCTTTTGATGTACCATTAACTAAATTCAAAAAGCCTGGTCCAAATTTTGATTTTTTTTGAAAAGCTGTTACTCCAATCACATTGTTCTCTAAATAATAATTAGTAATATTTACTTCTGAAAGATCTTTACTGCATATAGCAATTTCAGAATTGATAATTTTAATATTATCACCATTAATTATACTATTTTCTCCAGCACTTAAAGCTTTATCTAGAGATTTATTAATTAAAACATTTTCAATCTGTAGTTTACTACCAGAAATATCTATAGCATCATTTCCTGAATTAACAAAAGAGGTGTTAATAATCTTACCAGTGCAGAAATCTGCATCTAAGGCATCGGCAAATGAATTATTAAATTCAGAGTTGATTATTTCAAAGTCAGAGTTAAAAATATTTAACAAATCATCACCTGATAAATTTCTGGATATTTTACAATTATTAAAAATAACATCAGAGAGTTATAAAAAGTAAGAGATCCTGTTAAGTTCCAGTCATTTGAAGAAAAGTTTGATAAATTTTCTATTTCGACATAATTAAAATTTGAGATATCTTCTGCATTAATTACACTGACCCCTGTATTTGATAAATCAGAGGATGTTATTACGATTGGATTTGTTTCAGTTCCATTGAAATTTAATTTAGAATGAGATATAAGCCCACCACCATTAATAAGGTCTAGGTAAACTCCAGCTTCAAAATTAACGTTGTATTCACTGGGAACTGAAAAAACTTTATCTAAGGTATATTTGCCCTTTCGTAGAGTAATAACATTATTTAATGAATCATTGATAATAAAATCTAAGTCTAAAAGTGAACTAGACATTGTAGTTGGATTGAAATAAATAGGAAGATTATTAATCTTTGATGTTCTATGATTAAAGTTATTATTGTTTAACCCAAGAATATTATAAAAAAAAGTGACATTACTTATATTTATATTTTCATTATTTAAAAAATCAAAATTTATTAATTGGGGTTTATCGTAATTTAAGTAATTGGGATTTATGATATTATTAGTAATAGGTTTGGAAACTATAGAATCATTTATCAAGATATAATTCAACTCTAAAGGTAACGAAGAAGTGTTCGTAAATTCTAAAACAATATCATCATCGTTTAGTAATAAATTCGCAAAAAGAATTTGATCCTTTGAATTCAAAAAATCTTTAATAATTTTTTGATTACTATATAAAAATCTTTTTGGATAACTATAAAAGGGAGATTCTCTGTGAATCAATTTTTCTTTTTCATACATTTTAGATTTAACAATTTTAAAAAATGAGTCTAAATAAGGTTTATTAGAAATTCTGTTTAGATTTTTAGTGTATAATTTCTGTAATTGAAAACTACTAAATATTTTTTTATGTAACTTTTTGTCAGTAAAAGATAAAATTGAGTCAGAAAGGGCATTAGTAAATATATTAGTTTTATATCGTCCATTTATTTCATAACTATTTCTCATAAACCCAAATTCACGTGAAATAGGCTCTACAAGGTTTGTGATAGGATTGTAATAATATCTTAGATTTAAAGTAAATTTAGAATGTAAGCCAGAAATTAAGTCTGTAGTAGCATAATCTATAGCAAATTTTTTCAAATCAAAAATAGCATCTGGTGATATTTGATTATTTAAAAAAGATTGCCATAAATTTTTTAAACTTTGAACTCTATTTTTAAGAATTTCATCATTATTAATTTTTTTTTTATTAAGAACTACAATACCATTTAGACCCGGTTTAAAAATAATACCATCTCTAAGGTTGTTATTTTCAATCAGGTCAGTATTATATGATTCTTCTAATGCAAACAGCCCCTTATTTTCACCGTTAATTTTGATGGTTATAAAATCAAACCTAGGGGTAATTAAACCTTCTTTTTTTTGCATTTCATGACCAACCCAGTCAGCTAAATAGCCTCTAGTATTTGGAATAAGTAACTTAAACTTACTCATACCCATTATTGTTTGACCATCCTTAACTTCAACATTAAAGGAATTTCTATCAGACTCAACATGATCTAAATATTGACCTGTTAGGGATAATTTTACACGATATTTTTTGTTGTTAAAAGTAATTTTAGCAGGAAATTCATCAATTTTCAAATCTTCAGAAATATAACCTCTTTTATTAGCAATGTTGATAAGGGTGTTTATATTGTCTAAGTGCTTAAACTTAATATCTATTATAAATGTGTTTGAATTCGAATTAAATGAAGATATATAGTTTGCGATAAAGTCAAACTTAACTTCAAGTAAATCACCAACAAAATGAACGACATTGTCGATTTTTTTATTTCTATTTAAATAAATTCCATAAGAAACAGATGAAAATGTTATTAAAAATATTAAAACTGAGGTATAAAATAGCTTATGAAAATTCCATTTCTTAAGAAGAAATAATGCATCTTTAACAATTTTATTTGTGTGTTTTTTTTTTATTATCATCCAATAATACCTTTATTATCAAGTAAAGTGAATTTTATATTATTGTCAAAATTCTGTAACTCAAGTTTTAGCTTGTTGACATCATCAAAGTTTTCAAGTTCAACAGAAAGTGATATTTCGATAAGGTCTGATGTTTCATCAATTCTTCTCAAATTAACATTTAGACAATGATTTGAAACAGTATCAATAATTTGTTTACTGCTTAAGACATTAGGATTTAGACACAAAATAGTTAAGAACAAATTTTGATTATCATAATATTTAGAGGAAAAAAGTTTTATTATGGTAATTATACTTAAAATTAAAACCAAGGCAATAATAGTAATTAAGGCTTGATTAGCTCCAAAACCCAGGCCGATAGAAATAGCCAGAAATAGATATGTTAACTCCTCAGGTTCTTTAATAGCACTTCTAAATCTAATTATTGATAAGGCACCTACTAAGCCTAATGATAGAGCAAGTGATGATTTTACTACAGTAATAATCAGCATAGTTGTTAAAGAAAGTACAACAAAATTTCTAGAAAATTGTTTTCTATTAGAAATAGAATTCCCGTAGTTAACATACACATAAGATAAAACAAAAGATAATAGAGCAGCAAGTAACAAATTAAGTATAAAGTCTGGAATTGATATATTTGGAATTTCAAATAGTTCTAATGAGTTTAGTTGGTTTTCTAGTACATTTCTTGTGTTTACATCAGCAGGTAACGAATTCTCGAGCAATGCGTCATTACTTGTAGCATAATCAGATGTATTATTATTTTGAGAAAAATTAACATTGTTAATAAAAAAAAGCAGAATAGATATAATTAGTTTATTCATAATTAAAAAATTTCTATTTAAAATTCAAGGGGTAAATATATAAAAAATCTTAGATTTTATGTTGTAAGGTAAAGTAATTTATTTCATTTTTATTAGAAAAAATAATGGATTTTTATTAACTAAAATAATAGTCTAAAATTTAATTTTTTAAATGTGAAGGTTTTTTTGGTAATGATTTTAAAAATTTGTCAATAATTTTACTATTTGGAAAAATAATAACCCATGCAGTTAAAAAAATAAGTTTGAAATCAAGAATAATAGATTGATTATGATAATACCATATTTCAACTTCTGCTTTGTATGGAGCTATTTTATCTTTATAAAATTGATGTTTATCTCCATCAAAATCAGAAATCCATTTTTCCTCATCTCTAAAAATTATTGATCCAATTCCAGTTATTCCAGGTTTAGATTTATATATTTTATCTCTTTTGTAAATAGGGAATTTATCAAAATCTACTTGCATTTGGGGTCTTGGACCAACTATTGACATACTCCCTGCTATGACATTAAAAATTTGTGGCAATTCATTTATTTTTGATTTTCTTAGAATTTTTCCAAATGGTAATACACGAGGGTCTTCTCTTAACGTCAAACTACCTGAACCAATGTTAGGACTGTTTTTTTGCATAGTTGCAAATTTAATTATATAGAATTTTTTATTTAAAAAACCCAGTCTTTTTTGTAGATAAAAGACTTCACCTTCACCAGTAAATTTTAAAATAATTATAACAGTGAAAAGTAATGGGAATAATATTATCAAAGAAACTATTGAAATAAATAAATCTATTAGTCTTTTAACCATCATACCTATTTATAAAATTTATTAGGTCCTTCAAAAAATCTATTATTTGGATTTTCATTATAGTAATTTACATACCAATCTAATGTTTTAATTAACGCATCTTTCCAGTTAGTTTTTGGATTAAAGCCAAGTATAGTTCTTGCTTTTGTTAAGTCAGGGCATCTTCGTGAAACAGATCCTGGGTACGTTGGTGATAATTCATAACTTCCTTTGAAATTAAAGTATTTTCCAGTTTCTTTCACAAGGTCTTCTATAGTTATTTCGACATCATTTCCAATATGAAAAATATCATTTTTAGCTTTTTCGCATTCCATTGCCTGTATGGTTCCTAAAGCCCCATCATCTATACCACAAAATGCTCTGGTTTGAGTAGCTCCATAAATTTTGAAAGGAGATTCACCATCTATAAATCTCTCTACTAAATGAGGAATTACATGACCAAATCCCATTTTAGGCCCAATGATATTATTATATCTAATTATTTTACAATTGAATCCGAAAATTCTAGAATAATTTAGAAAGCCTGATTCTCCTAGCATTTTAGTGACAGCGTAGGTAAATCTGGGATGACCGATAGGATCTACACACAAAGGAATATCCTCAGATGTAGGAACTTTATAGCCAAATTTATCAATTGTTCCAGAGTAACACTCACTGGTTGAAGTAAACAAAACATTTTTTAAAGAATTATTTTTAACCCATTCTAAAGAATTATAAATTAAAGCAGTATTAACCCTGATTATTTCATGTGGATTTTCAAGCGTGTTATTAACTCCAATCATTGAAGCAAGCATATAAAAATCGTCGTAAGCTTTGTCTAGTAAATTAAAACTTGTTTTTTCAGTAAAATCAGCTTTTATGAGATTTATTTTATTTTTTTTAATAAAATTCATAAATATCTCATCATCTTGATTATGATGAAAGTTATCGGCAATTGTTATGTCATAATTTTCACGTTTAGATAAAATACGTGCAATTCCTGAGCCAATGAACCCACCTCCACCTAATATTAGAACTTTTCTTTTCATATTGTTTTATATATCCCCTCTACCGAGAACTTTTACTTTATTATTTTTATTTAATTTTATAATATTTTTTTTATTTAAAATACCCAAAGTATCTAGTATTTTGACATTAGACATCTTACTTATTTTAGAAATTACTTTTGGATTTTTATATTCACTATGAGCAGTAGTAAAAACAATAATATCCCAACTCATACTTAGTTTTTTATTTAAATCTTGTGATACTTTTACATTAATTTCTTCCCAATATTGGACATATGGGTCATGTGTCTCTACTATAGCTTTATTTTCAACACAATTCAAGTAAAATGGCTCAACTGGAGAATATCTAGTATCCCCAACATCGCTTCTATATGAAACACCTAATAATAATATTTTTTTATTGATCATTGAATCTAAATCAAAAACCTTCCTCATGAATTCAAATGCGTAATGAGGCATTTTATCATTAATTTTAACTCCTTTTTCACTTTGTTCTAAACTATCATTACTATTAAAATGATTAATTTTTGCCCATGATGCTAATAGTGGATCCTTGGTCAAACAATAGCCTCCAACTCCGATACCTGGATACATTAAATTTGAATGTGTTGGCCTCATTCTTATAGCATCAACAATTTCATACAAGTTTACTCCAGCTTCTTCAGCATATCTTGACCACTCAACTGCAAATGCAATATTCATTGCTCTGTATGAGTTTTCTAGCACTTTAGCCATTTCTGTAGCATTTGTGTTCACTAATCTGGTTAATGGATATTCTACAATTGAAATAATAGTTTTCAAAAAATTTTCGGTTTCTAAAGACGAGTTTTCGTCAATTCCAGAGTAAACTCTGTAAAAATTTTTAATAGAATTAATATATTCAGGACCAGGCATAACTCTTTCGTATGAATGACCTATTTTAATTTTATCAGCAGAAAGTTGTCTTTTTTTTAATTCATCTTCGATAATGGGTTTTACAACTTTTATACATGTTCCAGGTGGAACGGTAGTTTCTACTAAAATTAAAACATCTTCCTTACAATTTTGTCCAATAGTTCTAATTGCATTTTTGAAAGGATTTAAATCAACATTAAATGAATTTAAATTTCCTTTACTATCAGAATTTTTTTGCACATCTAAATTAATATCCACAATAATAACACTAGCATGAGAATATGCCGAGACATCATAAGTGGCTAAAAGATTTCCTTTTTTTATAGAATTTTGATAATATTCTTCAATTTTTGGGTCTGAGGATTTAATTGGAAAAATACCATTGTTAATATTATCAATAATTTCTATACTTTCTTTTCTATCAACTCCAATAACAGCATAATCTTTCTTTTTAGAGTTAGAAATCACTAAAGACATTACAGCCCCTACAAAACCTAAGCCTTGAACAACCACAACTTCTTTGTTATTATTTTTATTTAAAAATTCTACTAAATCCATAATTTATTTTTGTACTGTTATAACTGTTTTTTGAAAAAATAATAGGTAAATCTAAGCATCAAAAAAAATTAATCATGTTTGTTTATAATTAATTTATATGATTCACAATATTGTTTTGAAATTATTTTTGAATTATTCTCTCTTAATATTTTAGGATATAATGTTTTAATATAGTTAAAGTAATCATTTCTAAAAGAAATATCATTAATAAATTTATCAATGATGCAAATTAAACTCTCTGGTTTTCCGAAATCATTACAGTTAGCAGTATATTTTTTTCCTAATAAATCAAAAGCACCTCTACATCCATATGTGATTAATGGTTTGTTTAATACTAAAGCTTCACACATTGCAATACTTATACCTTCTCTTAATGACGGAAGAACTATAAAATCTGATTTTTTCATGTATAAAGTTGTCTCTTTAGTAAAGCCAATAAATTTTACAAAACTATAATTTTTTAATGATTCTAAAGCAAGGTTAATTTTACTGCTTTTTCTTTTTTTATCAATTTTTCCCAAAATATAAAAAGAATTAATTTTATAACCATTTGCAAGAAGGCCTTTTATCAAATCAGGTAATATGTGGAAACCCTTAAGTTCACTTATTCTTCCAAGAAAAGTAAAAGTGATTGGTCTTGATGAAGAAAAATTTGGGTCCCAGAAAGTTTTATTTTTTAAATCATTTGAAATTAATCTTTTACTACTAACTCCGAAACCAATTGTATTTAAATTTTCAACACTTAATGAACTTGATTTAAAAATTTTATAATCAGATTTATTTAATGTAAAAATTTTCTCTATACCTACTAAAAGTAATGTTGAAATTTTTGAAATAAAATTTTGTTTTTGAAAAATCCAGCCATGAATTGTAAGTATAAGTTTTTTTCTAAAAAAATTAGATAAAAAGAAAAAAGAAGGTCTAAATAATGTAGAACTCATCTCAACATGAATAACATTAGCTTTAAAAAATAGTTTATAAATTTGAAAAAAAGAAAAGTCCTCAATAAATAAAATATTAGAAAAGTTTACATCTTCGCTATTAAAATCAATTCTTAAATTATGTTTTTTTGTTAAAACATAATAATTGGAGTTAAAAGTTTTTTTGTTATGTTCACATATTTCTTTAAAGAAAAGATTAAATGCGCCGATGTCTTGAATTACATGAATAATCATTATTTATAACTTTATTTTACGACATGATTTTTTATTATAAACTATTTTTGAGAGCCATTATACTCAATTATAAACTGTTTTAAAGATATCTGACGTTTTTTGTTTTTTCTGCCATAAAAAAAAGCACCACATGCACCATCAATATTATATGAATCAGGAATAATATATTCAAATAATCTTAACCAAAAAAATAGTAATTTAAACATTTTACCAATTGATTTACTTCTAAAAATGGATCTAAAAAAGTATTCTACAGACCAAAGCATAGATTGACCAATTCCACCAATGTAACCGGTTGATATTTTTTCAAAATTTTTAAATAAAATTCGATGACCAAGTACAGTAAACCTTGTTAAGTCATAGGCACCTTCATGAACATGTTGAAGAAATGGAGTTTCAGCGTAAACTAATCCATTATTTTTTAAAATTCTATGAATTTCTCTAACAACTAGATTTGGATCATATACATGTTCTAAAACAGCTTGGATTAAAATAAAATCAAAAATGTTATCATTAAAAGGCATGGAGGATGCGTCTCCAATAAAATCAATAAATTTTGAATCATAAACATCAAAACTTGTAATATTGTCGTGAAATTTTTTGTATAAGATTTCTACACCCACTCCGACAGACCCACCACCAATAATTAAAATTTTGGGATTATTAAGTTTGTTTAATCTTTCCGAAATATTTATTAAATTATTAGTAGTAGTTCTATTTGAACCATTTAATAGATTCTTAAGACTTTTTAATAAATATCCAGAGTAAACAGATCTTTTCAAAGAACTACTAGCATTAGAATTAATTAAAGAAGTTTTTGAGAACAATGAATTCTTAAAATCAATTAATACTGGTTTTTTATTATTTAGATAATCAACATGTCCAAATTGACTACAATCTTTATTGTTACAAAAAAATTTATTTTTTTTTGTTGTAAATTCATTTTTACATGATGGACAAATATAATTCGCTTGCATTATTTTAATTATTTAGAATAAATTTTTAGCCAAGTTAATGCTGTTTTATTAATAGAGAAGTGTTTTTCAATAAACTTATATAACTTATTTGAAATCATTACTTTTTCTGATAAATCTTTATTTAAAGTTTTTATTATTGCATCTGAAAGGGATTTATAATTCATGGTCTCAGCTAAAATAATCAAATCTTTAGGAAATTTTGAAACAATTCCTTCATAAGTTGAAACTACAGGTATTTTAGAAGCTATTGCTTCTATTAAAGCTAAACCAAAACCTTCTCTTTTGCTGGAGCTAACAAAAACATCAGCTACATTGTACCATAATTTAGTATCCTCTCTTTTACCTAAAAAAGTTACTTTATTAATTATGTTTAAATTTTCAGCTTGATTAATTAATTTTGTTTTTAATGGACCGTCACCAATAATAATTAAATGTAAATTTTCGATTTTAGACAAACATAAATTAAATGAAAATAAAAGATTTTCATAATCTTTTTCCCACACTAATCTGCCGACGGCTAATAAGATCAAAGTTTCGTTTGAAATTTCAAGTTTTTCCCTTAGTTTATGACGATGAGCAACTTGGGGTTTAAAATTTGATAGCTTAATCCCGTTATATACTATTTTAACTTTAGTTTTTGTTCCTGAATTGGATTCAATAAAAGATTT
>MDTG01124861.1_pt1 | contig 13897 bp, 9 predicted proteins | sample 811421 | NCBI WGS metagenome assembly MDTG01 (sample SAMN05326645, study PRJNA326480) | marine metagenome | isolation source: seawater | place: Pacific Ocean: South East | collected 2011 | reverse complement strand
TTTTATTTTTATCAAAATGGACTTAAAGCAAAAAACAAAAATTTGTTTATGTTCGTATTTCTCTTTCTTCTATTAGTAATTAATCTTCCATCACAATTTAATTCTTATATGGGAATAGGTAAGTTATTTCTTAATGGAATTGCAGGATTTGGTAATTTTGGTTTTCGAACATTTGCTCCTGCAAGTTTTGATTTATTAATTTTTTATCCCTTATCAAAATTATTACAAAATAAAATTCGAGAATTTGCAATCTTTGGTTTTATAGTTTCTTTATTTCATTATTACTTGATTTTAATTTTGCTTATCTCATTAATTGCATATTTATCTTATCGAAATAAAAAAAACTATTTACTTTACTCTATAATTTTTACGATTTTAATTTTTACAATATTTGATCAAATTGAAATTTTTAAATATCTAGGTGCGATTATATTAAATTTGAAAAAAAATTACTTTGTAAACATAAATTTGATTCCAGTTATTTCTGTCGGCACAATTATCAATTCTGGCATAGATAGTAACTTTATATATTATTTTAATTTCGAAAATTTTAATTTTTATAAACCAGAATTTATGATTTCCAATTTTTCACCCACTCTGGGCGTGTTTAATGGCGAAGCCTCAATTCCATTAGAAAAAATTATTTTATTTGTTGTATGTTTAAGAGTATTAAAAACTAAAAAAGAATATTTAAATTTCAGTATTGTTCTTTATTTTGTTTTGACATATTTAATATCAAGTATTTTATTTTCATTAAACATTTTTACTTTTCAGGGATTTATTTATCCATGGAGAATCAATTTAATATTATCAATAATTTGTTTTATGTTGCTTTTCTCTTTTATAAAGTTTGAGATTAAATATTACAAACTTTTAAATCTGTTTCTTTTAATTACCATTCCACTTTCATTTTACACTTGGAATTCTTACACAAGCCTTGATATCGACTTCAACAACGAAATCGCTTTAAAAGTAAAAAACATATCAAGAGAAACAAAAGTTTTGATGCCATTAAATGAAACAAAATATGCTTATGAGTATGACATGCCAAATTTCTATATTTCTTATTTTCATCCAATAGATTGGTTCAATATTCAATTAATGGAGGAATATTTCACAAGATCAGAACATTACAAAAATATATATTCATTTAATTTTTGTTCCGACATAGCAAAATATAAATCTGATAATAATTTAAACATTGAATACATATTTATAAACGAAAAAACTATTAACGACAAAGAGTTTTGTCCAGATTACGTTTATTTATTTGAGGAAAATCAATAATTTAATCTATTATTAATTTTTTATTTTCTATCCAGTGAAATATTGCATAAAACTTCCACAATTCTCTTGTATTGAAATAGGACATGTCGCCTAATTTATGTAATTCCAAAAACTTATTTACAATTTGAAAATCTTTAGAGTACTTACTTATTAATTCAATAGCAGAGCCTTTATCCCAATTTTCAAAATTAGGTGAAAACCCTTGTTTTGATTGTTTTGAGAATTTTTTATTAGTGTATATCTTCAGCAAATCTCTTAGCTCGTGTTTCGAATACGTAAAATGCTTGAATAGACTTCTTTTTACTTTGTTATTAAAAGAATACTGCAAGATACGTTCGTCAAGGTAAGGAGGTCTTACTTCTAAACCATTTAACATAGAGCCTATGTCTGCCTTTGGTAAAATATTTGTAGCTAAGTAGAAAGTTAAATCTAATTTTTTCAGATTGTTATAAAAACTGTTATCATCAAAATCTATTTCATATATCAATTTTTGATATAGAAACTCTTGTTTATGTTCATCAATATTTATATTCTGCCAAAAAAGTATTTGAGTAAACAAGTCTCTATCTATTGTTTGGAAAAATTTATAATATTTATAATATTTATCCGAATTTCTCAAAGATAGATTAAATAAATTTCCTAAAAAACGCATATTTAGTATTCCATTCAAGATTTTATTCTTCTGTATAATTGCAGCTTTATGCCATTCGTAACCTAAAAACATTTCATCAGCACCATCTCCACTAAGAACCGCTTTAGTATGTTTAGAAACATTTTTATACAAGTAAAAAGAAGGTATGATACTTGGATCACCTATTGGTTCAGAAGTTGATGATAAAAATTCATCAATTATTTCATTAATTTCATTTTGTTTAAAAATAATATGTTCATGTTCGAAATTTAATTTTTTTGCAATAAAGAGCGACTTGGATGATTCATCAAACACCTCATTATCAAAACCTAAACTAAATGTTCTGACATTTTTATCCAATTCATGCTTTGTAACAAGTGCTAAAAGGCTGGAATCGATACCACCACTTAAAAGAATATCTACATTTGTATCTGCATCCAAATGGTCATTAACTACATCTTTGAATACATCTTTAAAACTTTTATTTTTATCTGGCACTTTTGCTAAATCATTATTGCATATTGAATTAACGAGTCGCATTGAAGAAATATCAAATTCTATATAACTGCCTGGCTGAACTTTTTTTACCCCAGCGATTGGATGTGAAGAGTTTGTGAATCCACCAAAATAAATAAAACTTTCTATTTCTTTTTTTGAAATTATATTTGTCTCAAATTCTTTAGATTGAAACGTGGATAGTTCAGAAGAGAATACAAATGGAAATTTATTTGTCTTGGCATAATAAAGTGGTTTTATTCCAAACCTATCCCTAGAAATATAAACCTTTTTTTCATTTTTTTTATAAAATGCATAGGCGTACATTCCGTTAAATTTTGGAATAGATCTGGAATTAGATAGAATTTCTAACATCAATTTTGTATCACTTTTTAGACTGCTCAAATTAAACGTATCTCTCAGTTCAGAGAAATTGAAAATTTCTCCATTGTAGACTATGTGATCGCCTTTATTATTGATCATAGGCATTTGACCTTCATTTAAATCTCTTATTGATAACCTTGCAGAACCAAGATGCAGATAGTTATTATCGATTTCGATTATTTTGTAGTTTTGTTCGTCTGGGCCACGATGCGATAATTCTAATGTAAGCTTTTCTATTAATTTAGGTTTTTTTTGAGAAGAAATAAACCCAACTATACCGCACATTTCTTAATTATAACTGTTGTATTTGTAACTATTGATTTATTATAAAAGATATGAATCGGGGATTATCTATTGTTATTCCGGCCTTAAACGAAGAAGAAAACATTCCAGTCTTGCTTAAAGAGTTAAATGAGCTATTTGAAAATTTTGATTATGAAATTATTTTAGTTGATGATTTTAGTGATAAAAAATTACAAGACACTTTAGACTTAAAAAATTATGAGAATGTAGTAATTACAAGAAATACTTTTAGGCAAGGGCAATCAGAATCGATACTAAATGGAATTAATTTATCAAATTTTGATACTATAGGATTGTTGGACGGAGATGGTCAAAACCCCCCTGCCGAGCTTAAAAAATTATATGATACATATTTATATGAAGGCAACAATGAAATTGCAGTTGTTGGTAAAAGATTAAAAAGACAAGATTCATTATCAAAAAAAATTCCTTCATATATTGCAAATTTTTTACTCCGTTTTTTAACAAAAACTAAAAGTAAAGATTTAGGCTGTAGTTTAAAAATATTTTCAAGGAATTTAATTGATGATATTGAATTTGAAGGAGATTTTCATCGCTTTTTAACACCTTTATTTGAAGTAAGAAATATAAGAATTATTGAAATAGGAACAGAGCATAATCAGAGAGAATACGGAAATTCAAATTATGGAATTCAAAGAGTGTTTCCAGTTATAGTAGATGGGATTCTTTTTTGGTTAACCAAGGGTGGAACAAAACCATCTAAATATGTATTAGGAAATATAACATTGTTATTTTTGTTTATTTCATCTTTTTCAATTGTATGGGCAATCTATCAAAAGTTAGTGTTAGGTGCATTTATTCACCGTAATCCGTTATTCACAATTGGTGTGATATTTTTCATTGCAGCACTTCAATTTTTAAGTGTTATTATTTTGAAAAATAAAAATTAGTAAAATGTCTTCATTAAAACACATACCTAGAGGAATTATTTATCATAAGCTTGGATACGATTTTAAAAATATTTTTAGGGTTTTATTTGCAAAGCTTGATGACAAAAAATTAATAAAAAAATTCGAAAATATATTTGCAAATTACAACAATAGTAATTTTTGTGTAGCCTTTCCTTTTGCACGAATGGGAATCTATTACAGCTTAAAATCTCAAAATTTTCCCAAAAATACTGAAATAATTATGCCTCCAATCACAATAAAAGCCATACTTGATGTAATTTTAGAAGCTGGTTTAAAGCCTGTTTTTGTAGATATCAATGAAGATGATTTTTCATATAACCTTCAAGACCTTGAGTCAAAAATAACAGATAATACTAAAGCAATACTTATAAGTTATTTATACGGGATCGTTCCAGATGTTGAAAAAATAGTTGATCTTTCTAAAAAAAATAAACTATATGTTATTGAGGATTTTTCGCAATGTCTGAATGGGGAACAAAAAAATAAAAAAACGGGTAATTTTGGTGATGTTGGAATATATAGCTCTTCAACCACGAAAACACTTGATACTTACGGAGGAGGATTATGTGTAACCGATGATTCACTCATCTATGAAAAACTAATAGAATTTCAAAACAACCTACAGGAAACAAATAGAGTTGTTCTCTTAAAAAAAGTTATTCAGGATTTTTTAAGAAATTTAGCAACAAATATGCTTTTTTTTAATTTAGTGACTATTCGTCTCTTAAGATTTTTAGACTTAATAAACAAAAATAATACAACAAAATATGTTGGTTCAAGATCTACTGAAAAAACATTAGGACTTCCAAAAGAATATTTCTATCAATTTTCTTCATTCCAAGCAAAAGTAGGTCTAGAGACAATCAAAGATGTTGATAAACATGATTTTCAAAGAATAAGAAATGTACAATCTGTTAATGAAAATCTAGAAAATTTATATGAAGATAAAAATAATCAAAGCAATAAGAACGTTTATTGGCAATACTTATTCATTTTTAATAATTATGAGGATAAAAGGATATTGGATTCTTTTAGAAAAAATAGAATTGACACCGCACAAACAAGCCTTCCTTTATTGCCATATATGAAAGAGTATGGATTTAATCAGGAAACCCCCGTTGCAAAAAGAATTCATGAAAACGGATATTTCGTTCCAACTTATCATCGAATAAACAGTAAAGACTTAACAAGAGTAACTAGATCTATAAAAAATATTCTAAGTCATTGATAAAAAAATCTATCCTCATTGTTGGCTCTGGACCATCTTCTTACGCTTTTTTAAAAGCTTTAAATTTCAACGAACAAATAAAAATAACAATGATTGATAATTCAGATATTATTTTTGAAGACGAGAATGATTGTGCATTCGATTCAAAATTTTCTGGTTCGAGGATGCCAGATGAAAAAAAGGTTAATAATAATGATATTTTAATTTCTAGGGAATTTGGCGGATTTTCAAACTATTGGGGAGGCACGTTTGATAACCCTTCGGAGACGATAATTGAAAAATTTAGTAACTGTGGTATTGATATTTTAAAGTATCTAGATTTAATTGAAAACTTCATCCCAACCATCAAATATTCACCAGGCTATAACTCGAAAAATAGTAAAAATCTTAAAGTTGAGAATAGTTTGTTCAAAATCAAAACTTTAGAAAGTTTTAGACAAAACGGTTTTAAGACTATTGATTCAAAAATAGCAATAAACGAGTCAGCTTTTCAAAATTCAGAAAAGGAACCAAAAATATGTAAATTTTGTAGTGGGTATGAATGGGCATGTAAGCCAAGTACAATTTGGAACTCCAAAAATTTTTTTTTGGATCTTATTAACTCAAACAAGTTAAATTATGAAAAAGAGACCCAACTATTTTCATTCAAGGAAACAGAAAATTATGTAGAATGTATCCTTATTAAGGACGATAAAAAAATTATTAGAAAATTTGATAAATTAATTCTTGCTTCTGGTCCAGCATCTACATCTAAAATATTTCTACAATCTGAAATTTTCAAAAAAATTATATTAAATTCGTCTGATTTAATTCAAGTACCGTTTATTAAAACTTTTAAGACAGAAAAAAAACGTCACTCTTTTGCTGACTTATTTTTATATTTTCAACATCAAAATACTGATGTCTCAACATATCAGCAAATATACTTATTTTCAAAGTCTGTACTTTTACTAAGTAGTAATACTATTAAGTTAAATAATTTGTTAAAAATAGTTCCTTCATTCTTTATGTCTATTGCAGGTGGAACATTTATATATTTAGATAGTGATATATCATCAAAAATTGCTTACTATATTCAGAATAATGACGTTAAAACTGAATTAATTAGTTCTGATTCAAAAATGAAAAAAGTTTTTTTAAAAGAAATTCAGATAAAACTTAGAAAAAGTGGAATATTTCTACTCAATTTTCTAAGAAATGATTTTTTACATGGTAAAAGTTATCATTTAGGTTCCCAATTTCCCTTAGACAATAAAAGATCAGACATATCCAGTGACAGATTAGGTAGGGTTGCAGGCTTGTCAAATGTTCATATTATTGATTCATCTACACTCCCCAAAGTTAATACGGGCCCAGTTACAAAATTAATTATGGCTAATAGTTTTAGGATTAGCGACGAATTATTTAATTAAGGAGATTGTTGAAACTACCACCTAATCTTTTAAAAAGTAAGAATTTATATATAAAATTAACAATTTTTTTATTGTTTGGATTAGAAATTTATTACCTTTTGAATTATTTTGAATTCAATATTTTTTCTGTTCTTCACCCAGTTTATATATCATTGATTTTCTATTTAATTTATTTATTTATTGTTGAAAAATATTTTGACAACACATTGCCAATAATTTTGATTGGAGTTTTTATACTTTCAATTATTTTTTCATCTAAATTAATCAACTTTGTAGAAATAATAAATATTTATTTTGATACAGATAATTTTGATTATCAGTATCCACTATGGACTTATATTGTAAATGAAAAACCTCAAAGCAATTGGTTCGAACATTTTGGTTTTGGTCATAGATTTGTAGGCCAAGTTCCTCTAAATTATCTTTTGTTTAAATTAGTGGGAATACACGATGTACTAAATCTCAGTTCTTTTAATTTTTATATAATCATACATTATTTGCTTTCTGCAACTGTTTTAAGAAAATTATCTATAAAATTAAATTTAAATAAAATTGAAAGCTTTTTATTTATTATTACTATTTTGACTTCCAATCTTTTATTATTATGGCAGTCTTTTATACATTTTCCAGCATTTGTTCTTGGTCTTTCAATTGCTTTACTCAGCTTGTTCTCAAAAAATAGAGAACAGTTGTTATATCTAATTGTTGCAAATTATGTTTTAGCCTCGGGCAGTCATTTACAGTATCTATTGATGGTCAATTTATTTTTAGTCTTATACTTTTTCATATCGTTTGCATTAAGTAAAAATTTCAAAAAATTTGGTCGTGATGTTGCAAATATCTTTATTTCAAATTTGTTAAACATAGTTCCAATTTTTTATTTTTTCGAAACACTATTTATTAGTGATAGAGTAAGGGCTTCAGAATTTATAGATTTACCAGTAATAGATGTAGAAACTGTAAAATCAATATTTTTTCAATATTCAGATTTTACAATAAACAGTTTGAATTATGACCTTCATACAACTTCTTTTATAGTTTTCTTAATTTTCATTTTTATTTTAAAGACAGATGAATTGATAGTTAAAATGTCATTAACTGTCTTTTCAATATTTGTACTATTTTCCTCGATTGGTTTTAACCTTTTTTCAAATTTATTCATATTCAGATATGTTTCTAATTGGCAAAGATTTAGTCACATATTGGTATTTTTGATAATAACACTGATTTTTATAATTTTAAATAAATTAGCAGTCTTCTCATTACCATTTTTTAAGTATCTAATAATTATTACAATTTTAATCTCATCTTTTAATAGGTTGAATTATTTCATGAATAATCAATTAAATATTGAAAGTAGTGATGTAGAGATAACTGAGTTAATGAAAGACATTGGTAATTCTTTTAGAGTTGCAACGGTGTGCTTCGATACTCAAATTGATACTAATAAGAGTTATTTTAAATATGATTACAGGCCGAATAGAGGTTATTTATTCAATAAAGATATTAGATGGGCAGGTATTTATGACAGTTGGGTTACAAAGGGTTATAAATTCTATTTTGAACAACTCAGTCAAGTAAAATCTCAAATACCATATGGGGGAGGATGGTATTTTGCAAGAAAAGGATCACAATTTGATCTAAAAATGGCAGAAGCTGCAAATATAAAATATTTATTAATGCCAAAATCACAGGATTGTATAGAGACCAATGGATTAGATGTATATAAAAAATCAAAAAACTTTGTAATTTTCCAACTTCAAGATCCTGTTGAGAGGATATATTTTCCAAATCAAGTAGTTGAACTTGCTAGAGTTTCTTCATTTGAGTCAAGATTTTTACTTCATGAAAAAATTTACACAGTTAATCTAAATAGCTCAGACAAAAAAATTGATGAAGAATTCTCTATGACTTTTCTTGATGATGGAATCAATATTGTGACCATAAGTGGAAAAAGATTTGCTCTATTCATTAAAAACGAATCGGTTAGAACAGCAGGCTCCTCAGAAGAATTTAATGAATTAATTTTGAAAAACTATGTTCCACTTAGCTCAAAGTCTCCTTATTTCAGTTACTTTCTATTTGAAAATGAACTTGAAAATGATTACGAAATTACTACGAAAGATTACACTGATGATCTAGTTTCATTTAATCCATCCAAAGTTGAAATAATTTCTACAAATTTTAAAAATGGTGAGTTCAACTTACAATTAGCAAACTCAGAAGATAATTTTCTAGTTTATACAGATTCGTGGGATCCCGGATGGACTGCGTATATCGATAACAGTGAAGTAGAAATATATATTGTAAATGAGGTATTTATGGGGATTAAAATTCCTCCTGGTGCGTACACAGTTAAATTTATTTATGAAAATATTAGCTTCAAAAGATTGTTAAATATAGGATAGCTAAAGTGAAAGTGTTTTATTTATTACAGCAAGCTTTTAAATGGGGATTCTTTACAACATTAAAATTTATCTATCATGAACTTTTGTTAATCTTTCAAAAAAGAAATGAATTAATTTTTATTAGCAATGAAGAACTTTATTCAGAAATTAAAGACCATGTCAATTTAAAATCAACTGATATTACATCTCATGGTCCGGTTCCAATTCCCATTATTCATGATTCCTTTAAAAAATTACCTAATCACATTTTCCAATACTCTTTGGTTGATTTTGGTTCTGGTTCAGGCCGTGTCCTAATAGAAGCACTAAAAAATGGTTTCAATAAAGTTTACGGATACGAAATATCGAAAAATTTGTATAAGGTCTCAGTAAAAAATGTTAGAGATCAAAATCTTTATCAAAATACAATTATTTATAATAAAAACTTTTTAGATTGGAAATATGAGGAAGGTCAAAGAGTTTTCTTTATATATAATACTTCAAGCAAAGAAGTGATAAAGTTTTTAATTGATAACCTAAAACAAAAATATATTGAACTTGGACTAGAATTTTGGATAATTTATGTAACTCCTGAGCAGGATGAAATATTCCAATCAGAATTTTTTTATAAAATATTTTCAAAAGTAAACAGACAAGGGACTGGATTTTGTATTTATAAATTTATTCCATCACGTCAAAATACAATAAAGCAGGACATTGATGAATAGAAAAATTGGTTTCATTGTATCAGAGTTTCTTCCAACTAAAAATTTAATCTTTGAATCAATAAAAAATTTAAACAATAATGATTTAGTTGTTTATTTCTTACCTGTTTATTCTCCTACAAAAAAATCTAACAATAATTTATTAAAGAGAATCATTATGGAAACAAATTTTCAATACATCTTTTACAAAGTTTTGGATACTCTTTTTATCAAGTTTTTTAGATTTATATCAAGAAAATCAATAAAGCACTACGTAATTAAAAATCATATTGAGCATCATTTTTTTAATTTAAATTATGAAAAACTTTCAAAAATAGTTAAAGAAGATAAAATTGACATTCTTGTTCTGTTAACAAATCAATATATTCCTGAAAAAGTTTTAAATTCATCTAGAGAGCTTTCAATTAATGTTCACCTTGCAAAGTTGCCAGAATATGGTGGTTTGTTTAACCAGTTTTGGATGATGCTTAATAATGAGCAATTTTCATTTGTATCAATACAAATTGCCTCAAAACAATTAGATTCAGGCAGCGTATTGCTAGAGGATAAAATTGAGATAGACTATAACAAAAGTATGATGTCTCTTTACCACGATACCTCCGTTTTGGCAGGTAAATTACTTTTGGAATTTCTTTCTAGCGTAGATAAATATTTTGATCCAGAAAAAGATTACCAAAATATTGAACCAAATATCAGGAACCTTCCAAATAAGAAAGATATTAAGAATTTTAAACAAATGAAATATAAACTATTTACGTTTAAGAGTCTAATTAAGGCCATATGAGAAAATACAATATTTTTGTAGAAGAAAAATATGAAATATACTAACTTAAGAGATGATTTTGAGTTTAAATATTACTTAAATCTTGCCAATTTACATCAGAGAATTTTAACAGGTTCGATTGCCTCAACATTAAGCTCAAAAGATTTGGCTAAACTTTATAAGATTTTGATAAGGAATAACATTATGGAAGTAACTGTAGTGGAAGATAATGACAATCTTGTTGGAAGCATCTCATGTACTATTTCAAGTATTTTCAAAATTAAAAAAAATATTGATTTTATTAAGATACTAATAATCTTTTCTTTTGGTTTTTTTCGTCATCCAATAATTTGGGTAACAGAATCTTTCTATAAATTAATTTCGTACTATAAAGTATCAAGCAAAATTAACATAGTTTTTCTCTTTGTAGACAACACTCAAAGAGGAAAAAATATTGGTAAGAATTTAATTCAATCTGTATTAAAAAAACACAACAACTCAATTAGTGTTGACACTAGAACAGATAATCATAACGCTATAAAATTTTATAAAAACAATAGCTTCAAAGTAGTTAGAAGCAATAAAAAAAATACTGTATTAATTTATGAATAATATTCAACTAAAAAAAAATTATTCTGATTTCAATTTTATAAAAAAAATATTCTTTTGGATTTCTCTATTCCTAGTGCCAGTAAGTATCTTCATGTTTTTTTATCAATCGATTCCACAGATTGAACAAGACGTAAGATTTATACCTGATAAATTTGATTCTTTGATAGAACCAAAAAATGTATATGTAGAAGAATATCAAGTTCCTAAATTTGACGGTCAGTGTTTATTTTCAAGAAAAGGTGCATTATTGGCATTAGAAAATAATAATTTTAATCCAGAAAATATAGAATTTGTTAAGTATGTTCCTGATACCATGAGTCCCTTAGTTTTTATGATAACCCAATTGCAGTGCTGGGATAGAGTCGTAGGCTCAACTTATCAACAAGGTACAATATTAAACAGTACAGATAAGATCGTAATTTCTTATTATCCTTTTCCAAGAACACAATTTTTGATCTTTAGTTTTATTTTATTTTGTTTTATATCGGACTTTTACAAATCAATTATTAAAATTTTTAAACCAATACTCAGATTTTATGAGCCCTTATATAACAACTTTCACATCTTTTTATTTTTATTGACAATCTATGGAATATTTGAAATAAGCATGAATAATGCAAATTATTTTTTGTTTTATTCAAGTCAACATTTATTGTTTGCCTTTTTCTTTTTTGTAATTTCTTATTTATTTATTATTAAAGAAACAAATTTAAGTATTATTATCTTTTCTTTATCCGCTTCAATTTTTAGTTATCTAGCAATTTTTGTCCAAAAAACATCGATTTCAAAAATATTTACAGACACAGATGTTTATATGTCTCAATTACCTATATCTTATCTTCAATTCAATCAGGCTAAACTATATTCAACATTTTATACATGGAATCCCTATTTTGGCGCAGGTTATGAACTAGAAGGCCAATACGCAACAAATTATGTGTTTAGAAAACTTATTTTCTTTTTATCACCTAATTTTGATTTTGCATCAAATTTTTATTTCTTCTTTCATATCACTTTTGCAATTTACTTCTTTGTTTTGTTTCTTAAAGAATTAAACATTTCGCATCAAGCAGCTCTTTTAGGTTCATTATTATTTTTAACTTCTAATCAAGTAATTTTATGGAGTCCATTTATCCATTATCCAGCTTTTTTACTAGGACTAACGATGTCTTTATTTGCAATAGTTTTCTCCAAAAAAAATAAATTTTTTTCTGGAGCTCTGTTGGTAACTGCTTTTTATATTTTATCAACTGGTGCACATCTTCAAAATATAATATTTTCATTTATCTTTATTGCTTTATTTTTGCTTTTTTCATCTATTAGATCTTTTAAGTTACGAACAAATATAAATTACTCTTCGGTTATTGTATCAATGTTTTTTGGCACAATAATAACTATATATTACTCTTTACCTTTTTTCGATATCTTAAATAATCTTGGACTTAGATCTTCTCTGGATATGATAACATTTTTGAAATTGGATGACTTTATTAGTTTGTTTAATTATGGATTAACAAACGAGAATGGTCAACTTTTTAATACTACAAATATAAACAACGAACTTTACATTTCATCTTTAATTTTTTTCTTATTTTTATTTAAAAAAAACGATAAAAAAAATATAAATATTTTATCTTTAACAATGTTTTTTATATTTTTAATATTATCAACGAGTAATTTTCTGACTAATTTTCTTCGTGAAATTCCTGGTATAGATTTGATATCTAATTGGCAACGTGCAGCGCCTTTCTTGGTTTTAACTGTAATTTTAATTTTGACTGCACAGCTTGATAGATTTTTAATAAATAACAATTCAAGGATTACACTATTTTTACTTTTAACTACCGTATTACTTTCAGGTATATCTCGTATAAATAATTTTTATAATATGTCTTATCCAGATAGTCAATCTACTTACTTAACTGAAAATATAATAAGACAAAATAAAAGTAATCCCAATATTTTCAATTTAGACACACAAAATTCTAGGGCTTTTTCAATTTGCAACAACAACATACTTGAATTTTCACCAAATATTAATTTAATTTACAATAATAATATTTATTGGGCAGGATTATATGCAAGTTTTCCAAATCAAAACTATACAAAAAAGTTAACCAGTTTATCTAATACACCTCCAGGAGCTACAGGAGGCAGGTACTTCTCACACATCAATGGAGATTATTTAGACTTATCTCGCTTAGACCAGTTAAATATTCAATATTTGATTACATCTCAAAACTGTAATTTAGACAATAATAATTTATTTTTGCAAAAGATAATAAATGGTCAGCAACTTTATGAAGTGGAAAATTACAGACCAATAATTTATACATTAAAAAATGGAAAATATGAGGAACCAGAATATATGATTAGAGAGAATCCAGAGTTAATAACCCTAAGGATTAACAATTCATCGAATTTAGATTATGTATACTTTAGTGAAATATACAACACTTCTTGGAAAGCTGAGTCTAATGGTAAGTCTAAAGAGGTTATATTTAATGATGGATTTATGAAAGTTGAATTAGAAGATGGAATGAATTACTTAGTATTATATTTTGAAAAAAATTCATTTTTGGAAAATATTAGATCGTTACTGACTTACTTAAATGAAAGTTAAGTAAGTCATTGTCATTGTGGCCAGAGGCAGAATCGAACTGCCGACCCCTTGTTTTTCAGATAGAGGCTAATCTTCTAACTTTTCTTTAATATCCATTATTCATTGCGATTTGTCG
>MDTG01085464.1_pt1 | contig 13897 bp, 8 predicted proteins | sample 811421 | NCBI WGS metagenome assembly MDTG01 (sample SAMN05326645, study PRJNA326480) | marine metagenome | isolation source: seawater | place: Pacific Ocean: South East | collected 2011 | reverse complement strand
GTCGACGATCGCAGCGCCCCGCGCCCCGGCTCCGCGCTCCGCTCCTACCGCGAGCTCGGCGAGCTCGGGCGGCTCCACCAGCGCGCCGTGCCCACCTCGCGCCGCGGCCCCGCGCCCGCCTCGATCGACGAGGGCTGCGAGCTGATCGGGCACTCGGACGTGGCCGGCGGCGACAACGACTGCCGGCTCATGCTCGCCTGCGGCGAGGCCGTCCTCTACGGCGCCGAGCGGAACGGCTACGTGCACTGCCTCCCCCTCGAGCCGGTCCCCGGCAGCCCGCCGGACATCGCCGACGACGAGGGCACGAGCGACGAGAACACGGACCCGATCCTGCACCTGCGCACGGCGGACCGGACGCTCACGCTGGCGGACGTGCGGGGCGGCGAGCGCTGGGAGGTCGTCTTCCGCCTCGAGGACGACGAGGCCTGCCGGCTCGACGGCGCGTGGAGCGGCGTCACGCGCACGGCGGAGGGGGAGCGACCGCTGGGGCTGGCGCCGCGGACGAGCACGACGAGCGTGCGGACGCGCGGCGGGCGGACGACGCAGAGCGCGAGCCAGGAGGGCGCGGTCGTGGTGTCGGCGCTCGCGAGCGGGGAGGCGGAGGTGGAGCTCGACTGTCGCCAGGGCACGGGGGAGCTGCGGGTCGGCGAGCACATCTTCGAGGGGCGCTTCGGGCCGGGCTTTCGGACCTTCCTCGGGCGCGTGCGCGGCGGCGCGCCGGCGACCTTCGCGCTCCAGCGGAGCCCGGGCGAGGGCGCGGCCGTGAGCGCGATCGTGGACGTCTTCACGCGCGGCGGCGCGGAGGTCTCGGTGAGCGTGAGCGAGGGGGCGCAGGCGGAGGGTCAGGGCGCGGGGGAGCCGATCGACCCGAGCGAGCTCGACCCACGGCTGAGGGAGATCATCGAGCAGATGGACCTGAGCCAGCTCTCGCCCGAGCGGCGCGAGCAGGTGCGGCGCGCGCTCGAAGGCCTCGACTGAAGAGCGGAGAGTCGCTCCGCGGATGGACGCCCCCGGGCGCGCCGGAGCGTGGCCTGGGCGCGCCGTCCGGCGGGCGGCGCGTGGTTCCCTCCCTCCGACGATCCGGCACCTGAACGGCGCGGCGGGCGGCGCGGCGGCGGGCGGCGCTCCGATCCCGGTCCGATTCGTGAGGCTCCGCCGGTCGGAGCGCGCGCCTGATCACCGACGACCCCCTCGCCGGCCGCAACCCCGCCCGCGACCGGTCGAGAGAGGCGCGCAACTCGGAGAAGCCCGGGCCGAGCACGCAGACCGTGAAGGCAGCCCGAGAGATCCTGGCCGAGCGCGTCGGCCCCACGCGCGCCGCCGAAGCCGCCGAGCGGGTCTCGCGGCGGGTCCTCCGGGTGCGGGTGGTCGAGGTCCTCGAGGAGGACGCCGAGCGGGCGCCACGGGTCGCCGACCTCACGGATGGCGGGCCGCTCGAGGCGCTGCTCGAGGGGCGCCCGCTCACGCCCCTGCTCGGGCTGGGCACGCCCGACGAGGACGCGCTGCCGCCGCCCTTCCGCGGGCGGGTCGTCGAGCAGGTGCGCCGCTGGGAGCGCGAGGGGGGCGAGAAGGTCCGGGTCGCCCTCACCTTCTTCAGCGAGCACGTCGTGCTCTACGTGTGGCCGGACGGGGCGCGAGCGCTGGTCGGGGAGAAGGAGCTGCTCGCGCGCTGGCGGCGGACGCCGCCGATGCGCGCCCGGCTCGGCGCGCTCCTCGCGGCCGCCCTGGCCTTCGCGCCCTTCGTCGCGTTCGCGCCGGATGGCGGCCTCGCGGCGCGGGGCCTGGGGCTGGGCGCCGCGGCGCTCGTCGCGCTCTTCGCGCACGCGCAGCTCCGGCGCCGACGCTTCCCGAGCGACGCGCCCTCGAAGCTTCGGCGGCGCGTCAGCCGCTGAGCCCACACCGGCCTGGCTCATCCGACCGAGGGGGCCGAGGCTCCGACACCGGCGCTCTGGGCGGCGTCGGCGAGAGGGCCGCGCCCCCGCGCCGACGCGCGGCCGAGCTCAACGCTTGCGGGACGTGCGCTTCTTGGCGGCCTTCTTGGGCGCCTTCTTCGCCGTCCGCTTCTTCGCGGCCTTCTTCGGCGCCTTCTTCGCGGCCTTCTTGGGCGCCTTCTTCGCCGGCTTCTTCGCGGCCTTCTTGGTCGCCTTCTTCGCCGTCTTCCGGGTCGGCGTCTTCTTCGGCGCCTTCTTCTTCGCCGCCGTCTTCGGGGACGTCTTCTTCGGCGCCGCCTTCTTCTTGGTCGCCTTCTTCGCCGTCTTCTTGGTCGGCGTCTTCTTCGGCGCCTTCTTCTTCGCCGCCGTCTTCGGGGACGTCTTCTTCGGCGCCGCCTTCTTCTTGGAGGACGTCTTGCGCGACGTCTTCGCGGTGGGGGTCGACTTCAGCCCCGCGACGCGGATCTTGACGCTGCCAGCCGTGTGCTTGTCTGCCATGGGTTTCCTCCGGGCGGCGACCTTACCGAAAGGCGCCGCAAACGCCAGCCCGGAGCGCACGACTTCTCACGCGACGCGTCCGCGTGACGCGCACCCGCTCCGCCTCGACGAGACGCCGGCGCCTCCCCTGGCACGCCCCCGCGTCGCCGCGCCCGCCCCCCGCGACGCCGCGTCCGCTTCGTTTGCCCCGCGTTCGCCGGCCCATCCGAGCGCTGCTGCGCGCGTGCACGACCGCGGGCCGTGGACGCCTCTCCCTCCCGGCGACCCCGCGCGCCGCGTCAGGCCGGCTCGGCCAAGTGCATGGGGAACGCCTTCACGCGACGCAGGTGACGGATCGCCCCGAGCGGCGAGGAGGGCAAGCGGCCGAAGTAGCGCATGGCCGCCGGCAACGTGCCGAAGGTGCGCTCGATGGGTGCGAAGCGCTCGCTCGTGACGTTGTCGCGGAGCGGCGGCGCCGTCTCGCGCGAGCCGCGGTAGGCGCGCACGTAGGCGAGCAGGCGCGCGTGGTAGTCGGGCTCCTCCACGATCGCGCCGATGGAGCGCGCGCGCGGGTGGGTCCCCGCGAGCATCGCCTCGAGCTGCCGCTCGAGTTCTTCGAGGCCCCCCTCGTGCGCCTCCAGGAGCTGGAGGTCGTAGGCCGGGTTCGCGTGCACCACCTGCATGAGGTGGCCGACCACGTTGTCGACGGTCGAGAGGAAGCCGGTCGGATCGACGAGCGAGGCCGGCTCGTCGAGGAAGCGCAGGATCTGGTGGAAGGTGAAGTCGATCCCCTTCGAGGCGTAGTAGTCCTCGGCGGCGGGGACGATCCAGAAGCGGAGCATGTCGACGCTGCCGACGATGAGCTGGAGCCGGGTCGGCGGCGTGTCGACGTAGCCGAGGTCGCGCAGGCGCTCGAGGCGCCCGTCGAGCTTCCGCGCGTCGACGTAGGCGGCGAGGGCCTCGGCGAGCCGGCGCGCCTTCGCGGCCATCTCCGCGGGCGTGCCCGCGGCGTCGCGGAGGAGCGCGAAGGCGGACGCCTCCGTGCGTGCGGTGCTCATCCCCTCACCCATGGCGCGAGCATCGGCGCTCGTTCGCGTGCACGCAACGGCGCTTTCGCGCGCGCGCTCCCTTCGGTCGCGCGGCTTTCCGCTGTCCGCCGTCCGCTGTCCGGGCTGGCGCTCGGCTTCGCGGTCCATGCCGCTTCGCGGAGGGAGCGGGGGGTGGGCGGCGACGCTGTGATCGCTCGCGCTTTCGCGCGCTCCCTTCGGTCGCGCGGCTGTCCGCTCTCCGCCGTCCGCTTTCCGGGCTGGCGCTCGGCTTCGCGGTTCATGCCGCTTCGCGGAGACAGCGGGGGGTGGGCGGCGACGCTGTGATGCGCTCGCGCTCTCTCCCCCGTCGTCTGTGGATCGCGGGGGGGTCGAGGGCCGGCGGGCACGGGCATGGGCACGGGCATGGGCACGGGTCTCGTGAGGGCACGGGTCTCGAGAGCACCCCGCCCGCGCGCGAGGCGCTACCATGCCGCCATGCCCGCCGAGCGCCTCGCCGCCGTGATCGACCCCGCCGGCGGCGCCCGCCCCCTCCTCGATCCGGACGCCTCCCCCCGCCCCGTCGACGGCCCCGCGCCCCCCGCCGGCGCCGTCGTCCTCCTCGAAGGCGCCCGCGTCCTCGAGACCCTCGCGCCCCCAGGCTCCGCCAAGGCGGCCCTCTACGCCCTCGCCGCCCGCCGCGGCCTCGACCCGGTCTTCCCCGCCGCCGTCCGCGCGGAGGTCGCCGCCCTCGAGCGCGACCCGAGCATCGACGACCCCGCCCTCGTCGATCGCACCGACCTCCCCTTCGTCACCATCGACGGCGCCACCAGCCGCGACCTCGACCAGGCCCTCTTCATCGCCCCCGAGGGCGCCGGCCACGTCGTCCACTACGCCCTCGCCGACGCCAGCCACTACTGCCGCCCGGGCACGGCCCTCTTCGACGAGGCGCTCCGCCGCGGCGCGAGCTTCTACCTGCCCGGGCTGATGATCCCCATGCTCCCCCGCGCGCTCTCGGAGGGGCTCGTCTCCCTCAACCCGGAGGTCGAGCGCCGCGCCCTGAGCTTCGTGATGCGCCTCGACGCCGAGGGCCGCGTCCGCGAGACGCGCGTCGAGCGCGCCCGCATCCGGAGCCGCGCCAAGCTCGACTGGGGCGGCGTGCAGGCCTTCTACGACGGCGGCCCGGGCTTCGGCGCGGCGATCGACGCGAGCCTCGAGGCGCTCGCGGAGGTCGGCCGGCGGCGCATGGCCCTCGCCGAAGCGCGCGGCGTGGTGCGCTACCGCCGGAGCGAGGTCGCCGTGAAGCTCGCCGGCGCCGAGGGGCTCCGCTTCGTGGTGCTCCAGGACGTGCGCCGCCCGGTCGAGCGCTACAACGAGCAGCTCTCGCTCCTCTGCAACGTCGAGGGGGCCAAGCGCCTCGAGGCGGCGGCGGATGACGCCGAGCCGAACGGCTTCGTCGAGCCGATCTTCCGCGTGCACCCGGCACCGGACGCGGCGCGCCTCGCCGACTTCGAGGCCATGCTCGACGCCCTCGTGGAGTCCCACGACCTCGACCCGGCCGTCTGGCGCTGGCGCCGCGACGAGGGCCGCCCGCTCGCCGCCTACCTCGACGCGCTCCCCCGCGAGGGGCGCCTCGGGCGGCTCGCCCGCGCCGTGCACCGGCAGGCCGTGATGGTGAACGTGCGCTCCGTCTTCCAGACCGAGGCCGCCGGCCACCACGGCGTCGGCGCGGAGGTCTACGCGCGCTTCAGCGCGCCCATGCGCGAGATCGTCGGCGTCTACCTGCACCTCGAGCTCGCGGAGGCGCTCCGCGGCGAGGGCCGGCGCGACGAGGCGCTGCGCGAGCGGGTCGTGAAGAAGGCCAACTCGTCCAAGCACCTCCAGCGCGCGCTCACGCACGAGGCCAACCGGCTGGTGCTCGACCAGGTCTTCGCGCGGGCCGAGGCCGAGGGCGGCGAGCTCGCGGGCACGGTGATGGGGCTCGCGCGCGGCAAGGTCTACGTGCTCCTCGACGAGCCGCCCATCGACGTGAAGGTCTACCTGCGTCACCAGAAGCGCTTCGCCGAGGCGCCCCTCGAGATGGATCCGCACGGCACGACGCTCCGCTCCGGCGACCGGACGCTCTGCCGCCTCGGCGACGCCGTGCGCGTGCGCGTGCGCGGCAAGGACGCCGAGCGCGATCGCTGGATCCTCACCCTCGTGCCCTGAGCGCGCCCCGAGCCGTCCGCGCCCGCTCGCCTCGCCTTTCGCGCTAAGGTGGGGCCGTCCCCCACCGGGCCCCCAGAGCGCCCGCGCGCCGACCTCGGAATGCCTTTGACCCGCACCGCATCCTCGCTCGCCTCCCTCCTCCTTCTCCTCGCGGCCTGCGCCTCGGGCGGCGGCAGCCCCGACGGCGGGCGCTTCGGCGGCGACGGCGCCGCGCCGGATGGCGGCCCGGGCGACGAGGACGCGGGCCTCCCCGACGCCTCCGTCGACGCGCCCCCCTCGGACGACTGCGCGGGCCAGCCCGAGGGCACGCCCTGCGACGCCGACGGGGACGGCTGCACCCAAGACCTCTGCCGCCGCGGCCGCTGTACCCTCGGCGGCGCCTCCGACTGCGACGACGGCGTCTCCTGCACCACCGACGTCTGCATCAGCACCGGCGCCATGAGCTTCCGCTGCGAGAACGAGATCGCCGGGGGCTGCTACATCGAGGGCGTCTGCCGCGACGAGGGCGCCCGGAACCCCGAGGAGGACTGCCAGCTCTGCGACGCCGCCGCGCCCACCGCCTGGAGCACGGCCACGGACGTGAGCTGCGACGACGGCGACGCCTGCACGAGCGACGATCGCTGCGCGGACGGCACCTGCACCGGCACGCCCGTCCTCGACGACTACGAGATGAACGACGGCCGCGCCGCCGCCCACGACCTCGGCAACATCAGCGACGGCGACTCCTTCCCCGCCGGTACCTTCAGCGCGACCCTCTTCCCCGAGGGCGACGTCGACTGGTTCGTCTACAACGACAGCGACGACTCGTTCTCGTCGATCTTCCCGCGCGTGCAGCTCCGCGACCTCCCGAGCGGCTCGAACTACGACCTCTGCGTCTTCATCGACTGCGAGTCGAGCTTCAACTCGCGCGACTGCACGGCCGGCACGCCCGTCACCGAGGGCGGGCTCTCGGGCTGCTGCAGCACGAACGACGGCAACGCCGACGAGAACGTGCGCATCGACCACGACTGCAGCGGCGTCGACGACTCGGCCGACGTCTACTTCCGCGTCGAGAAGGTCGCGGGCCCGGCCACCTGCGACGCGCCCTACACGATCCGCTGGGGCGACGACTGAGGGCGCGGCCTCCGGCCATGCCCGGAGGCCGGATTCCTCGGAGGAATCCCGGGAGGGGCTCGCGCCCTCGTCCTCATGGACGTTCGTGGACGTGCACGTGCTCGAGGGGCCCGAGGAAGCGCCCGAGCCGCCCGTCCCCCCCCCGCCCGCGGGAGCGCGCAAAAGCGGCGCCGCGAAGCCCTCGGGTGCAGGTCCTGCGACCGCTCGCACCCTCCTCCCCACCCTCCCTCGTTGGGTACGGCGTGTGCATCGCCCGGCGCCGCTCGTCCGTACAGGAAGGACCCCCGATGAGGATTCGCTTTCGCGCCACGCTTCCCCTTCTCCTGTTCGCCCTCCTGAGCGCCCCCGCGCTCGTCGGCGCCCAGGTCACGGGGCTCGTCCCCAGCGACGCCATCGAGCTGAGCACCCAGACGCCGGACCGGAACTCGGCGTCGAAGATCAAGATCGTCCGCATGGGCAACGGCACGCTGGTCGTCGTCTACGCCGACGGCGGCTCCGACGAGCTCGTCTACGACACCAAGGGCGACTCCGAGCGCGTCGCCCACGACATGTTCGTGACCACCTGCAACCCGAACATGGTCGACTGCAGCGACGCCGCGAGCTGGAGCCCGCGGGTGAACATCTCGAACACGGCCAGCCAGAGCTCCATCTCGAGCGCCTGGCGCGGCCCCGACGCGGGCGAGCTCCCCTACTACGGCGACTCGGGCAAGCCGCAGGTCTTCAACAACGGCCCGGCCCTCGTCGTCACCTGGAAGGACGCCTACTGCCCCGGCGGCGACCAGCGCACGGTGACCTACCTCGAGCGCGACGAGCGGGTGATCCCCTTCCGCTGCATCTGGGCCGCCCGCTCGCTGAACAACGGCGCGACCTGGTCCGCCCCCGAACAGCTCAGCTCGGGCCTCCGCGACGCCGCCCAGGTCGTCTCCCGCGGCAGCGCCGGCGCCTGGGTCGTCACCTGGCAGGAGGATCCGCAGGGCCTCCAGCTCGGTGAGGGCGACGGCCCCGGCGAGGGCGCCTCGGGCGCGCACGTCTCGCATGGCACCGACATCTGGTACTCGGCCCTCTCCCGCGCCGCCTTCGACGCCGGCGACGCCTTCCCGGTCGGCATCCGCCTCACGAACAACTTCACGCAGGTGAGCTCCGTGGGCATGGACCCGACCGAGTACGAGCGCGGCCAGCAGGGCGCCTCGCGCGCCAACCTCGCGCTCGTCGGGCCGACCGTGATCGTCGCCTACGAGGAGACCCGCGGCGCCGAGAGCATCATCGACGGCAAGAACATCCGCTACCACGTCTTCCCCTTCAACAGCCCGCCGACCTCCTGCGAGATGGAAGGCGAGAGCTGCCGGCTCAGCCCCTGGGGCGACCCCTTCCCGAGCCAGACCGACCCGGCCCGCGCCGGCTGCATCCTCTCGAACCCGGGCGAGAACGCGCGCCGCGTGCGCTTCGTCTTCAACGCGACGCCGCCCGCCTCCGAGACGCGCCTGCTCATCTTCTGGCGCCAGGGCCGGCCCACCGGCGGCGGCCCGGCCGACATCGTCGGGCGCACGGCGACCGGCTTCGAGATCGGCGACTTCCGCCAGGCGCTCGCCCTGCCGAGCGGCGAGGGCACGATGGACGGCTGCTTCGCCATCGGCGACGAGGACGAGGGCACCGGCGCCTACGCGAACGCGGCGCCCATCAACTTCAGCGCCGAGTCGCCGACCGGCGGCGACCTCGAGGCCGAGACCTTCGCGAACAACCTCGAGGACGCGCGCGCCCACCGCGCGATCATCAAGGGCGACTTCGTGATGCTCGGATACACTTACACGTCCGACGGCGTCGTCGCGAACGCCACCGACCTCGACCACCACAACTTCTACGTGCGCCGCTCGCTCGACGGGGGCGAGACCTGGGACGCGCCCGTCGACCTGACGACGCCCATCGTGCGCCAGCTCGCGCTCGACAACGGGCTCCGCGAGACCGGCGTGAACGTGCGCGAGCCGCGGCTCGTGAAGACGCCCGGCAACGGCCCCGGCTGCCCGAGCGGCGACCCGGACGACGAGAGCACGACGCGGCCCTCGGACTGCGGCGCAGGCGGGACGGTGATCGTCGCCTTCGGCACACAGACGAACGTGTACGAGCACATCGGCGGCGCCGTCGACCTCGACATCTTCATCACGCGGACGACCGATCGGGGCGCGAGCTTCGAGCCCATGCAGGTGCTCGCGGCCGACCCGCTCCCCGAGCTCGAGAGCCAGATCCGCCCGACGCCGGACGGCAACACCGTCTTCGCCGTGTGGAACCGGGAGAACGAGCCGTCCGGCTCCGACGGCCTCTTCGCCGTGGCCGTCGAGGGCGAGGTCGAGGAGCCGATGGACATGGACGCGGGCGTGCCCGACATGGACGCCGGCACGCCGAGCGAGGACGCCGGCACGCCGAGCGAGGACGCCGGCACGCCCGGCACCGACGCCGGCTCCTCCGGGGCCGACGCGGGCGAGCTGCCCCCCTGCGAGTGCGACGACGGCTGCGGCTGCGTCGCCGCCGGCGCCGGTCAGGGCTCGCCCCTCGCGCCGCTCGCCGGCGCCGGGCTCCTCGGCCTGGTCTGGCTCCGCCGCCGCCGCCGCTGACGCGCGTGGATCCCGCGCCCGCGCCCTCGACCCTTCCGGGTCGGGGGCGCGCGCCGTTTCGGCCTCTTCGCCGCCCACGCCGACGACGCCTCGGCTCCCGCGCTGACGGCTCCCGTCCCGCGCCGCCGACTCCCGCGCCGCCGACTCCCGCGCCTCGGCGGCCACCTCCGGAACGGCGTCGAAGCCGCCGAGGGCGTCGAGGCCGAGGGGGGGCGCCCACGCGGCGACCGCGAAGCGGCTCCTCCGCACGATGCGCTGAGCTCGCCCGGGCCCCCGCGGACACCCGGCGGCCCGTCCCGACCTGCGCGGCCAGAGGGCTCGCTGCGCCGGGGCACCCGGGAACCTCTCAACGGACGCAGACCCCCACGCACTCGAAGCGGGGGAGGGTCTCCACCGAGGACGGGTTCCGGGTGCAGACCTGGGAGTCGCAGTCCGCGTCGCTCGCGCATTCGTCCGCGGGCGTGCGGCAGGCCACGTCGTTCGCTCCGTAGATCAGCCCGAGCTCCCCGTCGCATCCCGCGCTCACGGCGCACGCCTCCCGCTCACAGACGCCGGTGCATCGATCGACGAGGCAGACGTTCTGCTCGAGCGGCCCGATCGCGCAGCCGCAGATCGACCCCTCGCCGCAGTCCGCGTCGGTCTCGCACTCGTGGTAGGTGCAGGTGCCAGCGATGGGACCGTCCTGGAGGCAGCGACCCGCCCGCCCCTCCATGCAGTCTTCGTCCCGCTCGCATCCCGACCAGCCAGGCTGACCGGCCGCGGGCGGCGGAGAGCTCGGTCGCGCGACGAGCTCGCACGAGGGCTGGAAGATGCGCGGGTCCGCCTCGAGGGCCCCCGCGTCCACCGCGCCGACGTCCGCGCGAGCTGCGCCAACATCGTTCAACGCCGCGTCTTCACGGACCGCCGGTGAGGCGCTGCAAGAACAGCCCATCATCGCTACCGTCATCAACGAAGCCAATAGCCGCGAGCCACTCATTCGAAGCAGTCCTGGTCCGGAACGCAGTACGCCGAGTCAAGACTGGGCCCGACCGCAGCCCGACAGACATAGCCGGTGTCGTTGCAGACCTCTCCCACACTCTCACAGGACGCAGGCCGGCAGATGTTGTAGGTCGTATCGCACACCGGGATCTCAGGCGGGCAGACTAAGCTGCCGCAACGCGATGCGCAGTAGCTAGCGCACGCGCCTTGAAGGGCGGCAGGGACGCACAGCAGGCCCGCTTCGCAATCCCCGGCAGCGCGACAGGGAGCACCTGGCCGTCCTGGTCCACTAACCGACCCGTCTGTATCTCCCGAACCGCCAGAATCACCACATCCGAACAGTGTCAGGGTCAACGCGAGCAACACCGGAGTCCACTGCGTCGTCGGGGCTAAGGACATGACCCGCACCCGAGGGAAGACACCTCGCTAACGCACAAGGCATCCCAGGCTGTTTGACAGCAGTACGCGTCAATGCTGCATACGCATAGCTCCACCGATTGAATGTAGGACCCAGGCTGGGTACGCGCTGCGCAGTAGTCTCCGCATGTACTGCACCCCAGACTCTCGACTTCACCAACGCAAACGGAGTCCCAAGCCGTGCTGCAACAGAAAGGATCTGCCGCGCATACGCAGGCTTCCACCTCCGTTCGGTCACATAGGGGCGTCGCCCGAGCGCTACAACACGTGCCCATGGGCGCGTACGCACCGACTTGAATCACATTGCTCGCAGCCGACTGCCTGTCCGACGTCCCGGAGAACACGGCACGAACGCGGACGATGCCCTGCAATCCTGTTTGAACTTCAGTCGAGAAGCAACCTGAATCGTCCGTGGCCGCATCTGTGGATACGTTAGCCCCCCACGGCGCTATATGCTGAACTCGCACAGGAACGCCCGCCACCCTGTCAGAGAGACAGCCGTGGGTGTAGATCGTGCCATCCATATCGTCATGAAAACTCGTAATGCCGATCTCTACAGGCGTCACTGCGTATCCCCTGAGGATCAGGCCATCAACCAGCGACATCGCCGTAAGGTGGTTCGTGCCGGAAGGGTCCCTAGGATCGGCCACCTCCCGTTCGACAAGTGCTGTTACCACAACGTCAAAAGACTCGGAAGGTGCTATCCCCGGAAGTCCAGAAGGAGCAACTAGAGAAACTGGTATTTCAGCAACAGAACTCGCAGGAACAGTAACTTGATTAACTCCCCCACCGACATCGACCCCCCATCCCGCCGGCAGCTCTGCAATATCGAGGCTCAGGTAGAATGTCCTTGCCTCGTTACCGTCATTGGATAGCACGAGAGACCCGGACGCGGAGCTTGCCTCCCCTGATGTCGGGGATATCACAATCTCGTAATAGTCGATGTTCTCCTGCTCATTATCACCATTCTGATTCGTCAAGTTTGTCTCGACGTATGGAGCGACAACCTGGTCCACTCGCACGCGAAGACAGGAGTGGATATCCACCCGCCCTTCTTCAAGTGCCTCCTCTAGGTCAGGCATGGGATACCACGGCACGTACACGTCTACGCTCTCACCAGGCGCAAGTGACGGAACCGGCGGCGCCGTACCTATCTCTACCCAATCGCTAGGCGACCACACACCCACATCATGAAAGGTCGTGCGGTCAATAGTGACACTAATGTTGTTCGCAGGTTGATCTCCAAAGTTCGTTATTCGTGCATACACACGGTTCTCTTCAAAAGCACATGGCGGGTCCCCTATCCCGTTCACATTGCCTCCCGATCGACCGAACCGGAGACCTGCTGGGTCGTCCTCCTCATACCCATTGCACGACGAGTCGACCCAGATGTCTATCGTTTCATACCGAAAATTCGGCTCCGTCAGCCACGGAGTCAACCCCACATCAGGAGCACCTGTGAGAGCACTCGGACCGTAGTTGACTGTGGCTGCACAGCTAGCACCAGCATCGGGACCAATGGAAATCGTTAGGTCGGCGCTCACGTCAGTATAGCTTGCAGAAGATGGGTTCCAGAGAGAACCAAAAGCTGAGCTATCCGCCGGGTCAGTGACTACCATCGTCTCCACTTCACTCGGACCGCCTGGAACGCCATCAGGGTAGACTTGAAGTATCTGCACGCCTCCAGTGGCATCCCGCACAGGGTCTGCACTCCACACCGAGTCGGCACCAATGGGTCGACGGCACTCAAGTAGATAGCTGTAGGGTTGATTCGTGAATATCCTTACTACCTGAGGATGTGGAGCCAAGCGCGGGTCAAGCTCTACCGGCGCGATCTCTATATTCGTTGAGACAGAGGTAGGGTTGAGAGTCATGTACACTGACTCTGGTTTCCAGTTTGAAAACTGCGGAAGCTCATTCGGCAACCTTAAGACATCGGGGAGGGTCATATATCCTCCGGGGAAGCACCCATTGCATGAGTCCATCAACTCATAAGCATTCGCATATGCTGCCGGGTGCGGAGCTAAGGGTGTTCGTTGAAGCGTGTGCCCAATTTCATGTGCAGCGACGCGGATCTCCGGATCATCACCACGGCTAACGCTACAGTCTGACTCCAGGACGTTCACCCAACCCGCATGATACGTTTGGAGTGCCGGTGTGCCAAGTGCAGCAAACGTCTGCCCCTGGCGAGCCTGTCCTCCGATTCGTTCATAGCCGTTCGTTGCGCATTCTCCTGAATACGCGAAGAAGATGGCATCGAACACCTCGTCTACTGTTTCGCCTGCCGGGATTAGCCCGTCTGGCGTCGTCGCTACGTCTCCCGAGTCGATCAAGTCCTGCAACACGTCCGGTTCGTTGATGAGCCTAGGCTGGCCACCATCGGCATACTCCTCTACGTTGCGAGGGGCTTCTACAATAAACGACGGCACGAAGATGCGAAGATCGAGAACCCCATGTGAGAGTTCTGAAAAAACGAGCCTCAAGGTCCGATGCATACGAATCGATATCACTGATAGTGACACTGTCCGCCGGCTGGTCGGGAGTGTCGAATGGTATGAGTAGCACTTTGAATTCTTGCTGCGCTAGTGCCGTGCTAGAACTAGACAGACACAAAGTAAGCAGCACCATGAGGCACACTGTCGCTGGGCGCATCACCATGATTGACTATGTATCATAGGTTCAACTTGCCAACCATTGCGCTAAACGGGTAACCAATGCGGGTTAGGGCTCGTCGCCGATCCGGCTTGATGGGGGCGTACGGTCGCCCTCGCGCCGGGCGTCAGTCGTCGCGGAGGCCGAGCTCTTTCATCTTCGTCTGCAGGCTCTTGCGGCTGATCTTCAGGAGGCGCGCCGCGTGCGTCACGTTGCCGCCGGTCTGCTCGAGGGCGCGCTCGATGAGCTGCTTCTCGAGCTTGGCGGTCGCCTGCTTCACGACGTCCTTCAGGCCGACGCCGTCCTCGCCGCCGAGCTCGGCGGAGCCGCCGGCGAGCAGGCCCGCGGCGACCTCGGCGGCGGGGCCCGCGCCGTCCTGCTGGCGCGTCTCGGGCGGCAGGTGCTCGACCTCGATGCGCTCGCCGTCGCAGAAGAGCATGCAGCGCTCGACCACGTTCTCGAGCTCGCGGATGTTGCCGCGCCAGGGGTG
>MDTG01318563.1_pt1 | contig 13898 bp, 8 predicted proteins | sample 811421 | NCBI WGS metagenome assembly MDTG01 (sample SAMN05326645, study PRJNA326480) | marine metagenome | isolation source: seawater | place: Pacific Ocean: South East | collected 2011 | reverse complement strand
GAGCAGGGTCTGGAATATTGGAGTACCAGTCATGATTTCTAGTTCTGATTTAATTCTGAAAGAGGAGCATCCTCTGTTAATTTCCTATTCAGATGATTGGCCGGGAAATACTACTGTACGACTAGCTTTGATGCAAGACGTATTTACGAGTGAAATAGGAGTCTATGAAAAGGGTAATTTGTCGGAAATGGACGTATTTCTAAGTCCAAAAGGGACCGTTCCCGGACCAATTAAAATCTGGATTGAAGTTATTGTTGGAGAGAGTTCATTCGATAGGATATTTGATCTCGGGATTGTGAAAGTAAGTACTCCTCCCTCGTTGAATATCGGTTCGGGAACTTTCGATGGTACATTGTGGAAGATTGATGGACAATATAGCGATCCAGATGGAGAACCAGTATCTTTTACAATTTCGATCAATGGTGAGGATTTTGGACAAATCAACGTTAATGGCAATACCTGGGAAAGTAATTGGATAGATCTCAAAGAATTCTCATCGGAAATTATTGAAGTCAGAATCATTGGTTGTGATCAGTCTGGAAAGTGCACAACTGAAACTACAGAGGTTGATGGTTCGAGAATAGTAGAAGAAATCGAAGATCTCACTCCAGAGGATGATCTATCGAATAGTGTTCCTACACCAGGAATATCATTACTTATTCTTGCATTCGCAGCAGGATTGTTTTTTCTAAGAAGGGGTGAAGAATATTAGTTTCTCAGGAAGAGTTGCTAGAAAGTCCCATGAAGGGGGTTTACTGGTTAATTTCGAAGGTAGGCCACCTAGATTAGGAGCAAGAATTAGAATTTCTGGAGGGAAGATTCTTGGGAGAGTTGATACGGTCATTGGTCCGGTTGGATCTCCATTAATCCATATTCTACCCTTGTATGATGGTATCGACCCCCAGGCTTCGATAGGTTCTCCGGTAGAGATTGCGCCTAGGGAAAGATCTTCGCAGACTCGCTCGAAGGGAAAGAGTAAGAATTCTAGATTCCGTGACAGGAGAGTTGAAAGAAAAGGAAATCGTGAATCCGGATCTAGTCATAAAAATCGGAGCAATAAGGGAGATAATCGCGGTAAGAAAAATATTGGAAAGAGGAATATCAATTTCCGTGGCAAAAAAGGAATAAGTCGTGTGAGAAGTTCTAGCAAACCAAATAGGGTATCAAAGGGCAATCATCGTGGATCAAAAAAATCTGGGAGAAGGACTAACAATTCCCATCGTAGTAGAGATTCTAGCAATAGAAGAGGGAACAGGGGAAGATAATGCGACCCCAGCATTCTTGATACGTCACATTCTGGGAGTTTTGTGGGGGAGAGCGCTGAGCTAATCTGGCTAGATGCGATAGAGGCCAATGAGGGAGGAGAGAGAGCAACTGCACTGAAACTAGCAGAAAAGGTAGTGTCGCTAGATGAAAGTCATTCAGATGCTTGGTTTGCAGTAGCTCAATGGACACTTCCTATTGATTCACGTGGAAAGCAAAAGATGCCTGATATGATTCAGGCATCAAAATCCATGGGTGCAATCAGGAAAGTGGTCGAATTAGACCCTCATAATGAGCATGCCTGGCGGATTGGCGGAGAAATTTTGGTGGGGCACTTAGGAATGCTCGAACACGGGCTCGAATGGTGGGAATCCAGGAAGGGGGTCGCACCAACAGACATTTATCCGTATTTTGAGTAGGTATCCATTCTCATTAGGCTAGGATATTTCGATAAGGCTGGGGAATATCTTGATATTCTGGATGGAGTAATAGAATCTCAGCCAAACAAATCTCTAGAAACTAGGGCAAGGAGGATTAGAGCTATTTTCGATGAGCAGAACTCAATGGAGGAAGAGCTTAGCTTCGAACCACAGAACAACAAAGATGACTCGTGGGGACTAATCAGAAGAATGAGGAAGAAGAAGCCAATTACTGAGACTTATTTCCTGCTAATGTTTGTAATGCCGATTGTTTTCTTGCTTGGCTCTGCAGCCATGGTCATTTTTGCCAGTTTTCCCTACAGTACAGCTATTGTGATGCTATTGATAATCGGAATGTATTTTGGGATTGCCAGACTTTCCAGGAGGCTATTGCTCAAATTGAATAGACCGGAGTCATTTCTGAACAGGGCTATTGATATTGAGACTTCAAGCGGCAAGGTGTGTATCCCAGCCGAGATCAGGGAGTCAAAGCTATACTCTCATATTGTGGGAAGGAGAACCCCTGCATTCCAAGAAAGGATAGGTTTGATACAGGAATCAAGCGAACCACTACCGAGGAAGTGGTCCCTTCAAATTCCAGATTTGTGATCAACCTCCACCGCCTTTCTGCTGGGAATAGTACTGGGCGTAGTACTGAGTAGCGTACTGGCGTGCCATCTGCTCCTCGTACCCTTGTGCCACAAGTTGTTGGACATAGGCCTCGACAGGGTCCATCTGTTCAACGCCGCCGAATGACTCAACAGAGTCATGATCATCTGTTGATTTGCCGCCTCTCTTCATGAAAAGCATGGTTATTGCCAGAACAGCCACAAGTAGAACAGCTCCGATTCCGGCTACTATGATTGTCGAAATGCCTCCGCTTCCTTCTTCTACGTTTCCTGGTTCCTCATCCGATCTTGGGACAGTATACAATTGAATCTGTTCATTCACTACATACGATCCTTCTGTTACTCTGATGTAGATGATTCCTGCATTACCATCTAGCTCCCTGTAGAGGTGGGATATATTCACGGACAGGAAGTACTGCTCTCCGTCACATAGACCTTCTTGCCAATCAAAACGTCCCAATGACTTCTGAGCTGTCTTTATTCCTTCGCTCTTATCGAAAATCATAGTATCATCCAGCGATGCTTCGACCTTAACGTCGCACTCAGAACTAGCATCATTGTCAACTACAGTTCCAGTGATGTTCACGATATCTGACTCCAATGCTGAGAAGGAGTCCCCATCCGCTGTGGATATGCTGTCGAATTCTACGTCTGGTTCAGAGTCGCCGAACATCTCCCCTACAACCTCAAAGAAAACCCTTGTCGGATCCTCGTTACGCTGATCCCTCTTATCGTAGACAGTTAGCTCGACCATGATGGTATTCTGCCCAGCGGTCAGGTTCCTGAATGTGTATGTCCACTCTAACTGGCTCTCTGGAAGCTCATAGGTGTGAACATTATCTCCATCTCCATTCACAGACCAGCTGAACCTCCCTATCCCCGTCCCAACGTCACTACTGTTTGAGGAAGAGAATGTGATGCTAGTATCCCCAGTTTCGGACAAGCGCACACGATACTTTGGAGAGTCAATCATTATCCAGTTTCCATCATCGTCCTGCTTTCCAGTTGGCGTCTGTTGATAGCCTACGAACTCAACGAACTCAGTAAATGCTAGGTTCTCAACAATATCGATTTCCGCTTCTGGTGGCGTACTGTCTGCATTAATGTCGTTGGTATAAACCGTGATGTTAGTAATTCTAGTGTTGCCACTAGCGTCATGGAGGAAAAGCCAGATTCTCCACTCTGCGTTAATTTTGCATCCTAGATCAGCATTCTCGTCGGGGACGCAGAAACTCGCAGATACTGTTTCCGAGGAGTCGTTAAGATGCACGTGTTTGTTGTCTTCTCCTAGTACCTGTCCGTCCCATCCAGTAACTGTTTCACCGTTTGCAGATTCAATCAACCAGTCTGCGTGTATTCCATCGACATCGGTCTGGAAACCGAAGTCGAGCTCAGCTGAGCTCTTGATTGCCTTTCTTGCATAGGCGCCAGATAAGACATCAATTGACTGTGGGCTCCCGTCTATTGTGAGTTCGAAGCCCTCCCCTGCTATCTCGAATCCATCTGGATATGGGGATAAGTGGAAGTCGAGAAGATTTGCGAGCATTGGGAAGTTTGAGTCCCCGAATGGTTGTGATACTGCTGGGTTCTCGATATCTATAGTCGTAATTATCATCCCTCCCTGATGGTAGTTGCATGTTGAAAGAAGAGATTGGCTGGGGTCTTCCGAGTCTCTGATTATTGTATGGAACGTTCCGCCATCACTTATTTTACCGCCCTCGGTCCCTCCAACGGGACCGTCGCTACAGACCTGAGGGATGTTTTCAGGTCTGACTTGGTTTAGGTCCAATGCAGACAGTGCCACGTGAGTGCCACCGTTTATACCGGCCAGAGCTGATGGGTTAATTCCCGACATCATTGGGTGGAATGGATCAATCAGACTCACGTTCTCATAGAGTATTCTGTGATCTACTGTGGAGTTAAAGTGGTCCCTCATGACCACGTTCATGCCGAATGGTAGTCTATCTGGGGCATTTGGGTTCTGTATATCATCGTAGTCGGAGTAATATGGCCCCAAGTGAACCTGTAGAGTCCCTCCTTCCCTCATGAACTCAACTAGAGTCTCGGTTAGTGTAATGTCGGCATTATCTGGGTTTTCTGCACCCATTAGTTCGTAATAGTCACCATACTCGACGCTGTAGTCGGTTTGCCATGGAAGAAGCACCTTAGAGTAGTGCTCCAGCCAATCCACGGTACCATAAACGTTCCAATCCTCCACCCCTAGCTGGGTGTAAGTCTTGTTCATCGCAGATAGGTCCTGCTTCACCCTTTGAAGTCTATTTTGATCAGTCGGATTTGAGAAGATGGCGACATCGATGTTATCCAAGAATTCTATGTCGAAGTACCTCTCGTTACCTGAGAATTCACCAGTATCGGTAAGGGTTGACTGGAAGCTGATGTTGTATGTATGGGCGTCGAACCACAAATCGTATGGAGCTGTCCAGTTAGCTTGCGATCTCTGATGGGGGTCGAGCACGAATGGCCCGTTGTCAGATGTCTCCTCATAGACCGTCTGACCTGTCTCCTCATCGACGATCTTCATCGTAACCTCGTATACTCCTTCGATGACACCATTGAGCATTGGAACAGCGAAATTATGAGATTTCTGACCCTGTGGGTTTGTGGCATACACGCACGAATAGACTGCATCCGCTACACAGTCAAGTACATCTGGCTGAAGCAGCGTAATATCTGCATTTGCTATCTCGAATAGAATTGTCGAAACGTTGTTTGCCTGGCTAATCTCTGGCTTGTCGAACCAATTGGTTTCATTGTCTGTATTGTCGAAGATAGTCATTAGATCGATTCTGTAAAGTCCGCTCTCAAAGTCATGGACTCCCATTTCAACTACCCGCTTCTGAGCAGCGTCCATTCCGGTTACTGCCTCTGTGTAGGTTCCATCGTCGGTGAAGGTGTAGTCATCCACCCTGATGTTATCAATCGCGAAACCGGCATATCCGGCATTCCCATTCACTCCGTCATCGTTAGAGTAAAACCTCCAAGTGAAGGTAACATCTGCACCTGCCAGAGAAGTGCACTCATCGGTCCATGCGAAAGAATCCTCTGCTGTTTGATTTAGAAGATGGACGTGGGTCAAATCGATCCTTGCAGTATTTACGAGGTTATCAGAATCGAACCAAGAGACGAATCCGTCCTCCCCAATACCTCCAGAGTGATCGCCAGCATACTCTACCTCTTCGTAAAGTCCATTCTGATCGAAGTCTTCGCAGTAGTTGTAAATCGAATCAGTGAATGGGTTGTACGCATACCTGAGGCCGTTCTCGTTTAAATCGGTCCAACTTCCGTAGATGATCCCCTGGTATACTTCTCCCTCTCTGACCCATGAGGCTTCGAGGTAGGAAAAGTCTCTGACAGATTGGACATTCCCATTCCTGTCGGCGATGTGGTCTCCCTCGGCAAAGTAGTCGAAGGTCAGGAATGTGAAGTCAGCTCCGTTATCAGTTAACTGGATTGGCTCGAGAGTCAATGTCTCGTTCCAGCTGTCTCCATAACCTTCCGAAGGATGTCCGAGCCAGTAAGCCTGGTTCTTGAACACGCCTTGGTTCTGAGGAAGCATTTCGTTAGAGCCGGTTGAGTCATCAAGCCTACTCCCATTTTCGTTTCCATCATCCTCCCATATAGGCTGGAATCCCGAGAAGTCCTCCGCTGCGATTAACTCAGGGAGAGCGTTACTGACCTTTGCCTCGACGTCGAAATCAACGAATGTATTGCCCCAGTTCTGGACTCCAACAGTGATCGGCATTTCTCCTGATGCATATCTTTCTCCGTTCAGAAGATTCAGCCACGGCTCTTCGAACAAGCCGGGATCATACAAATTCCTCACAGTTAGTTGGAACCTAGTCTGGTCGTTGGTGTTATCCTGGTCACCCTGTCCCCCTCCAAGGTTGAAATTAGACAACTTCGTGGAGATATAGTAAGTGGTGTTATCAACGAAATCAGCAGTCAGCTGGACTTGAAGAGATTCTCCTGCAACTAGGTCGAGGTTGCTGAGTTCTTGCCTCTCCACAGTGGATTCTCCGAAGGTTACATCTCGCGTTCTGATGGTTATGTTATCTATTGCGAATCCATCCAAACCGGTGTAGTCAGAGGAGCCGTCCGGACCAACTGTTCCCTCTAGCCCGCTTCTGAAGCGGAATCTAATGTCAATAATCTGGTCTGCATATGGGGTCAGGTCGATCGAGTCTGCCTTCTGATCGAATCCACCGTCTTCCCAGCAACCATAGAGCAAGGAGCATGAATCGCGTATTCCCCCTGCCTCCGTGTGGTTGTTCCACATAGTTGTGTGCCAATCTCCGAAGAAGTCACCATTGTAGTCGTTGTATTCCGGATCGGGTGCGCTGGAGACCCTCTCCTCGACTCTGTACTTTCTCTCGTTATCCCAGCCACCATACCTCCAGACAGTCTCCCATCCACTGCCATCGCTCCAGACCTCGATACTACAGGAGTCCTCGTACAGCCATCTCTCAATGACATCGTATGGCTCGGCCAAGAACAGCTGGAAGAAGCCAGCAGTGCAAATAGCATCCATGTCCATGAATGCAGCATCTGCTCCAGTAAGGTCAACTCCCTCAAGGATCAAAGCCTCGTCCATATGATTGTAGTAACCTGTGTCCTCGGTAGAGTTTCCGTCATCGAACTCATAGGTGTACTCAACTCCTGACCAGAAGAAATTCGTTGGATTTGCCTCTGCTTCCCAGAAAGTGTAGGAAACTGGCCCGTCCCAAGACTCGTTGTTCTCTTCGGGGTTCCCATCTGAGGCTAAGCATTTATCTGTTCCATTGGGCATGCACTGGTAGTCACTATTGTTGTAGTGGACGACGTCGTACTCTTCATAGTCGGTACTACTAACCCAGTATCTATCCTCATTGACGTGCCATGAGGAGTTTCCAGACTCATACTCCCCAGTGTAAGAATACTTATTGAAGATAGCCCCACCAGTGTTTACATCTGGAGTTGAAGATTCGAAGTCATTGAAGTAAACGACCGTATCAGTACCTCCAAGAACCTCTTTGACCTCCAAATCTACATCTAGGCTCCCACCCGAGATCGGCATAAGGCCCGTATTTTTTACAGTCACATTCACCCATCTGTTGCCCTCTCCTACGATACTCTGGAAAGTTGCCGGATCTTTTACTGAAGGTTCTATCTCCACTCTAGTGATCCCCAAGTCGAAGTTATCTAGGACGAGTACGGATAGGTAGTCGCCTTGTCCAGCGTATCCCTGAGTATCTAACCACATGGCGTTATTGGAGAATCTGTATGTGTAGTCCTCTTGACCGATGACCACTTCTAAAGCACTGTTCTCTGCCCCTTGAAGCTGCCCAGGAACTGCCATTGTCGGTCTTCTTCCGACGTCAAAGGAAAGTGGAGGCAGGTACCCGTCGCTATCCGGATCTGCAAGTAGGATCTGTACTGTGTTTAGAGCGCGAAGATTCGGCCTAAGGAGGAATGTCTGGTTCTGAACTGTTGATTCCTGGGTATCCAACAGAGTCAGTGACGTGGGTACAAAGAAGTCCAGCTCACCATCTTGGTTGACATCAGCAATTGTTACCGATGCGCCAAGGTAATCTCCGAAGTCGACGTAGTTTTGAGTATCCCAGCCTGCGGAGGTCTTTGTCGCGTATGCAACGTTTCCGGTGATTCCGTCTACTGCTGCGATGATGTCAATCTCATTGACGTCGTCGTCAGGGGTAGAGTCTGCAATATCTAGCCCGTACAACGGGAAGTCGTGCTCTGCATCGAGAGTGAATTCGTGAATTGTTCCTGATCCGGTAGGGTCCATTGGATTTGGAAACTGTCCAGTAACGCAATCGTATTCAAGAACAGTCATGTTATCGTATGTTCCTGCCGAGTAACCGACTCCCGCATTGTAAGGGGGAGTCCTAAGAAGCCAGATATCCAGATCTTCACACTCTCCGGGGACAGGATCACCAGTCAGTGGATTTTCTATCAGATCCTCGTTCCAATTACCCAGTTTTAGATACTGGTAGTAGCCACTGGTAAGTGGGACTGAAATCGGAGCATGCTGATTTGCTGGTAAGCTGTAGTCAGGACCCTTGTATATCTGGATGAACTGATTTGCGAAAGTAGAATCGGTAGATGAGAAAGCGACATCGGCATATCCGTCATCATTAATGTCCCCGACATCGAAATCTGCAAGGTAAGGATTGATCACTGTAATCGTCTCGAACATTTCCTCCCACTCGTTCACCCTCAGGTCACAATCTCCCTTGAGTACAGTGAGGTTCGCAGGCCTGATGAATGACTCGCCTACAAACCTGACATTCTGTTGGTAGTAAATTACATCGTTAACATCGTCCCCGTCAACATCTGCGATCTCGACTCTGTTTCCATCTGCTACATCTCGGAATCCGGCCCTGTAAGAGTCGTTATTAGAAATCTGAACGTCTTGTCTGTCCGCAAATCCGCCATTTCCATCGTTGTATAGGAAGCTTATGAAGTGTCCAAAACCACTTCCAGAGCCTATGTTATTGTCACCGTCACAGTCGAGGTCGCCAATAGTGATGTGCAACGGATCCCTTTGTACCGCGTACTGGGTTGTGTGAGAGGCAGATGCATATGGGACTGCCGAAACGAAAAGTGAAGTGAGCATCAAGAATATTAGCCCTATTGCCCTCCTGCCCTTTCCAAACTCATGGTTTCCAGTAGTACTTACGTTCATCATGGTCTCCCGGACTTTCAGGCCACTCTTATGCATTACCGAAACGTGTTTTTTTCGTGCATACTATGTTTTGATGCTTCAGTCACTTCATCTCTAGCCAGCTTGGGTTCGGAGAATAGCTTACTTCGGCCCCTCCATAGATTTTCTCCAGCCTTCCCATGAGCCAAAGCCTATCAAGGAAAATTTCTAGGTCAATTCTCTCTCTGTTCATCCTCTCTCCAACTAGTACCTCAATGGTTCCGACGTCCAATGAAGAGTGTCCATGTTCTCTAACTATCAGAGTTAGAAGAATCTGCAGCCATGCCTCTGCCATTGGGTCTCCAGATAGATTATTGTTCAGTGGCTGTAGATCTTCTATTTCATCTAAAAACGACATTATAGCTCTTAAATCCGGGTCTGACTTCTTTGACATGCCATGCTCATCTGCTTCTGACTCCAAGTCCAAATCTCCGACTTGTCTTACTATCGAAGGTATGCTCGAAGGATCTGGAGCTGGGCCCGGAAGACCCTCGGACTCGTTCTCTTCCTCCATCATGTCACCTTTTTTTATTCTATTCACTTTTTTGCTAGATTTCTGAGTACTGTTTGTAGAATTCCACCATTTCTGTAGTATTCGACCTCAACTGGAGTCTCTAACCTTACAATGGCACTGAATTCAATCTCAGATCCATCAGACTTCCTCGCAATAACTTTGATTTCTGAGAAAGGTTCCAAGTTACCCGTAGCCGGGATATTGAATGTCTCGGACCCATCGAGGCCTAACGATTCTGCCCCTTCCCCATCGGAGAAAACCAGAGGGAGAACTCCCATTCCAACTAAATTCGATCTGTGAATCCTCTCGAACGATTTTGCAATTACAGCACTAATGCCAAGCAGATGGGTACCCTTTGCTGCCCAGTCTCTGCTACTTCCGGATCCATACTGTGAACCTGCAAGAACTATCAGCTGAGTTGATTCTTGGATGTACCTTTCGCTTGCATCGTGTATGAAGAGGACTTCTCCCGAAGGGAAGTGGGTTGTGAATCCTCCCTCGGTTCCTGGTGCAATTTGATTCCTCATCCTAATGTTCGCGAAGGTCCCTCTGACCATAACCTCATGATTTCCTCTTCGGCTTCCAAACGAGTTGAATTCTCTTGGTTTTACGCCCTTACTAACCAAGTACTTCCCGGCAGGACCTGAGCTTGGAAACGCGCCTGCTGGACTGATATGATCAGTAGTAACGAAGTCCCCCACCTTGACGAGGACTCTAGCATCTTCAATAGGAACAATCGGTGATGGATCTTGCTTTATTCCCTGGAAGAATGATGGGAGTCTGACATAGGTTGAGTCTTGATCCCATGGGAAAAGCTCGCTGGCTTCGCTTGGAATTGCGTCCCACTTAGGCTCTCTCAAAACATCCGAATACCTATTGACGAACATTTCTGGTTGGATTACAGAGTCTACCGTTGCCTTAATTTCTTGATCGCTCGGCCAAATATCCGCCAGCATTATTGGATTTCCGGATTTATCATGTCCAAGTGGGTCCACGGAGAAATCTATGTCCAACGTCCCAGCGATTGCGTAAGCAACAACCAAAGGTGGGCTTGCGAGGTAGTTAGCCTTAATTTTCTGATGAATTCTACCCTCAAAATTCCTATTTCCAGAAAGAACGCTACCGACAATTAGGTCTGATTTATCGATTGCTTCTTCAATTTCCAAATCAAGAGGCCCGGAGTTCCCTATACAGGTTGTGCATCCGTATCCGACAACGCTGAATCCGAGTGAGTCGAGTTCTTCAGAGAGTCCTGAGGCGTCATAATACTCCTTCACCACTCTACTACCTGGAGCTAGACTAGGTTTGACCCATGGTTTGATTGACAGCCCATGAGATCTGGCGTTTCTCGCTAGAAGACCAGCTGCAATCATCACACTGGGGTTGCTTGTGTTTGTGCAACTTGTAATAGCTGCAATAACAATATCTCCATGTTTTAGCTCTGAATCACGGCCTTCAATTGGAGATTTGTCTAAGTTTCTGCTGGTATCTATTCCATGTCCATGATGCCCGGATGCAGCATTCAAGCTAGTTCTCCAGTGAGACTGCATCTCTGAAAGAGGTACTCGGTCTTGGGGTCTCTTTGGCCCGGATAATGAGGGTTCTACAGATGATAGGTCCAGTCCAAGTGTGGATGTAAACTTAGGAGTTGGAGTCGTGTCATGGTACAGTAGGCCTTGCGCCTCTAAATATCTCTTCACATCTTCCACATGACCGGCGTCCCTACCAGATAGAGTCATGTAATCCAGAGTTGTCTGGTCAACGGGGAAAAATCCGCATGTAGCTCCATACTCCGGGGCCATATTCGCAATCGTAGCTCTATCTGGAAGGCTGAGGTTTGACATTCCTTCTCCATGAAATTCAACGAATTTACCCACACAACCATGCTCTCGAAGAATCTCCACTATTCTTAGAGTCATATCAGTAGCCGTGACACCGGGCTGTAAGGAGCCACTAAGTTCGAAGCCAACAACCTCCGGGAGAAGCATGTAGATTGGTTGACCTAGCATCACTGCCTCAGCCTCAATACCCCCAACACCCCATCCCAGCACTCCCAAACCATTGATCATAGTGGTGTGGGAATCGGTCCCTACTAGGGAGTCAGGAATCCAAAGTCCATCCTCTTCTCTGGCCACGCTTGCAATCCACTCAAGATTGACCTGGTGGACAATACCCCTTCCTGGAGGAACTGCACGGAAGTTATCCAAGCTTAACTGTCCCCATTTTAGGAACTTATATCTCTCAAAATTACGTTCATATTCAATTTCCATATTCCTCTCTTGTGCATCTGGGAATAAGCCAGATACATCTACCTGCACTGAGTGATCGATGACCAGATCTACTGGAACCTGGGGATTAACGACGTTGGGGTCTCCACCCAGCTCTTTCATTGCATCTCTAAGAGCGGCAATATCCACAATCGCGGGTACACCTGTGAAGTCCTGCAGAATGACACGACTCGGACAAAAAGGGATCTCCTCAGGTTTCATGTGCGGTGTCCACGCAGCGATTCTCTTGACATCGTCCTCTGAAACTAGGAATCCATCGCATTTCCTCAATGCTGACTCTAGGAGAATCCTGATAGAGAATGGAATCTCGGACAGATTACAATAGCCAGAATTCTCCAAAGAATGTAGATCTATGTAACGCCCAGTAGAACCGTCAGATCTCCGGAACTCTGACAGAGAATTGAATGGATTGCCTATTCCCATCCTGTCACCATCTACTCTCTCTCATTAGGGGTACATGAAGTTCTCCGTGAACTATCGAACGCCTCACAGAACCCGAGCCGAGACTATTCGAACCGGATCTACTGGCCGATTATCATTCTGACTTGGATTTACAGTTTCAACGTGACTGATAGCATCTACGTGCTCAATTCCCGAGATAACGTATCCGAAAACAGTATGGCAACTCTGGCCTTGTGCGTCGCAGTCCTTTCCAGGGCCCCAATCCAAATGTCCAGCATTTCCATCTGATGGGACGATGTAGAATTGGCTTCCATCTGTGTTGAGTCCTGCATGGGCAGCGGCTAACGCCCCAATTGTGTGTTTTAGTCCGTTCTCGTGTTCGTATGGAATAGTGAAGTCCTCTTTATTCTGGCACTGCTCCTCAGAAACCTGTTCTCCATTACAATATCCGTAATAATGAGCGGCATATCCTCCAGATCCTCCTCTATTCTCAATGTCCCCTCCTTGAATCATGAAGTCGTCAATTACCCTATGAAACTCGACTCCATCATACTGGAAGTTTCTTGTGTGAGTTAGGAAACTCTCAACGTGCTTTGGCGCTTCATCCTCGTAGAGTTCAATCTGAATCTCACCGATTACAGTTTGACCGTTTTGTGTATACTGGACTTCCAGAGAAACAATGGGGTTTGCTTCATCTTCTAGGAACTCAGAAACTACTTTTATTGAAACAAGGAAAGCTGCTAATGAAAGAACCATCACTAGCAGTCCCAAAGGAGTCGGATTACCCTGATCAAACATCTGTAGTCCGAGCCCCATTGAGATTGAATTCTCGTCCATCATTGAAGCTAGCTTGTTCATATTTCTACGGACTTCCTTGTTCTTCGGGTCTATTGATAGTGCCTTGTTGTAATTTCTGTAGGCTTTCTGCCAGTGAGATTTCTTGTTCCTTTGATCTGAGACCCCTAATTCTGTACCAGCATCTGCGGCCAAAGCTAGTGTCTTCGCCCTCTGAGTTTCATTTTCTATGCTGCTCCATACATTTCTAAGTGCCTCAAGTGCTCTATCTGGATCTTTCTTTTCATCCAATAGATCAGTTGCTTCGTCCCAAGCTTTTTGGAGTTCTGGCGGAATTGGCACGGGCTCGCGAAGGCCCACTCATTGAAAACTGCAACGGAAGCGATTGTGTTTTGGATTGGTTGAATTTTCTATGGTAATGCATAAGACCCTAAGACTTCGCCGATGACTTGCGAGCACTCGTATCTAGATGTACTGGGGACCAAGAAAGCAATGGAAAAAATCGTCAATGATTTCGTCATAAACGTCGCGACGGCTAACGGGACTGGTTCCCAATCATCGAATCTGATTATTCTTCACTCAATGTTCGAGATGGGGATTCCAGTCAGTGGAAAGAATCTGTTCCCGAGTAATATCTCTGGCATACCTACCTGGTTCATAATAAGAGTGAGTGACAAAGGTTACCAAGCCCCTGGTGACGTCACAAATATCCAGGTTCTGATGAATAAGGATACTTGGATAAAAGATCTGGAGGGCCTTGACCCGGGAACAATTGTTGTGTACAACGAAGACGTGAAAATGCCGGTGGATCGGGAAGACTGCGTCCTGCTAGGGATGCCGATGACAAAGATGGCAAGAAAAATCAAT
>MDTG01290856.1_pt1 | contig 13898 bp, 14 predicted proteins | sample 811421 | NCBI WGS metagenome assembly MDTG01 (sample SAMN05326645, study PRJNA326480) | marine metagenome | isolation source: seawater | place: Pacific Ocean: South East | collected 2011 | reverse complement strand
TGTGACGGTCAACGGCGCCAAGATGTCTAAATCCCGTGGCACCTTTATTAAAGCGCGCACCTACTTAAACCAGTTAGATGCTGAATACTTACGTTATTACTACGCAGCCAAGCTCAACAACCGTGTAGATGACTTTGACTTAAACCTTGAAGATTTCTCGCAGCGCGTGAACTCTGACCTTATCGGTAAGGTAATCAATATTGCCTCACGCTGTGCGGGTTTTGTGAAAAAATCTGGCGGCAAGCTGGCAGCTGAATTACCCGATACGCACATCCTTGAAGATGCTGTGGCCAAAGGCGATGTCATCGCCCAGTATTTTGAAGACCGTGAGTACAGCAAAGCTATTCGTGAGATCATCGCCCTTGCCGATATTGCAAACGAATACATTCACGAGAAAGAGCCATGGGCCCTTGCCAAACAAGAAGGCAAAGAAGCTGAAGTACTTGGCATTTGCTCATTAGGCATTAACTTGTTCCGCCAGTTAGTGACTTACCTAACACCGGTACTGCCTAATATGAGCGCAAGCGTGGCTCAGTTCTTACAAATTGAAGACCTAAACTGGGATTCACGTAAACAGCCTTTGCTTGATCATGAAATCACCAAGTTCAAAGCATTAATGAGCCGCATCGAAAAAGACAAAGTAGACGCCATCGTTGAAGCTGAAAAAGCCGACGCCGAAGCTGATGCCGCTGCCAATCCAGTCGCCGAAGCCCCATCTGGTTTAAGTGAACCCCTGGCCGATGAGATCGAATTTGATGACTTCGCCAAAACCGATTTACGTATCGCAAAAATTGTTTCAGCCGATTACGTAAAAGGTGCCGGTAAATTATTACAACTGACTCTTGATATTGGCGAAGGCAAAACCCGCAATGTGTTCTCGGGTATTAAGTCTGCTTACGAACCGCAAGACTTGACCGGCAAGCTAACCGTTATGGTGGCTAACCTTAAACCGCGCAAGATGAAATTTGGTATTTCTGAAGGCATGGTATTAGCCGCTGGCCCTGGTGGCAAAGAGATTTGGTTACTTGAGCCGCACGAAGGCGCCCAGCCCGGTATGCGTGTAATGTAAGTAAGCTGTTATTAATTACAGTGACAAAAGCGGCTTCGGCCGCTTTTTTTATGATTGCAAAATACCTAGAATCGCTGGATACCCGTCTTTGCAAGTAAGACAGTAATTATGAAACTCCCCTTTCACATGGCGTGCGAATCCAGTCAATATCAACGATCAATTTTGAATTCATTAAAACAAAACACTGGGTACTCAACTTTGCAGGTAACGATCACTGCATACATCGTATGCTCCCATAGGACTAAGTCCGTAAATGGGAGTCCAGCAAATCCTGTTATTTGGCAAGGTAAATACTAAACAGCCCCTTTCCAGTAAAACCGATTAGGCAAACCTTACTTATTCATGCAATAAATAAGCAATATTGCCAATTTGATTGAAAACCCCACCCCGCCTAGCTTGTACCCATATCCCACTTAGTCGATAATACCTCGCCGTTTTTCTATGGCTGACAACCAGTTAGATCGATTTACGTCAGCCAGGTCATGCATTCATACAGATCGTACAGAGGCCTACATGGTTGATTACATACTCATACTTATTTCCACCATCTTGGTGAACAACTTTGTACTGGTCCAATTCCTAGGGCTTTGCCCATTTATGGGGGTTTCTAACAAACTTGAAACCGCCATTGGTATGTCTGCTGCGACAACTTTCGTATTGACCCTTGCCAGCTTAAGCTCGTACCTGGTTTATGAATACCTCTTGATCCCGCTGAACATCGAATACCTTAAAACCATCTCTTTCATCATGGTGATTGCAGTTGTTGTGGGCTTCACTGAAATGGCCATCCGCAAAACCAGCCCACTACTGTATCGGGTACTGGGTATTTTCTTACCTCTAATCACCACCAACTGTGCTGTTTTAGGCGTCGCATTATTAAACATCAAGCGTGAAAACGGCTTTATGGAATCCATTCTTTATGGCTTTGGTGCGGCGGTCGGTTTTTCATTGGTATTGGTTTTCTTTGCGGCTATGCGTGAGCGCATTACCGTGGCGGATGTACCGAAAGCTTTTCAAGGCAGTGCCATAGCCATGATCACGGCTGGATTAATGTCTCTGGCGTTCATGGGCTTCACCGGCCTTGTGTCTATTTAAGGGGGGCATCATGACTGTTATTTTAATTGCTGTTTCGGCTCTCGTTGTTTTATCGCTTATTTTTGGTGCTGTTTTAGGCTTTGCGGCCGTGCGCTTCAAAGTAGAAGGTAATCCTGTGGTTGAGCAAATTGATGCGCTATTGCCACAAACCCAATGTGGTCAGTGCAGTTATCCTGGTTGTCGCCCCTATGCAGAAGCCATTGCTGGTGGTGAAGAAAGCATCAATAAATGCCCACCCGGTGGTGAAAGTACCATCGCGGCCATTGCTGACTTACTGGGCGTTGAGCCTGAACCTTTAGATGCCGAGCATGGCACAGAAAAAGAAAGCGCCATGGTGGCCGTGATTCGTGAAGACGAATGCATCGGTTGCACCAAATGCATTCAAGCTTGCCCAGTGGATGCCATTCTGGGCGCTGCCAAACAAATGCACACCGTAATAGCCGATGAATGCACAGGTTGCGATTTATGTTTAGACCCTTGCCCAGTGGATTGCATCGACATGGTGCCAGTTGATACTGGCCTGCAAGATTGGCATTGGCAGAAACCCGCCAACATCATTGCCACAGATAAAGAACAGGCGGCGTAAGATGAATCTAATTACCCTTCACGAATTTGATGGCGGTATTCACCCACCGCAAAATAAAGATCAGAGCACTCAGGTACCGATTAACACCGCAAAATTGCCTGAAAAACTGATATTACCTATTGCACAACATATTGGTGCACAATCTAAGGTCATGGTGAGCCCAGGCGACACGGTACTTAAAGGCCAGATCATTGCCGAGGCCCAAGGATTTGTTAGTGCCAATCTGCACGCACCTAGCTCCGGCAAAATCACCGCCATTGAAGAACGTGTCATCGCGCACCCGTCTGGTATGAGTGATCTTTGCATTGAAATCACGCTCGATGGCAAAGAAACATGGTGCGAATTAGATGGCATTGAAAACTATCTTGAAGCCGAACCACAAACCCTGATCAATAAAATTCAAGCATCGGGCATCACAGGTTTAGGCGGCGCGAGTTTTCCAACGCACGTAAAGGCCTCAACTGACCCAGCAAAAATTGATACCTTGATCATTAATGCCGCTGAGTGTGAGCCGTATATCACTTCTGATGACATGATCATGCGCGAACAAGCCAACGGTATTATTAAGGGCATTGAGATCCTTGAGCGCATCATTCAGCCACAGCGCTGCTTAATCGGTATTGAAGACAATAAGCCTCAGGCCATTGCCGCCCTTAAAGATGCGCTGAAACAATTTAAAGACAACACCTTCAACATTGAAGTGGTGACCATCCCTACTAAATATCCCAGTGGCGGTGAAAAGCAGCTCATTGAAATTCTAACGGGCAAAGAAGTCCCTGCCAGCGGGTTGCCATCGGATATCGGCATTATCTGCCAAAACGTCGGCACCTGCTTTGCCATCTATAAAGCCATCAGCAAAGGTGAGCCACTCATCAGCCGAGTGACCACGGTGACGGGCGAGGCATGCGAGGAACCACAAAACTTCGAAGTACTATTAGGCACACCGGTTCATCATTTATTAGAGCTGGCTAAAACCAATTCAAACAAGGTACACCGCTTAATCATGGGTGGGCCCATGATGGGCTTCACCTTAGAAGATACTGATGCGCCCATTGTAAAAGCCAGCAACTGTATTATTGCCTCCAGCAAACAAGAATTACCTGACCCAGCCATGGAGCAAGCCTGCATTCGCTGCGGCATGTGTACCGAGGCTTGTCCGGCACAATTATTACCTCAACAGCTTTATTGGTTTTCAAAAAGCAGCAACCTAGAACAAGCCAGCGCACACAACATTGCAGACTGCATTGAATGTGGCGCATGCGCGTATGTGTGCCCAAGTAATATTCCGTTGGTGCAGTATTACCGCCATACAAAAGGCGAAATCAAACAAGCTAACGCGGACAAACTAAAAAGTGATCGCGCCAAAGAGCGTTTTGAAACCCGCCTTGCCCGCCAAGAACGCGAAGCCGCTGAAAAAGAGGCCAAGCGAAAAGCTCGAGCAGAAGCTGCCGCCAAAAAACAGGCTGAGAAAAAAGCCGCTGAAGCCAATGGGCAAGTGGCTAGCACCTCAGTCGCAAGTGAAGCGCCAGCAAGCGCACCGGCCGCTGACTTAGACGCATTACAGAAAAAACTGGATGCATCCCAAGCGGCAATCAAAAAAACCAAAGAAAAAATCGCAGCCGCCACTGAAGCTGGCGAGACGGATAAAGTAGAAATTTTAAGCAGCGCACTTAAAAAAGCCCAAGAAAAAATGAAAGACGCTGCCAAAGCCATTGCTGAAGCAAAAAAAGCCGCCAAAGCCACACCCACTGGCGCCGCTTCTGAAATGGAGATGACGCCTGAACGCATGCAGAAAAAAGTCGACATGGCGCAATCTCGTTTGGCCACGGCGCAAAAACGCTTAGCCGAAGCCACTGAAAACAACAGCGACCAAGTTGAGGCATTACAGCTAGCCGTTGAAAAACAACAAGCTCGTGTCACTGAGGCTGAGCAAGCCTTTGCCGCATTCTCTAAAGTACCTGCGCCCCAAGCGGATAAGCCTACGGTGGATGTAGCCTTACTCAAACAAAAAGTACTGGCTGCTCAAACTCGTGTAGACAAAGCAAAAGAACGCTTAGAAATGGCAAAAGAACAAAACCTAGACACCCTAGACGCATTTAAAACTGGCCTTGAAAAACAACAAGCCAAGTTAGATGAAGCCAAAAAAGTATTAGCCGAGGCCAGCGCATGAAACTGTTAAACATTAGTTCGCCACACGCTACCCGTCCTTTAAGTACAGCGGATGTGATGCGCACGGTTATTCTCGCGCTGATTCCTGGCATCTTTGCACTGACCTATTTCTTTGGCCCTGGCCACTTAATTCAAATCGCCATTGCAGGTATCACCGCCGTTGGTTGCGAAGCCTTAGTATTAAAATTACGCAAGCGCCCCATTGGCTTTTATTTGAAAGATTACAGCGCGTTATTAACCGCTGTTTTATTAGCATTGTCACTGCCACCTTATGCGCCCTATTGGGTGACCATTATCGCCAGCGCGTTTTCAATTATTGTGGCCAAGCATTTATACGGCGGCTTAGGGCAAAACCCATTTAATCCCGCCATGGTGGGCTTCGCACTGGTACTGGTTAGCTTTCCTTTGCCTATGACCACTTCTTGGAGTGCACCGAGTGAATTGCTGAGCAATAGCATCTCAATTGGCGACGCCTTCACTGCGATCTTTTCATCCCGTGAAGCCATTGATGCCTTCACCATGGCCACACCATTAGATGAGTACAAACATCAGGTGGCCATTTCCACCGCCGATGAAATCTTTGCTAATCCATTATTTAAAGGTGCTGAGCAGTCAAACATACTTTTAGCATGGCAATGGGTCAGTCTTGGCTTTTTACTGGGCGGCTTGTTTTTAATTTGGAAAAAGATTTTCACTTGGCACATCCCAGCAAGCTTATTGGTTGCGCTGCTGCTTTGCTCAAGCATTTTAGGCTGGGACAACGATAGCTATGTGCCACTAACACTTCACATGTTAGGCGGTGCAACGATTCTAGGTGCATTTTTTATTGCCACCGACCCAGTATCCGCATCAACCACACACCTGGGTAAAATTATCTACGGTGCCGGCATTGGTATTTTAATTTATGTGATTCGTACTTGGGGGGCTTACCCAGATGCCGTGGCGTTTGCTGTTCTGTTAATGAATTTTGCAGCCCCGTTCATTGACCAATACACACAACCACGCACCTATGGCCACAAAAAAGCGGTTCGTGGTCTGGCTAAGAACGATTAGGATTCAACATGACGACTAATGAAAACGAAAAAGCCGAAATGAGCCTTGGTCAATCCATCGCAAGAAATGCTATTGGCCTGGCTATCTTTGCCTTTGTCACGGCAGGTGTCATCGCAATCGTACAACAAGGCACCAAACAACAGATTCACGAGAATATCGCACAAGCACAAGCAAAGGCGTTATATGAAATCACGCCTAAAAATTTAGTGGATAACGATGTACTCAACAGCTACATAGAGCTTCATTCTGAGCAAAGTAAACAGCACCTGCACGTTAACTATTTGGGCCCCATTGCTGACGATGCCAAGCTGCATTTAGCCCAAAAAAACAACGACACTCATACTTATATTTTTCCGGTCACAGCCCCTGACGGTTACACCACCGCCATTCAATTATTAGTGGGCATCAAGCAAGATGGCTCCATCGCTGGCGTGCGCGTGGTTGATCACAAAGAAACCCCTGGGCTTGGGGATAAAGTGGAACTTAAAAAGTCCGATTGGATTTTATCTTTCAATGGTAAATCGTTAACTAATCCAGACATTGAAAAATGGAAAGTGAAAAAAGATGGCGGCGAATTTGACTCGTTCACCGGGGCAACTATTACTCCGCGCTCGGTTATCAACGCGGTTAAGCAAACCTTAGTCATGTTTGAAAAAGACAAAGCCGTGCTTTCTACCCTCACCACAGACAAACAAACCACCCAAGCTGGAGAGACGCTATGAGCACAAAATCATACGGCCAGATAACTCAAGATGGTTTATGGACCAACAACCCAGCACTGGTTCAACTACTCGGTTTGTGTCCGTTACTGGCTGTTACCGGCACGGTTGTGAACGCACTGGGGTTAGGATTAGCGACCATGTTGGTTTTGGTGGGCTCTAACATTGCGGTGTCCATGGTACGGAATTATGTCCCTGCTGCCGTGCGTTTACCTGCATTTGTAATGATCATCGCGTCTTACGTAACCTGCACCGAATTATTAATGCAGGCTTATACCTATGAGCTGTATACGGTGCTGGGTATATTTATTCCGTTAATCGTCACCAACTGTGCAATCTTAGGTCGCGCCGATGCCTTTGCTGCGAAAAACCCGATTCTGCCTTCGGCATTGGATGGTTTTATGATGGCCATGGGCTTTGCCCTTGTGTTGGTTATTTTAGGTGCCATGCGTGAAATCATTGGCCAGGGCACACTGTTCTCTAATATGGAGTTGTTATTCGGTGATAGCGCTAAAACTTGGAAAATCACGCTGTTCACTGACTACCCAGACTTCCTATTTGCTATTCTTCCGCCCGGTGCGTTTGTGGGTATGGGCTTGTTAATTGCGCTTAAAAATATCATCGATGACAAATTAAAAGACATCGAAAATAAAAAGAAAGAACCTGTAGTAGCGGGCTCTAAACGTGTTCGTGTAACCGGTAAAATTGTTTAACCATGAACAAAGCCAAACGCACAGAAATATTTACACGTTTAAGGGATAACAACCCAAACCCTGAAACCGAACTCGAGTACTCATCCCCTTTTGAGCTTGTGGTAGCCGTCGCCCTTTCAGCACAAGCCACCGATGTCAGCGTGAATAAAGCCACACGAAAATTATTCCCCGTGGCCAACACGCCTGAGGCCATTTATGCACTTGGCGAAGACGGCTTAAAGGAATACATCAAAACCATTGGCTTATTTAACAGCAAAGCCAAAAACGTCATTAAGATGTGCAAACTGTTAATCGATAAGCACAACTCAGTGGTCCCTCAGACACGCGAAGAACTCGAAGAGCTTCCAGGTGTGGGCCGAAAGACCGCCAACGTCGTATTAAATACAGCCTTTGGTCAGATCGCCATGGCAGTGGATACGCATATCTTTCGTATGGGTAACCGCACTAAAATCGCACCAGGTAAAGACGTGCTTGAAGTAGAAAAACGACTAATACGTCTTGTACCGAAAGAGTTTTTGATGGACGCACACCATTGGCTAATCTTACATGGTCGTTATGTTTGCACCGCCCGTAAACCGAAGTGTGGCAGCTGCATCATTGAAGACCTGTGCGAATACAAACACAAAGAATTAGATTAGGAGCCAACATGCGCATTTTGCACACCATGTTACGAGTGGGTGACCTACAACGCTCTATTGATTTTTACACCCGTGTTCTGGGTATGAACTTAATTCGTCAATCCGATAACGAGCAGTATCGCTATACCCTCGCCTTTTTAGGGTATGGCAGCGAAGAAGACGGCGCAGTGATCGAGCTTACTTACAACTGGGATACCAGTGAGTACGACCTAGGTACAGGATATGGTCATATCGCCATCGGTGCTGATGATATCTACAGCACCTGTGATGCCATCAAAGCAGCTGGTGGTATCGTGAGTCGTGAACCGGGCCCTGTAAAAGGCGGAACCACCCACATTGCCTTCGTAAAAGACCCTGACAATTACAGTATTGAACTGATTCAGACTAAAAAACACACATAGCAACGGATTGTTCCAGACAAACCCGACCAATTTAGTCGGGTTTGATTGTCTCAACTTGACCTATCGGATAACATAGCCGCCTTATTTTTATTGTGGCCCAAAGAAATTGCTCCTATGACTGAAAAGCGCCCAAACGAAATGCCCGACGTGGCTGCCAGCCAAGCTCCTCAAATTAATGGCACCCTAAACTGGGTGGGTATGAATCGCATTGCTCTGCCCCTAAACATTCAAGATAAAAACATTGGTATCAACAAGGTAAATGCCTTCGTTCAAACCTATGTGAACATCTGTAATCCAGACGTTAAGGGCATTCACATGTCTCGTCTGTACCTTTTGTTATCTGAGTTCTCTGACAATCAAATTCTTAGTGCTGCTAACCTTCGTGAGTTCCTCGCTCACATGCTCGATAGCCATGAAGACATCAGCGACCAAGCCACCTTGAACTTTGAATTTGATTACGTCATTCAACGTAAAGCGCTTAAAAGTCAGTTCTCTGGTTGGAAAGACTACCCAACTGAAATTCGTGCCACTTTAAAAGATGGCAAAGTGGACTTAGAACTGGGCATTCACGTACCTTACTCTTCTACCTGCCCATGTTCAGCCGCCCTTGCGCGTCAGCTGATTCAGCAGCAGTTCAGCAAAGACTTTGGCGATAAAGCCAGCGTCACGCCGGACGAAGTGGAAGCCTGGTTACGCAGCGACAAAGGCACCTTCGCAACGCCACACAGCCAGCGTAGTATTGCCAAAGTTTGGGTTAAACTGGATCAAAGCGTTGAAGACTTCCCAATTACAGATGTGATCGGCGTGATTGAAGATGCGCTTCAAACACCCGTTCAAACCGCCGTGAAACGTGAAGACGAACAAGAGTTTGCCCGCCTGAATGGTCACAACCTCATGTTTTGTGAAGATGCGGCACGCCGTGTAAAAAGCGCACTAAACAAGAACGAGAACGTCTTTAATGATTTCTGGTTGCGCATTGAGCACCTTGAAAGCCTTCATGCCCATGATGCTGTTGCCATTGCAACTAAAGGCATCACTGACGGTTACGAGCCCCTACTTTCTCGCTAACCACCATTGGGCAGCCTTGCTGCCCAATTATTCCTTACCCTTGGCCATGCAAAGCCAACTACAATGATATAAAATTGTCCCACTTATTCAGTCGAGTACCCCCGGTGAAACTTTTTGTTGAAAACCTTACCAATGTTGATGTCTCTTATTTAGATGCCAAACGCGGCGTTGTAGGCGAGTCTTGGATGGCAGGCATCATGCTGACGGGCAACCTCGACCAACAAAGCATGATCTGCGACTTTGGTGTGGTGAAGCGCTGCGCAAAAGACTGGCTAGATGATTTCATTGATCATCGTTTAGTGGTCCCCACTCAAATGGCCGGTTTACAGGTTAACAAACACGAAAACCTCACCACGGTCCGCTTTCCTCACCCTATGGGCGGTGAGTTCATCTGCAGCGCACCGGACGAAGCCTTTTGTTTTATTGATTGCGATGAGATTAACCCGCAAACGGTATCTAAATGGTTAGAAGTCGAGCTAAACACCACCATCCCAGGCGATATTGAAAAACTGCATGTTTCCTTGAATACCGAATTAATTGGCGGCGCGTTTTACCACTACAGCCACGGCCTAAAAAAACACAACGGTAATTGTCAGCGTATTGCCCATGGTCACCGTTCAAAAATCGAAATCTTTGTAAATGGCACACGCCAACCAGAGATGGAAAAAAACTGGGCAAATCAGTGGCAAGACATCTACATTGGCACCCAAGAAGATCTACACAACCAAACCAGTATTGATGGCATTGAGCATAATCATTACCGCTATACCGCACCACAAGGTGAGTTCAGCTTAACCCTGCCGAGCAAGGCCTGTTACGATATTGAAACCGATACTACGGTTGAGCAAATAGCCAAACATATCGCCAAAACATTACTTGAGTCTGGTCGCAGTGTGACGGTAAAAGCCTTTGAAGGCATTGGCAAAGGAGCGATTGCCACCTATGAGTAATGTATTTAAAACCCTAGAGAAGCAGAGCAAAGGGGCACAACTGCCCTTTGAAGATACACTGGATAACCTTGTATTTAATGAAGCCGGCTTGATTCCAGCCATTGCCCAGCAACATGACACGGGCGAAGTACTCATGATGGCTTGGATGAACCGCGTATCCATTGAAGAGACCTTAAATACCGGTCAGGTGTGTTATTGGTCCCGATCGCGTAATAATTACTGGCGCAAAGGCGAAAGCTCGGGTAATCAACAAACACTCATCAGCATGTCCACTGACTGCGATGGTGATACGCTCTTGTTAAAAGTGGATCAGAAAGGCGCCGCCTGTCATACTGGACGACGTGATTGCTTTTACAATGAGATTAAGCCAGATGGCCTTACTATCCGTACCAACCCAATACAAGACCCAAACGAGCTGTATACCAGCAAGAGTTAACTTGTGAACACACGCCCGACGAAAGCCGACAAGCGCGCTGAACTCAATAAGGAAATCGATGATTTTCTTTCTGGGGGCGGCGAGGTGCGCAATGTCGAGCAAGGTGTCAGCGGGCGTGAAAACCCCATGAAAGCCCTTGTTCCGGTTTTATTTGGCGAAAAAAGCGGCGTACGCACCGATGCGCGTACGGCACTTCAAAGCATGGATTCTCGCAAACAACAAAAGACACAAACCAAGCCTAAGCGCCCAAAGAAGAAGCCGGTATATGATGACTTTGGTGAACTGCTCAGATGGGTCTGGGTAGACGAGTAACCAGGCTCAACCAGTAAACATAAAAAAGGCGACCTAATGGTCGCCTTTTTTGTTTCTGTCACTTTAACTAAGAGAAGGTATTCATTAGCCAACCAATAAAGAGTACCTGTGGAACCGTCACCAAAGGTAAGAACAGAGCGATCTTCCAGCTTGATGTGGTGTCTTTTAAAGCCATGATTTCAGTATAGTCCGTAGATGCCCCTGCCATTAAAAACACAAACCCGTTACCCGGTGCTTTTGCCTGATTCACTAAATCAGCTGCGATGGGAGATGAACCTTCTGAACACACTTCAATCAGCGTGGTTGCCAATAAGGTTAAGAACAAACCGCTAACCGTAGCGCCAAACCAAATACCAAACTGCTCAGGTTCAACAAATGCCCTGATCAGTGACAACAGCACCACGCCAAACAGTACCCATCGAATCACCATTTTTGACTCTTTTAAGCCCTGCCAAAACATCGCAAACAGATTAGATGCTGAAAAGTGATTCACTTTCAATTGTGACTTCAATTCAGGCCACACTTTAAAATCGTGATCGTAATCCGCTTGAGCCATATTTTTTGGTAATACACCTCTGCGTACAAAGCCTTCAAACATCCAACCGCTTACCCAGGCAATTAGCATAGATCCCACAATGAACAATAGAGTATAAGGCAGGCCTACTAGGGCGATTAAGATCAGGGTTAACGTAAATGAGTTCCATGGGCTGGCGATCAGAAATGCCATCACTTGCCCTAAACTTGCACCTTTACGGTACAGCCCCATAGCGACCATCAGGATACCGTGATTACATAAATCTAATAATAAACCGGCCATCGTCGCCCTAAAAATGCCTTTTTTCGTACCTGGCTCACCCAGCACAGCCATGACCATCTGATTCGGAATACGACCAAGCACCCCTACCGCTAAGCCACCAATCAATATTCCCCACCACATGGTGTTCATCATCTCAAAACTGGTGTGCGCCATGGTGGCAAATGCATCATTAAGCCGAATATGTACATCTGAACCCAGTACCAGATACAAGATGTAGAATAAGGCTACAAAACACGCTGACCCCCACATAATCCAATCAAATGATTGCTTAGGCGCACAGCAAGATGCCGTATCGGCTTCTGCTTCTGATTTCACACTTGTTGAACAGCACGAGGCTGGCACTACTTCTTCATTGGCCTGTGTCGCTGACTTGGAACCACAGCAACTGCTTTTAACTTCGTCTTTATCGCTACCGCAATGATCTGACATAGACCCTCCTTTCATACCGCTAGGTTAATACGATGGTTTCGAAACGCAACCCCATTCTTTGAACCCAAATCAATCTATTGTGAAAAATTGCCTTATTTAAAAACAAAGACTTAACTTACATAGACATATATGTGGAGGACACGTAATGCTGAAAAAAATTCCCGCTTTAATTATTCTTGGCTTATTCGCAATGAGCCATGCAATGGCCGAGGTCAAGATTAATGGCTTTGCCTCTGTAGTGACCGGTATCGACTTCGAAGAAGATGAGCAAGTCGAATACAACGACCGAACAGTCGACAACCTACAAGAGTCTAAAGTCGCTCTACAATGGGCTGCAGATCTTGGTGATGGCATGCGCTTTGTCGGCCAAACAATGGCTCGTGGTGACGCGGCTGATGGTTTCCAATTAAATTACGACTGGGCATATTTTGATTTTAACATTGGCGATAGCTCAAAGCTGAAATTTGGTCGCTTACGTATCCCCTTCTACAAATACTCTGATTATCTGGATGTAGGTTATGCCTACCACTGGATAACACCGCCAGAGTCCATGTATAGCCTTACTTTTTCAAACATGGACGGCATTGGTTTTCAACAAAACTTCCAAGCTCTTGGTATGGATCACGCATTGAATCTTGCTGTGGGTACCTATCAAGGCATCTTAATTCTGGGTGAAGAGGAAGTGCAAAGCTCTCTTGAAAATCTAATTGCAATCAACTGGACAGCCACAATTGGAGAACATGAGTTCACTGCTGCCTATGCGCAGGCAGATACTTATGTGCCAGCGACTGCAACAGCTGGCCTTGCTGATGTAGCAACTGCAGGCGGAGATGATGGCGATAAAGTTCTTATTAATGGCGACTATGGCTTCTTTGCTGGCGCTGGTTACAAGGGTTCCTTCGGTGACTTCACTGTCTACTCAGAATACAGCATTGTACAAATTGAAGACTCGATTTTTGCTGATACATCCGGTGGATATATTGGTGTAAGTTACTTGATGGATGAGTACACATATCACATCACATACGGCACAAGAAAAGCGGAGGAAAAAGAATATGCAGCTGGCACGGATGCAATTGACTTAGGGGCAGCTGCCGTTCAAAAAGCTGGCGGCACTCCAACCGCAGCTGATCTAAGTGGCTCAACTCTAAACAGTACATCACGCTTTCTAGGTAATGGGGACAGTACTACTATCACAATTGGTGTACGCAAGGATATTGGAATGAGCACAGCTTTAAAAGTAGACCTTGATTTATACACTGAAGACCGAGTTCAGGATGACCAAGTAACGTCTACCTCAGAAGAGAAAAAAGCGACCGTACTTAAATTTGCTGTCGAAACCATGTTTTAAGGAGGCATGATCATGAAATTATTATTAAGCTCAATTGTCCTCGCCTCTTCACTGTTTTTGTCGGCATTTGCCACAGCAGAAGTTGAGGTCAT
>MDTG01032035.1_pt1 | contig 13898 bp, 11 predicted proteins | sample 811421 | NCBI WGS metagenome assembly MDTG01 (sample SAMN05326645, study PRJNA326480) | marine metagenome | isolation source: seawater | place: Pacific Ocean: South East | collected 2011 | reverse complement strand
TCTACACCTTCCTTGAGACCCGTCTCTTCACCAAGAATGGAGTGACCTGGATATTGCTTTAGAATTTCAGTCACCAAGGCCATTTCAGTTTGGTAATCTATCTTGGTTACAGGATCAAATGTACCATCGTCAGCCTTGTCTACCACACTCAGTTCACTTCGAAAAAAGGGCAAAGTTTCTGCCGCAGCTATATCGGACAACCGAATGAAAAAATTCCTTAATTCCTCTAACTTCATATCGTTCCTTAAAAGATGCCAGATCACCAAATGCTATTGGATAATCGTCCTATTCTTGTCTAAAAAAAATAAAATTTTTCGAACTTCCAATTCTGTATCCTGTCATTTTTCCTTAGCGAGAAAGGGCCTACTATGATATCTTTCAGGCAAGGCGTTTTAACCAACCCAAGGCTATAGATTAAAATGAAAAAGTTCGTAGATTCAGCTTATCATACAACTATTTTGAAGTACCCCGCTCTAACCATAATTCTTCTGGGACTGATTCTCGCTTTTTTTGCTACCGGCACTAAAAACTTCAAGCTCGACGCATCAATTGACGCACTAATCCTTGAAAATGATAAAGATCTTGCCACTTTTCGACAAATGATGATGCGATACGAAAGCCAAGAATTTATTTTCATCGCTTTAAAAACTGAAAATGATTTTCTGTCTGATGAACACATTGATGTAACTTCAAAAATGAGGGATAAAATTGCTGAGATACCCCAAGTCATGGAAGTGGTTTCAATGCTTGATGTCCCACTTGTTCGAAACGACCCAGAAACAACCTTAGGAGATCTAGCCGCTAATTTTAAAACGCTTAGAATGCCAAACATAGATCTCGAGCGAGCCCGAGAGGAATTGACGAAGAGTCCTTTCTATCAAGACCTCGTAGTCAGTTCAGATGGCAAAGTTGCTTCAATCGCGGTCTATTTCAAACCTCATGCCGAGTTGCCCCGCTTGCGACGTTTGAGAGACGAGCTGCTATATCAGCAGCTTATTGGAAAGCTCTCCGCTCAGCAAAAAGCTGAGCTGAAAGCCCTAAGACCAAAGTATGAAACTGCCAAAGAAGAAGCCGAACAACAGACCCATCAGGCATTAGTAAAAATTCGACAAATAATCGCGTCTTACCAAGGGCAAGCTGGTATTGAAATCTATCTTGGTGGTCTCCCTATGATAGTCGACGACGTTACAGCCTACATTAAAGGGGATCTCCTTAACTTTGGCGCAGGCGTTCTTCTATTTTTAATACTAATGCTCAGTATAATCTTTAGAGAACCTAGGTGGGTTATATTACCGTTCGCCAGTTGCCTCTACGCTGGGATCACGATGGTAGGACTACTAGGTTTAGTCGGCTGGAAAGTGACCGTGATTTCATCAAATTTTATCGCATTGATGTTAATCATTACTATGTCCATGAATGTCCACCTTACAGTTCGATACCGTGAACTAGTGAGAGATTTTCCTGAACTATCACAAAAAGATTTGGTACGTCTAACTATTCAAAAAATGGTGCGTCCTTGCCTATACACAGCGATCACAACAATAATAGCTTTTTCGTCTTTGGTCGTCGCCGATATAAAACCTGTCATAGACTTTGGCTGGATGATGACCATTGGTCTAGCAGTCGTTTTCTTGACCTCCTTCTCCCTCTTCCCTTCCCTGCTGCTACTGACTCAAAAGAAAGTTTTAGATAAAACAAAAAGCCCCAAGAGTGCATACCTCAATGTGACAGCCTCAATAGGCAGATTTACAGAAAAAAACGGGAAGATCATATTCATTGCCTCCCTTGTATTGGCTCTGACCGGGCTAGCTGGCATACAACGATTGGAGGTCGAAAATAGCTTCGTATCTTATTTTGACGACAGTACTGATATTTATAGAGGACTTGCCTTGATTGACAAGCAGCTCGGTGGCACCACCCCCGTAGATATATTGTTAAAATTCCCTCCTGAAAGTATTGTGGAAACAGAAGATGATGATTTAGCTGCTTTATTTGGAGACGTAGAGGGTGAGACCTCCTCGAATGATCCCGAATGTGTCAATACAATCTGTGACGACTCTTATACTTGGTTCACTGCAAAAAAAATAAATCGAATAAAACAAGTTCATGACTATCTAGAAACTATACCAGAGCTTGGAAAAGTAATGTCACTGGCGTCAACCATTGAGGTCGCCGAAACTGTAAAGGGATCTGAACTGGAGCCTTTCGAGCTGAACATAGCAAATCAGAGACTGCCTGCAGCCGTCAGAGCTCAGATTATAGATCCTTATGTGTCATTCACAAATAACGAGGCTAGAATCACAGTGCGTATAATTGATACGTACCCAAATCTTAAGCGCCGAGAGCTTCTACAAAGAATCGATACAGCATTGTCCCAAGAAATGGGCTTGTCCCCAGAAGATTACGAAATTTCCGGATTACTCGTGCTGTACAACAACGTGCTGCAAAGCCTATTTAAATCCCAAATTCTGACCCTAGGAACTGTCATGTTGGGAATTTTAATTACCCTAATAGTGCTGTTTAGATCTGTGTCAGTAGCAATCATCGGCATCATACCGAATATTCTGGCTGCAACTATCATCCTCGGGTTTATGGGCTGGATGAGTATACCTCTGGATATCATGACGATAACCATTGCAGCCATCACTATCGGAATCGCAGTAGACAATTGTATACACTATTTGTACCGGTTCAAAATAGAGCTTCCGCGTACTAATAACGCGATTCAAACCATGCACTATTGCCATGACAATATCGCGAAGGCCCTTTTTTATACAACCGTTACCATCGTTTTCGGTTTTTCGATCTTAATGCTTTCTAATTTTATTCCAACAATTTTATTTGGACTACTTACCGCTATCGCAATGGTGGTTGCACTACTCGCAGCCCTCACGCTTATGCCTAGACTCATCTTACTTTGGCGGCCTTTTGACGAAACTCCAATAGAGGACCTATAAGGGTGTAGCTTTAATCAAGAAGTACCCCTTCTTTTTTTGCCCAATCTAAGGACTGAGACATCGCCGTTTCAAACTTGTCAAATAATTCATCGATCTGCTCCGAAGTAATAATTAAGGGAGGACAAAAAGCAATGACATCCCCTATCGCACGACAAATTAGACCATTAGCGTGGCAAAAGTTTAATACCTGTCCTCCGACTTTTCCTGGAACTTCGAAAGGAGACTTTCTTATCTTGTTTGAAACAAGTTCTACAGCTCCTATTAAACCCATGCCCCTAGCTTCACCTACCATTGGATGGTCACTAAACTTCGCCAATCTCGCTTGAAATTGAGGCGCCAAAGCAGCAGCTTTATCAAAAATCTTATCGCGCTCGTAGATTTCTAATGTCTTGAGAGCAACCGCACAAGCTACTGGATGACCACCCCAGGTGTAACCATGACCAAATATGCCCATCTTATCCGAGGCATCAGCGATCGCTTGATATATTTCTTCTTTCACAACAACTGCACTAAGCGGTTGATAAGCCGAGGTAATCGCTTTAGCAACCGACACTGAATCGGGAGAAAGATTGTAGCTCTGAAATCCAAAAGGACTACCAGTGCGACCAAAGCCACAGATGACCTCATCATCGATAAAAAGGATATCGTATTTATTCAAAACCTCCTGTATCTTATTGAAATAAGTCTCAGGAGGCAGGATGACTCCTCCAGCTCCCATGATAGGCTCAGCGATAAAAGCCGCTATCGTTTCGGGCCCCTCTCTCTGAATCATGTTCTCCAAGTTAACGACAAGCCGAGAAGCAAAATCACTTTCCGATTCCCCTGCTTCAGCACCGCGGTAGTGATGTGGTGTATCAGTGTATAAGAATCTATCTTCTCTTATAGGCAAGTCAAAGCCGTTATGCGCTGGAGGCAAGCCAGTTAAACTACCAGCTGCAAGCGTAATACCATGATAAGCCTTCACGCGACTAATTATTTTTTTCTTCTCCGGCCTACCTAAAACATTGTTGTAATACCAGGCCAACTTAATTTGAGTATCATTGGCATCAGAGCCAGAGTTACCAAACAGCACTCGGGATTTTCCAATAGGAATTAGAGTATTTACCTTTTCTGCCAATTCTATCCCCACTTCGTAGCTCTTTGATGCAAAGAGTTGTGCGTAGGATAGTTGTTTTATTTGATCATAGGCAGCCTGTGCCAGTTCTTCGTTCCCATAGCCTAAAGCTGTACACCAAAGACCTGCTAACCCCTCGAGGTATTGTTTCCCATGGTTATCGTACATGTAAACGCCTTCAGCACGTTCCAACACCATGGGTCCATTATTTTTATGCTGTCCTAAGTGAGTCCAAGGATGAAACAAGTTATCCAAGTCTCTTGCTTCGATATCTCCCATTTTTAACGCCATGTGAACATTCCTTATTGGTAAATTGAAGTACGTCAACTTTTGTCATTGTATAACGAAAAGCAGAGCCACCAAACAGCAAAGATTATTTTCGCATTAAAAGACCAATTTCCTGTGTAGTTTAGTTATTAGCGGTGGCTTTTGAAGTAATAATTAATCTACTAGATAGTCGAATTTTAATTGAAATCATTTTTCGGATGGACCTTCACAAATATGCGCTTAGAGGGCAAACTACCTAAATTAACAAATAGCTCGAAAGTGGGACAAAGGAGAACTAATTCATGTTTGACCTTAGCAAAATAAAAACTCTTGGTGATATCCCGAAAGTTCAAGCTGAACTTAGACCCAACTACACCGCTCAAATATTCCAGGGCCGAGCGTCTACCTACAAAGAACTCGATCAAAGATCTAATCAGATAGCAAACCGACTAATTGAAGGCGGATTGGAAGGACAGGCTAGAATTGGGTTCATTGGGAAAAACTCCGATCGTTATTTCGAGCTCCTTTTTGGGGCATGCAAAGCCAACATTGTACTAGTCGGGGTTAATTGGCGGCTCGCACCACCAGAGATGCAATATATCTTAAAAGATGCAGCCTGTGAGATTCTATTTGTTGGAAAAGAATATGAAGAACTTGTTGAGGACATAAAAAAAGAATGCCCCACTATTCGCGAAGTAGTTGGAATGGATTCAGCCGATTTTGGAGGGAGCTTCATCGATAACTGGTTTGCGAATAGCAGTGCTGACAAACCTAGTGTGGCAATAAACGGTCACGATGATGTCCTTCAACTATACACGAGCGGAACCACAGGCCACCCTAAAGGGGTTCAGCTCACCAATGACAATTTTGCAGCAGTATTTAGAGCTGCTGAAGATGCTGGTTGGGGCCTTTTTGAACCTGAGTCAATGGCTCTAACTTGTATGCCCTTATTCCACGTTGCCGGAGTTAATATGGGAGTATTCGCCCTCGCCCAGGGATTGACGAACGTGATCACGAAGGAAGTAAACCCTGAGGAGATATTGGAAATTATCGAACAGTACAAGATAAACTATGCCTTGTTTGTGCCTGCGGTAATTTTATTCCTAACGCAACACCCTCGAATTAACGAATGTGATGTATCTTCTCTTCGCAAGCTGTTCTACGGAGCGTCTCCCATAGCAGAAGACCTCCTTAAACAAGCTCAAAAACTTTTTGGATGTGAGTTCTACGGTTTATATGGTTTGACCGAAACGACTGGAGCAGGAACCTGTCTTCAGCCAAGCGATCATGTTGGAAAAAAGCTACGCTCTTGTGGAAAACCCTATCCAGGGATAAAAGTAGAAGTCCGCGACACAAATGGCAAACCTTTACCACCTGAGCAAGTGGGAGAAATTGTTATTAAACATGGAGTCTTAATGAAAGGCTATTGGAACAAATCAGAAGCCACCAGAGAGGCAATTGTTAACGGATGGTTTCAGACTGGAGATGCCGGCTATTTCGACAAAGACGGATTTCTTTACATACATGACCGAGTAAAAGATATGATAGTAAGCGGTGGAGAAAATATTTATCCAGCGGAAATAGAGAATGCTCTTTTTGCTCATTCAGATATAGCAGATGTTGCTGTGGTAGGAATTCCAGACGATAATTGGGGTGAATCAGTTTTAGCATTTATAGTAAAGGGTCCTAAAGCCGATATCTCAGAAACTGAAGTGATAGAGTTCGCAAAAACGAAGATTGCCAGCTTTAAAATTCCAAAACAGATCGTTTTCATTGAAGCCCTCCCTAGAAACCCTTCTGGCAAAATATTGCGACGAGAACTTCGAGACCCTTATTGGGAAGGACGAACAAGAGGTGTAAATTAAACTTTCCACGGAAGTCCAAAGATTAGTAGCTGCTTAGTCAAGGAGAACAGCGTCTATGAATAAAGAGAAAGATATAGCGTTGAATGTGTTAGGGAACCCATTAGAGAGTTGCTGTCACTCTCCGATGACCGGATATTTCCGAGACGGATTTTGTCGCACGGATGGTACGGACTTTGGTCAACATATAACCTGCGTTCTCTTAACCGATGAATTCTTACAATTCTCACGTTCAAAAGGCAATGATCTGATTACCCCAAGGCCAGAATATGGTTTTCCTGGGTTGAAATCTGGTGATCGCTGGTGCTTATGTGCAGAGCGATGGACAGAGGCTTTAGAGGCAGGGGTAGCGCCAAAACTTTTTCTAGAGTCAACCCATGCTAGAATGCTCTCACTTGTCCAGATAGAGGTCCTAGAAAAATACGCAGCCGACCAGAGTTAAGTTACCAAACAAGAAATATTAAATAGTTAGTCAAAAAGCATTCTTTTTAACTTAGGCCAGCTCTCTTCTACTGAACCTCGCTGACTCACATATCGAACGTGGGCATTTTGGTTCGAGGGGGACAATTCTATCGACCAAAGTGAATCTATTTCGTTAGGCACTAAAGAGTAGCGTATGTCCATAACCCCGTTCGAAAAACGAGGGTCCTTGGCGACATAACCCCGACTAAACCAACGGAAGCGTTTTATGTCCATAGCTTGTACTGATCTCGCCTCTAACCACGGAAAATCGCTATTAATTTCTAGCTTCTCTATAGAGGCTCCCTCATAAACGGCCGGGCGGAAGCCCACTCGAACAGCATCAACATAATAACGCTTCTCATATTCGTAAATAATTTTCCAAACGATTATATTGGCGAAACTCGGTTTCGCAACGATGTTAATGGGCTCGTGTCCTCTCGATTGAGCAATCTTTTCACCCATATGGACAGCCGCTCGTTGTTGTAAAAAAGCTAGAGAAAGGTATAAAAAGGCCCAAGCCAAACCTACTCGAGCATATTTAGCACGACGAGTGAATAGGCCTAGGATTACAGCCAACAAAATAGGCATTGTAAAGACGGGATCGATTATAGAAATCAGATTCCATGCGAACCTAGTGTCACTAAAGGGCCAGAGTAGAACAGTCCCATAGGTCGTGAAAGAATCTAATAGCGCATGGGTAGCATAACCCAGATTAGAGAAAATTAGCGTCGCTTTTAAGGAACAACCTCTTTTTTTCCCTGAGAATAGATACAGAAGAAGTCCAACAAGTGAGCCTCCTACAGGAATAAAAATCAACGAGTGAGTAAACTGACGGTGATACTCTAGGAACAACAGCGGATCGTGTTCAGACCTAATTAGCACATCTAAATCGGGAGCCAGTCCACCCATTAACCCGCATAGGGTAGCCCAGACGGCGGTACGCTTGTTAGCTAACGCTTGGGGAAGAATAGCACCTAAAGTTCCTTGAGTAACAGGATCCATCTGAAAGCCTTATTTGCTTAGCTTAACGCTCTTTAATGATGATTACTGGAGATGAACTCAGTTTAGTTTCTCATAAGAAACATAGCCTGCATCGGTCACATCGTCAAAAAATGTTTCTAAAAGGGGGTGTTCGATATCATCTGTCGAATCATCGCTGATTAAGTTTCGTTCAGCAACGTAAGTGGTATGTTCTTCACCATCAGGCAACACGTGATACCAAGGCGATTCTTTAGGTGGCCTTGACTGGGCCACCTGTTCGTACCATTCTTCGTCCCCCGCAAATTCTGCATCTACATTAAAGATCACCCCTCGATATTCAAACATAAGATGTAGCACACGTTGGCCAATTGAGAAGCGCGCTAATTTCTCTCCTTTCATAAACCTACTTCCTGTTCCAAACGAATAGAAAATTTCTCAATCAAAAAAATACCGTAAATATAATCAACAGATTTGTAGTAAAAACGGTAGTGAATTCAGTTTCAACCAAAAAAGAAAAGGGTCTCTCCCATCGGGAGAAGACCCTTTTCCAAAAGCTCATTTCCTGAACTATGCGGCGTCGCTATTCATTACAGCTTTGAGTTCAAGAAACTCCTCAAAGCCAAATTCACCCCATTCTCGGCCGTTTCCAGATTGCTTATAACCGCCAAAAGGAGCGGTGAAATCTAATCCAGCACCGTTGACATGAACATTTCCAGCTCTGATCTGCGAAGCCACTTCTTGGACCCTTTTACTATCAGTGCCTGAAACATAGCCAGACAAGCCATACTCAGTATCATTGGCCATTTCAACTACTTGTTCATCCGAATCGTAAGGTAAAATGGAAAGAACGGGTCCAAAAATTTCCTCCTTTGCAATTGTCATATCATTTTTAACATCCGCAAATATTGTCGGCTTTACATAGTACCCTTTGTCAAGTCCCTCTGGTCGGCCAGTTCCTCCGCAAACTAATCTTGCACCTTCATCAATGCCCTTTTGAATAAGCGCCTGGATTTTATCAAACTGCACTTTACTCACGACAGGACCTATTTTTGAATCCTTCATTTGAGGATCTCCGACAGTTGTCTCTTCGGCTGCTTGTTTTGCGATCGCGATCGCTTCCTCCTGAAGAGATGCCGGAACAAACATTCTGCTAGGAGCATTACAAGATTGACCAGAATTAAGAAACATGCCATCCACATCTCGCTTAACAGCGGTCTTGAGATCAGCATCATCTAGGATAATATTAGGCGACTTACCTCCTAATTCTTGGGTCACTCTCTTAACAGTATCGGCAGCCGCTTTCGCAACCCGGATTCCAGCGCGGGTAGAACCCGTAAAGGACATCATATCTATTCCAGGATGACTAGACATTGCCTCACCCACCGTAGGCCCATCACCATTCACCAGGTTAAATACACCCTTTGGGACACCAGCGTCATGAAGAATTTCTGTAAATAAAATTGCATTGAGAGGGGCAATTTCGGTAGGTTTAAGAACCATGGTACATCCCGCAGCTATCGCCGGAAACACCTTGCAAGCTATCTGATTTATAGGCCAGTTCCAAGGTGTGATAAATCCGCAGACACCAACCGGCTCACGCTTCAAGTTAATACTTCCTCTATGTTCTTCAAATTGATAATTTTTAAGAACTTCGATACTCGTACCCAAATGAGCCGTCAGCATTGCGGCTTGCGCAGCTTTACAGAGCCACATAGGAGCACCCATTTCTTTTGAAATAGTCTCTACCATTTCGTTGTAACGAGCCTTGTATCCCTCTTGAATCGCTTCTAGAAGCGCTACTCGCTCTTCTCTGCTGGTTTGGGAGAAACTGCTAAAAGCGCGCCGCGCAGATGCAACCGCCTTATCCACATCGGAGGCGCCACCCATAGAAATCTGACCTATTACGGACTCATCCGCGGGATTAATGACATCCAGCTTACTTTCTTTGTCCGGGTCGACCCATTCACCATCAATATAAAACTTCAAATTATTTCCCACTGAACTCTCCTATCTGAATTTCGTCGAATTATACAAAAAATTACCTAGCACCCTACCCCTTCCCCCTGTTACAGAATGCGACTCACAAGAATAGACAAAAAAAAGCTCCATTGCTATAAGAATCAACCTAATGGGCATTTATAAGATAAATAGAGGCAATGGTAGGCCAACAAATTGCCAAAGAGCTTGAAATTCAGGCCAATCTCTATTGCGATATGTGTAATTGTCAGAAAGAATGTAGGCTCAACTTTCAAGTACAAACAAACCCATGAGAATCACTTTTTGAAATCCGAACAGATTTACACATTGTATGGGGTAGAAGGCTCATATTATGCGGCAAAAACTCGAAGTTATCTCAAGGCTAAACTTATACCTTTTAAGGAAGTATTGGCGGACAGAAGAGCTTTTGTTGAACAAATAATCCCTAGGATAGGCTACCCAGTAGTTCCTGTTTTGGTTACACCCACAGATGAAACGTTGCAAGATACCAGTGTGATATTTGATATCTTGGAAAAGCGGCACCCAACACCGCCTATGGTACCGTCCTCTCCCAAAGTAAAAATCGCAGCTTACCTTATAGAACTTTTGGCCGACGAATGGCTTAAGCTACCAGCCCTTCATTATCGCTGGCATTACGACCATGAGTTCGCGACCATCATGATGGGAGAAAATAATGACCCAGATGCGCCGATAGAAAAACAGCGGGAAATAGGTGAAAAAATTGCAGCCCGTTTTAGCAGATGGCCAGCTCACCTCGGCGCAACAGCATCAACAAAAGAAGCCGTAGAGATGCACTTTATAGAATTTCTAGATTATTTGGAAAACCATTTTTGCCAGCATGAATTTATTCTTGGCAACCGGATCACCATGGCAGATTGTGCGCTAATGGGTCCCATGTATGCTCATTTATACCGAGATCCCTACTCAGGCAAAATCTTACATTGGCGAGCTCCACGTGTGTGTAGATGGATAGAAAATATGAAGATCTGTGGAGACCAACATATAAGTGTTGAGCTCCCTGATAACGTTCCTAAAACTATGATCAAGGCGCTGTTGCACCTGAATAAGGATTTTATCCCCACTTTAATTGATGCAATTGAACTGATTCAGATCTGGCTTAAGAAGAACATTCACTCCGCAGTTCCGCGTTATATAGGAAGCCACACTTTCACTATGGGGAGAAAAAAACCTTACGAGGTCAAGGGAAGGCGATCCCTACACCCCTTCGAACAATGGAAAATACAGCGATTACAGAAGGTGATCGCGGAGGCAGAAACACAAGACTACGAACAAGCGGATTCTTTCCTAAAAGAGGTAGGAGCTTATCCAATTAAAACGCTGAAAATCAAAGAACGCTTATCTATTAACCACTTTCGCCTCTCCATGAGACACTGAACTAATCTATCCCTATTATTTTGTGGGTTTGCAGTGATAAACGCCATTTTGGATTAACAAGACAATATTGAACTGTCCTTTTAAGATTTTCTTCATAATTTAATGAATCCATCGGTTGCAAAAAAAAATTATCAAAATCAAGGTTGATCAATTCTTCCGGCAGGAGGTCAATCTGAGGGAATACGAGCTTTAATTCGTTGCCGGCAGTCACTCTGAGGTTCGTTCTGGGTTTTGGCGAAACCGTTATCCAGTCAATCTCTGGTGGGAGTTCTAGGGTTCCGTTAGTCTCGATTGCACACTCAAATCCTTTTGCCTTCAGATCGCAAAGCAAGCGAGAATCAATTTGTAATGCAGGCTCACCACCGGTAAACACCACGTAAGGAACGCCACCTCCATTGACCTTCTCTTGCCATACTCGCTCAATGGTTTCAGCTAGAACATCGGGGCCTCGAAACTTACCTCCTCCAAAACCATCCGTTCCCATAAAATCTGTATCGCAAAAATTACAATTTGCTGACGCTCTATCTTTTTCTAAGCCACTCCACAAATTACAACCAGAAAAGCGACAAAAAACCGCTCTCCTCCCCGAACGGGCGCCCTCTCCTTGCAAGGTAAGAAATAATTCTTTAACCGTATAAGTCATTTCGGTCCCTTTCTATAGTTTTCATAACCACGCATTCGCAATTCGCAGGCCGGACACTTTGAGCATCCATATCCCCAGTCATGCAAGCTATCTCTTTCTCCTAAATAGCATGTGTGAGTAAATCTCCTAAGCAATTCAATGTATTCCTTCCCACCCCAGTTTTCAGCGGCTTGCCATGTTTCTGCCTTCGAGAGACTCATTAATGGCGTATGAATTTTGAAGTTTTTCTCCATCCCCTTTCGTAGGGTACTCTCTAAGGACCTAATCGTATCTAAACGGCAGTCTGGATATCCCGAATAATCAGTCTCACACATACCACCTATTAGATCGAAGATGTCTTTCTTGTAGGCCACGGATGCAGCAGTAGCGATAAAAAAAATATTTCTGCCCGGAACAAAAGTATTGGGTAATCCCGAGTCGTTTAGTGCTATTTCAATATTCTCCGTCAGAGCGCTTTTTCCAATTTCTGATATGAAGTCTAAATTGATCACTAGATCATCTTTAATTTTATGACTAACTTTTGGATAAGCCGCCTTAAAGTTAGATAAGAAATCCTTTCGACAGTCGAGCTCTACTGCATGTCTTTGGCCATAAGAAAATCCGATGGTCTCTACAGCATCAAAATTGTTTACGGCCCAAATCAGACAGGTCGCTGAATCTTGGCCTCCAGAAAAAAGCAACATGGCGGTGCGGTTAACCATGCCGAGGCTTCCATTTCAAGCTTATTTTACGTCCTATGAATCTCGAATTTAAATGCAACTTATGCTCAATCTCTATTTCAGACAGACGTTGCAAAGCATCTTCCGGCATATCACTAGCTTTCCGGGTTTTAAGACACACATGGGCGAACATAAATTCAGCTCGCGCCGCCAGAAAATCCTTTTCTGCATGAAAAAGTTCCTGAAAAATATGCACTCTTCGTTTATCAAAAGTAATCAACCAAGTGCTAATCTTTAGTTCGTCCCCCTCTAAAAGTTCTTGTAAATAATCTAAGCTAGAACTCATAATAAAAATGGTTCCATTTCCTTTCTCTGTGTAGTCCCAACCTAGTCCAAGCTCATCAAACATCGTACAACTACCGTCATCAAAAGCGGACAGATAATGTCCAACGTTCATGTGACCATTCGCATCTATCCATTCGTTCTTAACTACAGATTTACCCAGATATGGGATGGGCACATTTTTCATAAACTATCTCACTAATTAAATCCAGACTACAAACGCTCAGTTCTTCCTTGGAGGAATCCTACTAAGCCTAGAACGACCCAGATGATAACTATAATCCACTCTTCTGGCCAAATAAGAGCACTAGGGCTACCAGGTAAATACAGTACAGCGATGAAGAGGCTCGCAATTAGAGCAAGAACGCCACAACCCATCCCATATGGTAATTTATAGGGTCTTGGCGTATTTGGCCTCGTAAGACGAAGCTTGATAAAAGCTAGCACGACAAAAAAATAAGCGACTACAATTCCAAAACTGCCTGCATCTACCAGCCAAACTAAAACTGATCGACCGAACCAAGGTGCGAGACAAGATATGACACATAGGGTCCAAAGAACACGGTCTGGGGAAAATGAATTCCTGCTGGGAGATCCTCCGACGAACCATCTAGGCAATTGTCCATCTTTTGACATTTCAAAAACCAATCGACTAGCGCCGACAAGAAACCCATTCCAAGAGGTTAAGATTCCAGCGATGCCGCCTATTATTATTAAATATCTAATTCCCTCTCGCCCACCCCAGCCTAATGCAGCAGCATGTGCCGTAGGAAATTCCTCTAGCCTAGCAGAGTCCCCTAAAACCAATCCCACACAAAAGACGGCCGTAGCATAAAAAAGCATGGCCGCCGTCACCGAAACCATTATTAACCGTCCTATCAATCTAGGATGAAGATCAATCTCATTGGCCGTCTGCGCGATGACATCAAACCCTACAAACATCATAGGCAACATGATTAAAACAGAAAAAACACCTAAATTAAGAGAGTCCCTTATGTTTGGAAGCGCATAGCTCGCCTCTGACTGCGCCGCCCCTGAAAGCAAAAAGAAAAACGCAGTAAAAATAAGAGCAGATGCGAATATTTGAAGACGAGCGGAGAGACTGATCCCATTAACATTGATTTTTGTGATGCACAACGCTGTTCCGATACCGATCACGACCTGTCCAAAATAAACATCTAAACCGTCAAAGGTCCAGAGGTAACCAACATTAAGAAT
>MDTG01129949.1_pt1 | contig 13899 bp, 14 predicted proteins | sample 811421 | NCBI WGS metagenome assembly MDTG01 (sample SAMN05326645, study PRJNA326480) | marine metagenome | isolation source: seawater | place: Pacific Ocean: South East | collected 2011 | reverse complement strand
AGGCCGTACACTGTAGTTTTATTTGATGAAATTGAAAAAGCTCATCCAGATGTATTTAATCTACTTTTACAATTATTAGAAGAAGGTAGACTCACTGACTCAAAAGGTAGGACTGTAGATTTTAAAAATACCTTAATAATTATGACTTCAAATATTGGATCCAAAGTTATTGAAAAAGGTGGTGGCGGTTTGGGATTTGAATTTTCAGGTGAGTCTGTTGAAAATAGTCAATACAATCGCATCAAGTCTTTAGTAAACGAAGAACTTAAACAGTATTTCCGTCCTGAATTTTTAAATAGACTCGATGAGATAATTGTGTTTAGACAACTATCAAGAGATGAGGTGAAAGAGATAGCAGAAATAATGTTGAAAGAAGTATTTTCTAGAATCAAAGAGAAGGGGATTACATTATCTGTTTCAGAAGCTTTCAAAGAAAGGCTTGTAGAAGAAGGTTATAACCCATCTTATGGCGCTAGACCATTAAGGAGAGCAGTAATGAGATTATTAGAAGATAGTCTTGCAGAGGAGGTTCTTTCAGGAAGGATAAAAGAAGGCGATAACGCTCAAGTCGATATTGACGAAAACAAAAAAGTGGTAGTAAGAACAACTGAAAATAGTAATAAACAGCAACTTGCTGGTGCGAGTCTCTAAATTTAAGCCACTCTTAATTGATTTATGAACAACAGTAGTTGTTATAGAATTTCTCCTGAAAAAGTTTTTAAAGGACCAAATGCTTGGAATGAAAGTCTGAGTGAAATTAAAAACATTTGTAAAAACCCCTTAATTTTGGGCAGAAGTTCTTCAACTAGAAGTCTAAGAAAAAAGATTGAAAATGACTTAATAAAGATAGGTTTAAAGCCAAAAACTTTTGAGATTAAATATGATTGTTGCGAATTTGACTTAGAGAACGCTTTAAGCGAAGCAACTAACAACAACTCTGATGCCATAATTTCGACAGGTGGAGGAAAGGTAATAGATGCAGGTAAGTTAATAGCAGATAGGTTGAACATTCCAAGTATTACTGTCCCACTTAGCGCTGCTACCTGTGCTGGCTGGACAGCTTTATCAAATATTTATACTAAAGATGGTTCTTTCATTAAAGATATCAATCTAAAAACTTGTCCTAAGCTCCTTGTTTTTGATCATAACTTTATAAAGAAAGCTCCAGCTAAAACATTAGCTAGTGGTATGGCAGATGCTCTAGCTAAATGGTATGAAGCCTCATTAACCTCAAAAAACAGTTCTGACGGATTCGTTCAACAAGCTGTTCAAATGGCTAGGGTTCTTAGAGATCAAATTTTTATTGATGGATATCAGGCTTTTAATAACTCTGGGAGTGAGGAATGGGTTCGAGTCGCTGAAGGATGCGGACTTACGGCTGGACTTATAGGATCAATTGGAGGACCTCTTTGCAGAACAGCTGTTGCACATCCTATTCACAATGGACTGACACAACTTAAATTTCATGAACATAATCTTCATGGAGAAATAGTTGGTCTTGGAATAATTATACAGTTGTCAATTGAAGAGAAATATTCAGATAATAAGCTTGCAAAACAAGCTAAATCTCAACTTATAAATTTTCTTAAAAAGCTTTCTCTTCCTGTAACCATTACCGAATTAAATTTAATAAATCACGATATAGAAAATTTAAAAATTGCATGCGAATTCACTTCTTTAAATAGTTCAGAAATCAATCAGCTAGGTTTTAATATTAGTTCTGAATCACTACTTGAAGCTATTGTAGAAACTATACCATTAGGCTTAATATATAATTGACTACTTACAACTCAACATACTTTTTAAATTGACTAACATATACTCCTCTAAAATCTACTTAGATAAGATAAGTAACGAGCTATTAGATCCTTTAGGTAGATGCATCGCCAAAAAAGTTAATTGGATTTATCTTCCAAACATCTCAAAAAATGATAAAGATTTATATCCTGTTGCCATAATTGGTGAAGGATCTCCAGTACTTGCAATTCACGGGTTTGACAGTTCATTTCTTGAATATAGAAGACTAGTTCCACTCTTAGAAAAAAAAAATAAATTAATAATACCTGACTTATTTGGCTTCGGATTTTGTCCTCGCCCAGAGAATATTGAATACAACTTAGAAATGCAGATAAAACATCTGAATGATATTATCGATACTTGCGTAAAGAAAGATTCTTTAGGAGTAATTGCAGCTTCTATGGGTGGAACAGTTGCATTAGAACTAGCTAGAAAACATGCTAAAAAAATCAATAAACTACTATTACTTTCTCCTGCAGGAGTTTGTACAAAACCTCAAAAGATACCACGGCCTTTAGATACTATTGGAACGTCATTTCTAAAACAGAAATATGTAAGAAGAGCTTTATGCAGGCAATCATTTTCTAACCCAAACAAAAGTGTTGCAGCACCGGAATTAGAAATAGCATCAATTCATCTTGATGTTCCAGGATGGCAGATGTCATTGGCTTCTTTTGCTCGTAATGGTGGTGCCTCAAATTATGGTAAACCACTACCACCGCAACCAATAAATATAATCTGGGGAGCTCAAGACAGAATAATAAATAGAAAAGAACGAATAAAAACAATGAACTATATGAATAAAACTTTAAAAGAGGAAAAAAATTGTGGTCATTTACCTCATTTAGATATACCTGAAAAAGTTGCAGAGAAATGGAAGGAGTTTGAAAAAAGTTAGTAAGAAAAATAATATGAATTTAATTTTTAGATTATGTAAAAATTTTATAAAAATACTAATCATAAGTAATTGCAAATCTATAAAGAACCTCAAGCTATCAATTGACGAAGATAAAAGTAATTTAAAGAATGGTAAACTCTTTAATATCAATGCAGAATGCAACGATTTAATATATAAAAACTTATGTATTAATTATATAAATATTTTTTGTAATTCTATTGATTTTGAACTACAATTAAACAAACGAAAATTCAATATAAGAAAAGATTTTTATATAAGTTGCATTACAAAATTTAATGAAGAATTTCTACTAAGAAATCTTCAAAATAAAGAATTCGAAGAAATAAAGATATCTATGTGTTCAAGACTAATTAGAAGAAATAATTTAAAAAGTATATTATTCAAAAATAACAATATACTTTTAATAGGATATGATAAAGAAATCGAATGCGATTTAGAAATATCAAATAACAATATAATTTTCAAGTCTAAAGAGTCAAAAGTATTTAATTTACCAATTGATCAAAATATAAAAATGGAGAAGATATTTATTAAAGATAAATATCTTTATGTATATTTTAATTCTATAGTAAAGTCTATTTAATATTAAATAGGATTTATTAAAATAAAGATATAGTAAAAAACAGCTGGGGTAAATAAATAACTATCTATTCTGTCAAGAATACCACCATGTCCAGGCAATGCATTTCCTGAGTCCTTTAAACCTGCGTCCCTTTTTAACATTGATTCTGTAAGGTCTCCTACCAATGCAAATAATGAAATAATTACTCCTAACAAAAGTTTAATCAAGAAATTCATTTCTATATTAAATAAACTTATTGCTATAAATCCCACAATAATAGAACATATTAAACCAGAAATAGCGCCTTCAATTGTTTTCCCTGGGGATATTGGAGATAAAGATCTTTTTCCTATTTTCTTTCCAAAGAAATAAGAGCCAATATCAAAAGCAACAATCATAAAGCATGCTGAAAGTGTTATTGATAAACCTATATTTAAAAACTCACTATTATTTAAATATGATAAATCCTGAGTTCTTAAATACTCTATATTTCTAAGTTTTAGCCAATGGCTCGGTAAAAAACCTAAATAAAATAAACCAAAAATTGATGCTGCAACGTCAGATATTGATCCAGTTATGGGTTGCAATAAAAGCCATCCACAAATAGCCGCACCGGAGAGGGGTAAAACAGCTGCCGTAAAATAATCAGAAATAATTCCATCCATTCCAAGTTGAGTTGTGATTAACAAAATTTGACAGGCAAGTAGTGTTGTCTTAGTTGCAGGCCTAATACCTTTAAACTCTGCCATTTTAAAGAATTCAAGCAAAGCCAAATGAACAATTACACCTAGAGAAATTGAGAACCACCATCCTCCCATATAAATAATTAAGAATCCCAAAACACCTAAAACGATTCCACTTATGAGTCTTTTATTAGAGTAATTTTTTAACATTTATTTGATTTGATTGATGTAAATTTCAAAAATTACTTTAAAAAATTAAATAGATATCACTATATTAGGTCACTACCCTTAATTCGTCTGGGATATCTTTTGGCCAATATTTTTTTTGCCTAATTAACCATTGAATATGTTCATTACTGATCGACTCACCAGGAATTAGTAAAGGAATTCCTGGGGGATAAGGACAAATGAAGTCTTTTGAAGTTTCTCCTTGACAATCTTCAATTCTTTTAAATTTGAATTCTGAATTATTTGCATCTCTACATGAAATTCCTTTAGATATTAATGGGAAATCAGGTAGTTGATGATCGTATTTAAAACAATTATTTTTTTGTTTTGGTAAAAATTCATGCCAATTCTTCCTTAATGATGATACGAATTGATTATTTTTTGAAAACCCAAGACAAAATGTTAGTGACGATGGTTCTGGTAATTCTGCAAAAATTCCTTTTGAAATTAAGAACTCATCAAATTCAATGCCATTTATACCAGATTTTGCTGTATGTAAAACAATTTTTAAAGGGTCTTGTGTTTTACAGACTGGTATATTTAACTCTAAAAGTTTATTGTATATACCTTTTGCCTTATCCAATTTCTTCTTAAGATTAGACTTCCATTTAGAACTCTTAATCTCAAGTAAGGTTGACTCACATGAAGCAAGAAGTAGGGAACTTGGACTAGATGTTTGAAGCAACTCAATACTTTTAGAAATAATACAAGGATTTACTCGACTACCTTTATGCCAGAGGACAGCAGTTTGTCCTAATCCTGTAGCTGATTTATGCAAAGAATTTACTACAATATCAGCCTCAGAATCCAATGCTGAAGAAGGTAATTGATCTAAATTCGCAGCAAAGTATGTTCCATGTGCTTCATCGACTATTACAGGTAGATTATATTGATGAACAATATCAACTAATTTAATTATGTCTGAATTAAAGCCTTGATACGTCGGATTTACTATTAAAATTCCTGATATTTTATTTTCTTCCAAAGCAGCTTTTTTTAAAATATTAGATAACCAGTTTTTATCAGGAGGTATAAAATGACCTGTCTCGTTAGATATGGGAAGATCATAAATAAACGGATTAATATCTCCCAAAATGCAGGCATTTATTGCACTTTTATGAACATTTCGAGGAACTAAAAGTCCTTCTCCAGGCTTAGCTATCGACAATATCGCAGATTGAATTAGTCCAGTGGCACCATTAACCCCGTACCAACAGGAATCAGCATTAAAAGAAAGTGCTGAAAGATCTTGGCTATTAGAGACAATTCCACCTTTCATCAAGGGGCCTCCAAACGCTGGTAATTCAGGTAAATCCCATTTACCAGGATCATGATGAAGAATCTTAATTAATTCTTTTGGTAATGATTGACCTCTGTTATGCGCAGGTAAAAAGAATGAATTGCCTTTAAATTTCCTCAAATAAGAAGATATACTCATAATTTTATATTAGACTTTAAGATAAATATTAATGGCTCTTAGAAGAACATCAAGCACTTATGTATAGCAGTAAAGTCATATAATAAATACATGGATTACGATTTTAAGCGAGATCTAAAATGGTTAATTGTTAAACCTTGGATATGGATTCCAAGGTTTAGCTACATAATATATTCACTTGTGATTTTAGCTTTGAGCTTACTTACACAAGCATCAAGTAAAAACTCACTTGTCCAAAAGAAATTAGCAAGGAAAATTTTTACGACTTTGATTGATTTGGGTCCATGTTTCATCAAAGTTGGACAAGCCTTATCGACCAGACCTGATCTATTAAGAAGAGATTGGCTTGAAGAACTAACAAACTTGCAAGATAACCTCCCACCTTTTGAACATGTACAAGCACTTTCAATAATCAATGATGAGCTCGGAAATTATCCAAATAAACTTTTTAAATATTTCCCTTCCGAACCAGTAGCATCTGCCAGTCTTGGACAAGTTTACAGAGCAAAAACATTTGATGGTAGATATGTTGCTGTTAAAGTTCAAAGGCCTGATTTGGAATTTATAATAAGACGTGATTTAGTCATAGTAAAAATTCTTTGCGTTTTTAGTGGTCCCTTACTTCCTTTAAATCTTGGGGTTGGTCTTGGAGAAATTATCGATGAATTTGGGAAAAGCCTTTTTGAAGAAATTGATTATTTTAAAGAAGCAAAAAATGCAATAAAATTTTCAAATTTATTCGCAAACAACCCAACTGTTACTGTTCCTAATGTTGATGAATCATTATCCTCTCAAAAAGTATTAACAACGACTTGGATAAATGGCATTAAATTAAGTGACAAAGAAAAGCTAATTTCAAATAATATAAACCCCTCCTCAATAATTAGAACTGGTGTTATCAGTGGGATAAGGCAACTTTTAGAATTTGGATATTTCCATGCTGACCCTCATCCTGGGAACATGTTTGCTCTGAGAGGGAATACAGGAGAGATGGGACATCTCGCTTATGTAGATTTTGGGATGATGGATTCCATATCAGATTTCGACAGGATTACACTTACTAAAGCTATTGTTAATTTAATAAATGGCGATTTCGATTTAGTAGCTAAAAATTTTCAAGATTTAGGTTTTTTAAATAAGACACAAGATCTAACTCCTATTGTGCCAGTTCTGGAAGAAGTTCTTGGTGGAGCAATAAAAAAAGATGTATTTTCTTTCAATTTCAAAGAAATTACAAATAAATTTTCTGAGTTGATGTTTGATTATCCTTTTAGGGTCCCTGCAAGATTTGCATTAATAATCAGAGCAGTAATTAGTCAAGAAGGTTTAGCAATTAAATTAGACTCTAAGTTTCAAATTGTTAGCCTTGCTTACCCCTATGTCGCAAAAAGATTGCTAACATCAGATGAGACTGATATGTTAGAAATTCTTCTACAAGTAATTTTTGATAAATCTGGTAGTTTAAGAGTTAGTAGATTAGAAAATTTGTTTGAGGTTTTAGCACAAGATATAAATGAGGCAGGAGAAGATTTATTACCAGTAGCCAAGGCAAGCTTAAATCTTCTAATTGGGACTAAGGGTTCAAAAATAAGGAGAAATCTTTTAATGAGCTTAATTAAAAATGAAAAAATTAATATATCTGAAATTAAAGAGTTAATTAATTTAATAAAGAGGACATTTGGTCCTTCAAAAATTGCAGGAAATTTAATAAAAAAAATGAATCCCCTATACTCATAGTCGTATATTATATGTATTAATAATTTAATTATTTTTGAAACAAAGATTGCAAAAATTAATTTCAGCATCAGGTGTAGCCTCTCGGAGAAAAGCTGAATTATTAATAAATGAAGGTTTGGTTAAAGTCAATCAAACGATAGCATCACTTGGAGATAAAGCTGATCCTCAAAAAGATGACATATTTATAAAAGGGGTAAAATTAAATATAAACTTTACATCAACAGTTATTCTTTTAAATAAGCCCAAAGGAGTCATTTGTAGTTGCAAAGATACTCATGGTAGAAAAACAATTTTAGACTTACTTCCTTACAAAACTGCAAAAGGTTTGCACCCTATAGGTAGGCTTGATCAAGATAGTAGAGGTGCAATATTACTTACAAACAATGGTTCTCTTACCTTTAAATTAACTCATCCCAAATACAACCATAAAAAAGAATATCTTGTTTGGATTAAAGGAACACTAGAAAATGAAACTTTGAATAAGTGGAGAAAAGGTCTTACAATAGAAGGCTGTAGAACGAAACCTGCATCAATAAATAAATTAAAAGTAGAAGAGAATATGACATTACTGAATATTTTCCTAACTGAAGGTAAAAAACGTCAAATAAGAATATCAGCAAAACTCCTAGGTTATTCTGTTATAGATCTTCAAAGAGTATCAATAGGGAAAATAAAATTAAATCAACTTAAAGAAGGAGAATGGAGATTTCTTAATAAATCTGAATGGGTAGGGTTCCTAAATGATTAAAAATTTTATCAAAAAGAGTATCTTTAATTCTAAAAAAGAAGTTACACTAATCAAAAACAAAAATCAAAACAGTGATTTAAATAAAGCTTTTGAATTAATTAAAATACAAAGAAATAGTCTACAAATCACTAGAGAGGAATTAGCAAGTATTACGAAAATATCAGTAAATGTAATTGATGCAATCGAGAATGGGAGGGTTGACTTATTTCCAGAAAGCACTTTTTTAAAAAAGATGCTTTTAACTCTAGAAAAAGAGTTAAACCTCCCAATAAATAGCCTAAAAATAATTTTAGAAAATTCAATTAAGCCCAAGGCAATTTCGAGAAAGAGAGTGTATACACCAAGCTCAATAAGTATTTTTAAAACATGGCAAGGTAATATTATTTATTTATTCGCATTATTTATATGTCTGTTTATTCTAAATTCAAATTATAAAAGTTTATTAGAAAAGAAAGTTATAACAATAGATCCTTTGAATTGGAATGCAGATGATAAATAAAATTTAAATAATATTTTTCTATAACTACCTATCCCAAAAAGAAGATCTTTCTCCGTAAGCCTTAATTGAATCTTTAAAGTTTTTATCATATTTTTTTAATCGCCACTTCCAGTTGTTAGTAATAGTTCCTGGCTTATTTAATCTAGATCGATCATCTAAACCCATAAGATCTTGCAATGGAGATATAAAAAGTTTTGCGTTAGAGGAAAGGCCCATTTCAATAAAATTCCAACTAGGAGATTCAAAATAATTTTCATTAAACCTCTTTGAAATAAGTGATTTAGTTTCTTCATTAAGATTATTCCACCACGATAAAGTCGTTGAATTATCATGAGTACCAGTATAAACAACCCAATTATTACCTTCAATATTCTCTGGCAAATATGGATTATTATTATTTCCATCAAAAGCAAATTGAAGTATCTTCATACCTGGCAAGAAAAAATGATCTCTCAATCGTTCGACATTTTGTGTAATAACACCTAAATCTTCTGCAATTATAGGAAGGTTACCTTTATTGTCTTTTTTGAATAAATTGAGCATTTTTAATCCTGGAGATGATGACCAATATCCATTTTTTGCTGTAAGATCACTCCCCGAAACAGCCCAAAAAGAATCTAATGCCCGAAAATGATCTACACGTAATAAGTCGACCAAATTAAAATGTCTCTTAACTCTTTCTCTCCACCACTTAAATTTAGTGATTTTATGCTTTCCCCATCGATAAACAGGTGTCCCCCATAATTGACCAGTTTCAGAAAAATAATCAGGAGGTACTCCACTTTGAGTAAAGACCCTGCCTGTTTCATTTATTGAAAATAACGATTTGTTTGACCAAACATCAACACTATCTCTTGAAACATAGAAGGGCATATCTCCATAAAGTTTTACTCCTAATTTATTTGCGAGATTTTTGAGACATGTCCATTGTCTATCTAAATGCCATTGAACAAGAAAGTGTTCAAGTAAATAATTATTTTGCTCAGATAAATTAACAGATTCAATCAAATTGGTATAACGTTTTTCCCATTTCCACCAAGGCTTGAATTCATTCTTCTCCCTAAGAAACATAAATTTAGCGTGACTTATTAGCCAACTTTGTCTTAATTTCCAATTATCAAATTCTTCTTTACTCTCATTATTTTGAAAATTCCAGTGACTTACTAGTAATTTAGCGACTCTCTTACTCCTAAAGTTTGCCAAGTCAAAATCAATAAAATCATTATTGATTTCTTTTGAGCCAGGTAAAATATCATTTGCATTTTTTGGTAAAAAACCATCTCTCACTAAATCATCAACGTCAAGGAACCAAGGATTAAGAGAAAAACTTGATGGAGAGCTATAAGGTGAACCTATTCCATCAGTTAAACTTAATGGTAAAAATTGCCAAACTCCAATTCCATTTTGAGAGAGAAACCTCAACCACTCTCTTGCTGGTTTACCGAATGTTCCACATACAGGACTATCTGGAAAGGATGTAGGGTGAAGTAATACTCCACTTGATCTTGCTAGGTAAAATTTATCTTCTTCCATTTAAAAACCAAGTTAAACTAAAATTAGTATCAATTTCTTAATTACGCTGATATTTATGTTGACAAAAAAAAATTTTGATAATAAAAATTTATTTTTAAATCATGCGGGAAAATCAATCCATGTATTTGGCGTAATTATTATTGGGTTTTGGCTTTCAAATATTTTTATTGATAATATTTTTTTATTTGAACATAAAGAATCTCATTTTAAAAATGAAATATCGCAGTAAAAGAAGTAATTGACGACTTAAGTATCTAAAGAAGAAATTTAATTTTTTTCTTTAAATAGAAAACAATACTTTGTATTTTATCCATTTCATCTAAATATCCAATTTGATTTGAATCCTCAATATTTTCTGTTAAGTGACCACACCAAGGTAAACCATCTAAAACTCTATTTTGCTGATCCCAATTACCACAATATTGAATTATTCCCAACAAAGGTAGTGAAAATTCTTTAGCCAAGGAAACATATGCCGCTGATACTCCTGGGATTGAGCCATCTGGCAAAGCTTTGCAAACAAAAAGGGTATTTTTTTTCCAGACACCAAGGGCTTCAATCCAAGTCCCCTCAACTCCATGTAAACGAGCAGGATCACCATTTAATTGGAAAATTCCATTATCACTTTTAATTTTTTTTAACGTATCTACTGGTGAATCATTGCATGAGAATTCTTTATGTTGAACTCCCCAGAAGCTCGACAGTGATTGGGATATTGCTGTCATGGATTTGTCAGATATATGACCAGTGCTCAAAATAAATGTCATTTTTCAAATCTCAATCCGAAAACAAGGATATGAATTAATAGGATTTGTTGCAAGAGAGTCTTAGGATGAAGTATAAGTTTTTGTGTTTGCGGCGTGACATTGACTAGTTTTTTCAGCGCTGTGAATTCAGATCAAAACAAAACACCTCACGACACAAGAAGACTTCGTTTAATAAGCGGAACATCTAATCCTGCACTGGCAAAAGAGATAGCTTCCTATCTTGGCATAAATGATGTTCCTCTAGTTTCTAAAAGATTTGCTGATGGTGAACTTTATGTCCAAATTCAACAATCAATAAGAGGCTGTGATGTCTTCCTGATTCAACCTACATGCGCTCCAGTTAACGATAGTTTAATGGAATTAATGATTATGGTTGATGCTTGCAAAAGAGCTTCTGCGAGGCAAATAACGGCCGTAATTCCTTATTTTGGTTATGCAAGAGCAGATAGAAAAACTGCAGGAAGAGAGTCAATTACAGCAAAATTGACTGCTAATCTTCTTGTTAAATCAGGTGTAGATAGAGTATTAGCAATGGATTTACACTCCGCTCAAATCCAAGGTTATTTTGATATTCCATGTGATCATATTTATGGCTCGCCTGTTCTAGTTGATTACCTATCTGCGCAAAATCTAGGAGAAATTGTTGTTGTTTCTCCTGATGTAGGAGGTGTTGCTAGAGCCAGAGCATTTGCCAAACAAATGAAAGATTCACCTCTTGCAATAATAGATAAGCGTCGCTCAGGACACAATGTCGCTGAGAGCCTTACTGTAATTGGCGATGTATCAAATAAAACTGCAATTCTTATAGATGACATGATTGATACAGGAGGAACAATATATGCTGGTGCAGAGCTTTTAAGAAAAGAAGGCGCAAACAGAGTAATAGCTTGCGCCTCTCACCCAGTATTTTCTCCACCTGCTTACGAGAGGCTTTCTGAAATTGGTCTTTTTGAACAAGTAATAGTCACAAATAGTATTCCAATACAAGAAAAAGATTATTTTTCTCAATTAAAAATACTTTCCGTTGCGAATATGTTAGGAGAAGCAATCTGGCGAATACATGAAGAGAGTTCTGTAAGCTCAATGTTTAGATAATCATTTTTTACTTTTACTCTTTTTTAGAAAGTCTTGGAATTTTTTCTTCGTATCTTCTGGGATTTCATTTGGACATACTCTCATTGCACCCTCAACAATTTGAACTTCAGCACTCATATAAAGTTGTTTAGGGGTAAGTTTTTGATCTGGAATTTCTTGAACAAGCCCACCGTGCTTTTGAGAAATGATATCTGCAAATGTAGCTGACGAGACTCCTAAAGCTTTTGGAAATTCAATATCAGCTAATCTTGCTCTGCAAAGATAGTTAACACCTATTTGACGGTAAAGAAAAGTATCTGTTTTTGATGCTCCAATTATATTTTTTTCAATATTGTCTTTTTTCTTGGAAGATTTGTCTCTTGAATAAGAAGGCTCTTGAAAAAAGCCTGTAAGAAAAAGTGGCAAAACTATTGCAAATTTCAACAAATTTCTTTTAGTTACTAAGAAGAAAATGCTTTCTAGTAGTTCAGAGTGCTTAATATTCAAAGATTAAACTGCGATTTAATAAGGAGATTAATACTGACACGTCCCCGGCTATGTAGTAAATGATCCGTACACACTTATTAGCCGATCAAGAAAATGTTACTTGATCTCTTAAGGTGGGTCAAAAGACAGATCTTTGCTTTGCCTAAAAGCAGATTAAAACGAAAAAAAGAATTAAAGCTTCTTCTGGTTGTATCTCGCAATCAGCTTTCTCGGGGAGATTTCAAGAATCTTGTGGATTTTATTGAAAGTGAAGATTGTGGTTTTGAAGTCTCACTCCAGTTAATTGAGCCAAGCGAGAATCCAGAAATCCTAGAATTGCATAGGATTATAGCAATACCTGCACTTATTAAAATATCTCCCTATCCCAAACAAATTTTTGCAGGAACCTCTATTTTTGAGCAGCTTAAAAGCTGGCTACCAAGATGGGAACAAGAAGGATTGGTAGCTGCCTCAGACTTGAGCTTCAGAGAAATTGAGAAAAGTAGCTTAGCCAGAACACAAAAAGAACTCCAATTAGAAGATGAAGTTTTATTTTTAAGGCAAGAAAACGAAACTCTTACTGATCGCATTCAATCTCAAGAAAGATTGTTAAGAATGGTTGCTCACGAATTAAGAACTCCCCTTACAGCTGCTGTTCTTGCAGCTCAAAGTCAAAAATTAGGACAAATTAGTATTTCAAAATTTCAAGAAGTATTAAATAGAAGACTTGAAGAAATTGAGCTTTTATCAAAAGATCTTCTTGAAGTAGGAAGCACAAGATGGGAGGCTCTTTTTAATCCACAAAAAATTGAATTAGCAAGCGTATCAGCAGAGGTAATCCTTGAACTTGAAAAACTTTGGCTAACAAGAGGCATAGGAATTAATACTGATATTCCTTCTGATCTACCAAGCGTTTTTGCTGATCAAAGAAGGATTGGCCAAGTACTTTTAAACTTAATTGAAAACGCTTTAAAATACTCAGAGGACGAAGGTAAAATTACAATAACAATGCTTCACAGAACAGATCAGTGGGTTGAAATAAGCATTTGTGATGACGGACCTGGAATACCTTTAGAGGAGCAAAAAAGAATCTTTCTTGATCAAGTCAGACTTCCTGAAACTTCTGAGAGAACATCAGGTTTTGGAATTGGTTTATCTGTATGTAGAAGAATTGTTGAAGTTCATGGAGGGAGGATATGGGTTGTTTCTGAAAAAGGCAAGGGAGCATGTTTTTTCTTTACCCTCCCAGTTTGGCAAGGTCCAGAGAAGATTGAAGGAACCTTGACGAGTGGTGAGGTTTGACCTTAGCTTTCATTTGTGATCATTGTCACAACAAATCTTGGCCCCATCGTCTAGAGGCCTAGGACACCTCCCTTTCACGGAGGCGACAGGGGTTCGAATCCCCTTGGGGCTATATTTAAAAAATTT
>MDTG01113481.1_pt1 | contig 13899 bp, 12 predicted proteins | sample 811421 | NCBI WGS metagenome assembly MDTG01 (sample SAMN05326645, study PRJNA326480) | marine metagenome | isolation source: seawater | place: Pacific Ocean: South East | collected 2011 | reverse complement strand
GATCAGGACATCGAATCGGAGGCGTTGCGTCTTTTCAGACGCCCAGAGCGTCGTCTCGAACCCACTGCCATGGACTTTTTCCGCGTCACGATACGGCTCGAGAGGATCTGGATCGGTGTCTGCGTTGGTCATCGTGTCACAGCCTATCCGGAAGCCGCGGGAACGACTCGAACCGAACGTGAAATATGACCTTTATGCAGTGCTGGCGGGGCATGTCCAACCTCTCGGTAGGGTCGACGGGAGGATCTGACATGAACCGTCGCACTGGAGAGGACAATCGCAGGCAGGGCATCAAGGCCGAACGGATTGCGGAAAGACACTTGAGATCGATCGGCTACCGACTGGTGCGCCGCAATCTGATCGTGGGCGGCTCTGAAATAGACCTGTTGATGCGAGAACCGCGCACGAGAGAGATGATCGTGATCGAGGTGAAATCAAGCAGACTTGGAGCACATCAGGCGCTCGGCGCCCTGAATTCGAAGAAACGAATCCGGATCGCGCGGGCCGTCCGCGCCCTTCAACGACTTGGCATCGGTGTCGAACACGGCATGCGAGTGGAGGCTGTGCTCATCGACCTGAGCGGAGTGAAACCTGAGATCAGACATCTCAGATGATCACCAAGAGGAGGTCATTCAACCCTGCCAGTACCGACGAAGCGCAAGCTGCATCAGCTTGATCTCCATCTTTCGAATATCGTCGTTGACCCATCGCCGGCGGAGTGAATTGAGGTAGTTCGATTCCTCGAGATCGTACGCGAACGATTCAAGACGATTTCTGATGAGCAGTTGGACGTCCGAATCGAAGATCGATCGCGATCGTGGTGTTTCAAAGGCGAGGATCGAATACCACGCGGTGGAGGCTCGACCCTCGATCGCAGCGGTGGGCTCGTCGATGCGCACGTCCGCGAGCGCGTCACGCACGCTCTGAGCGAGATCCTCGATGTCCTCGATGCCACCTTCCTCGAGCGTGAAGGTGCGCCAGAGACCGTCCTCCTTGACACCAAGTTCACGAGCGACGGTGGTGAATCCATCTCCTTGAGCGAATGCGTGCCTGGCGGACTCGATCTGCATGCCATCACGTGAATTGAGAAGCAGGATGCGCCCGATGAGAACCTTGCGTGGAGGTTGATACGTCGAAATCTCCGCACGATAGGCCTGTTCGACGTCTCTCCACGAGACGATGGCGCGCGGCTCCACCTTCTGGCGCAGGAGCTGGCCGGCGAGCCCGAGCTTTCTTTGCTGCTCGATGTACTCCTCCATGTTCATGCCGGTCTCGTCCAGAAGACTCTGTTCGGCACCAAACGAAGTGCCACCTCGTTGTGCTGTGACCTCCTCCTTCAGATTCGAAAGCCATCCGAAGATTCCTTCCTGCATCTGAGGTGTCATGTCGGATTCGGCCTCGGCGATCACGAGTTCACTGTTCACGAACTGACTGAAACGCTGACGGACGATCTCGAGGATGGCACTGCGGGTCTGATCGGGTGTCCCCTGCTGCCCGATGTTGAGCAATCGATCCTCGATGGGAATGAAGAACTCGGCGGCGAAGACAGGCCGACCGTTGATCTGCCCGACAAGGCCGTCGATGGGCCAGCGGCGACCGACTCGAACGCGTTCATCGAACTCGATGTCACCCATGGGGGCGACTTCAGGTCCGATACCCGGGGCGGAGGCGATGATTTCCCGAGTGGTCTCGCTGACGACCGTATCGCCGACTTCAGCGGACTTCGTTTCCGTCACGGTGACCGGCATCGCAGTGACTTCGGCTGGAACCTCGAGGACCCGCGCACCATCCACGTTCGAACGCGTTGTGAAGTCCGCCAGAGCGACTTTTCGGGAGTCGTCCGGGATGGATTCCGAGCCAGCGAAACACCCGCACAGGAGTGCCGTGACCGTGATCGGGATGAGGGTTGCGAAGTGGGTGAATTTCATCGGGTTCTCGAGCGTAATCTTGAGACGTGAAGTCCTCTTGGTTGACTATACTGTCACATCCACAGCCCTTGTGCCACACCGGGCATGCAAGCCCAGATTGGAGCTCGAATGAGCGATCAGGATTCCACCCCCCGCATTCAGGTAGACAGTGACTGGAAGGCAGAAGCCCAGGCCGAGAAGGAACGACTGACCCAGAAGGAAGCGGAACTCGAGGAAGCCAAGGGGCAGGACGGCGCAGGGGCTCCCGGTGAACTCCCCGCGGCCGATTTCAAGGGCCTGATCGGCCTTCTCGCATCCCAGGCGATCATGGGACTCGGTGCCTACACCGACCCCAAGACAGGTGGCGTGGTGATCGACCTCGTCGGTGCGAAGTTCGCAATCGACCTGCTCGACACCATCGACGAGAAGACCAAGGGCAATCTCGACGAGACCGAGGAGAAGGAATTGACTCAGATTCTCACGGAACTGAGGACTCGTTTCGTCCAAGTTGCCGATGTTGTTGCACAGCAGCAGGCTCAGGCAGCAATGAATCCGGAAGGCGCCATCGACCCACTCGCGGCCGGCGGAGCACCCGGGATCATCGAAACGCCCTGAGTCACGTTCGACGACCCTCTCACCCCCCGACCAGAAGACACGTTCAGGAAACCACCCCACATGAACAGGCTCACCACCTTCTACGGGACCTCAATAGGCAAGAAACTTGTCGTGGCGATCACCGGGCTCATGATGTATGGATTCATCATCGGACACATGCTGGGCAACCTCAAGGCATTCGGAGGAGCGACCGCGCTCGATCAGTATGCCGAGATGCTCCGTGAGATCGGTGCCGAGTTCCTCGGCAACACCACGTTCCTATGGTTCGCGCGGGTCACATTGATCGTCGCGGTCGTCCTGCACGTCGCCACGATCATCCAACTTGTGAAACGAAATCGTTCCGGACAGCCGACTCGTCAGATCAGACGCCGGAACGCCTCCACCCTGGCCGCAAAGTGGATGGCCGTGAGCGGAACGTTGATCCTGGTGTTCATCGTGGTCCACCTCGCACAATTCACGTTCGGCTGGATCGACATCCACGAGACCGGAACCGAGGGCTTCGAATACGGAGCGGTATACAGCAACATCTGGGGGGCCTTCAACGTGTGGTGGGTGGCTCTCTTCTATGTGGCCATGATGGCGATGGTTTGCATGCACGTGTACCACGGCGCATGGAGCATGTGCCAGACCCTCGGCCTCGACGCCCCGGACAGAAACCAGTTGATTCGAATGGGATCCGCCACTCTGGCGATCGTCCTCTTCGTGGGATTTTCAGCGGTGCCGATCGCGATGCTGACCAACTCGGTGCCCTCTCCCCAGGAGAGTTTGGAAAAGGACTCCGCCATGATCGATGACACGGAACACCAGGAACTCAAGCTTTCAGGAGGTCTTGGATGATCACTCTCGACGCAAAGATCCCCGGCGGACCCATTGAGGACAAGTGGCACAACCATCTCGAGAATGCCAAGCTCGTGGGCCCCAGAAACCGACCGTCATACGACGTGATCGTCGTGGGCACCGGACTTGCGGGCGCCAGCGCCGCGTCCTCGCTCGCAGCCCAGGGCTACAACGTCCACGTCTTCATCTTCCATGACACCCCTCGACGCGCGCATTCCATTGCAGCCCAGGGTGGCATCAACGCTTGCAAGAACTACCGCGAAGACGGGGACAGCACCTATCGACTCTTCTACGACACCCAGAAGGGTGGAGACTTCCGGTCTCGTGAAGCCAATGTCTACCGACTGGCACAGAACTCGACGGCAATCATCGACCAGTGCGTGGCACAGGGCGTGCCGTTCGCGCGTGAGTACGGTGGCATGCTGGCCAACAGATCATTCGGTGGCGTGCTCGTCGAACGTACCTTCTACTGCCGCGGCCAGACCGGTCAGCAACTGCTTCTGGGGGCCTACCAGGCGCTCGAGAAGGAGATCCATCAAGGCAAGGTCAAGCTCTACCCCAAGTCGGAGATGCTCGATCTGGTCAAGGTCGACGGACGGGCCCGAGGCATCGTCTACCGGAACATGGTCGATGGTTCCATACACTCAATCGCGGGCGAAGCGGTCGTCCTGGCAACGGGCGGATACGGTGCGGTCTATTACAATTCGACCAACGCCGTGAACTCGAACACCACCGCGATCTGGCGGGCCCATCGACGAGGCGCGGCGTTCGCGAACCCCTCGTTCGTGCAGATCCACCCCACCTGCATCCCGGTGAGCGGTGATCATCAGAGCAAGCTGACGCTGATGAGTGAATCACTCCGTAACGACGGTCGAGTCTGGGTTCCGCGCAAGAAGGGTGACAAGCGTTCACCCGGAGACATTCCGGACGCGGAACGCTACTACTACCTCGAGGAACGGTATCCGACCTTCGGAAATCTCGTACCGCGTGACGTCGCCTCCAGAGCGGCCAAGGTGGTCTGCGACGAAGGCCTCGGTGCGGGGAGCACCGGGTATTCCGTCTACCTGGACTTCCGAGACGCCATCGCCGAAAAGGGCCAGAACGTCATCTCCGAAAAGTACGGAAACCTCTTCGACATGTACGAAGAGATCACCGGCGAGTCCCCCTACCAGAACCCATTCAGGATCTACCCCGCAGTTCACTACTGCATGGGCGGACTCTGGGTCGACTACAACCTGCAGACGACCATTCCCGGGCTCTACGCGGTCGGCGAAGCGAACTTCTCCGATCACGGCGCCAACCGACTGGGTGCCTCCAGTCTCATGCAGTGCCTGGCGGACGGCTACTTCATCCTGCCACAGACGATCGGTGACGGCTTGCAGCCCCTCTACCGTGACAAGGTCAGCACCGACCATCCTGAATTCGCGAAGATCGAGGGCGAAGTCCGAGACCGCATCAAGCGAGTCATGTCGGTCAAGGGTGATTCGACCCCGCTCTCGATTCACAAGAGACTCGGCAAGGTGATCTGGGACAACTGCGGCATGAGCCGCAATGAGGTCGGACTCAAGGGCGCCCTGCGCGACGTCGAAGCCCTGCAGGAGGAGTTCACGACGAACGTGAACATCGCCGGTAAGTCGGAAGACATCAACCAGGCTCTCGAACGAGGTCTGCGACTCATGGACTTCCTTGAAATCGGCCATCTGATGTGCCGCGACGCTCTCGAACGTGATGAAAGTTGTGGATGCCACTTCCGTGAGGAACACCAGTCGGAAGACGGTGAAGTCCTGAGAAACGACGAGGGCTTCGGTCACGTCTCGGTCTGGGAATGGGAAGGCCAGGAAGGCGAAGGCAAGGAAGAGACCCGACATCAGGAGAAACTGGACTACGAGGTCCTGCAACCCGCAACTCGGAGCTACAAGTGAGCAACCAGGACGCGAACCCAACCCCACGCCACAACGCAACCATCTCGCTCAACCTCAGGGTCTGGCGACAGGAACGCGGAAGTGATCGCGGAGAATTCGTCGGCTACGAAGTGAACGACATCCCGGTGGATGCGTCGTTTCTCGAGATGCTCGATATCCTCAACGAGCAACTGAACAACAGAGGCGAGGATTCCATCGCCTTTGAAAGTGACTGCCGCGAAGGCATCTGCGGAACCTGCAGCCTCGTGATCGACGGCCTGCCCCACGGCCCCGGCCAGTGCACGACCTGCCAGCTCATGATTCGTGACTTCAAGGACGGTGCGACCATCACGGTCGAACCATTCTCCACGGGCGTCTTCAACGTGGTCAAGGACCTCACCGTGGACCGATCCGGTCTGGACCGGGTCATTCAGTCCGGTGGATACGTGACGGTCCACTCCGGACCGAAACCCGAACCGAACTCGATTCCGGTGGAGCACGCCGTGGTTGAGGATGCACTGGATGCCTCGGCGTGCATCGGTTGCGGCGCCTGCGTCGCCGCCTGCCCCAACGGATCAGCTTCGCTGTTCACTTCGGCGAAGATCGGCCACCTCGCATTGCTTCCACAGGGTCAACCTGAACGGAACACCCGTGTCGTGAACATGGTCGAAAAGATGGACGAAGAAGGATTCGGGAGTTGCCGAAACTATGCCGAATGCCAGGCGTCCTGCCCCAAGGGCATCTCGATCAAGTACATCGGCAGGATGAACGGCGACTACATCAAGGCGACGATCTCAGGTGGTGACCGCCGCGGTGAGATGCAGGCCAACTGAAGCCCCGATCAGGCCGGCCCATCAGTTGACGAAGAGCTTCTGGAGCACCTGCTCCACGCCGGGAACGTAAAGGCATGCGAGTATGCCCAACGCGAAGAGCACCGAACCAAGCTGAATGATCCGGTCGCTCAGAATCGCGACCAACGGACTGTCGCTTCGACCCTCGCTGGCATTGCGATAGAACCGATGCATCACGATCAACACCAGAGGCGTCAACAGTGCGAATCCCATCGATCGCGCACCGAAGATCTGTTGTGCATGGGTGCTCAGCGCATAGGTCACGTACATCATGATGCTGAGCACGAAACTCATGCCCAGGAGAAGATTCAGCTCGAGCGGATTGTCGTACCCGGCACGTGACTTCCAATCGGAATCCCCCGCCTTCGCGGCCGAGGACAGATCGCAGAATCGCTTGATGAATCCCAGATAGAGACACAGAAAGAAGACGCAGAGCAGCAACCAGATGGAAAGCTTGATGTCGATCGCATACGCCCCCGCGATCGAACGAAGGACGAATCCGAGAGCCACCGCGACGACGTCGACCAGCATCACACGCTTCAGTCCGAGGTTGTAACAAAGCTGGAGCAAGGCGTAGAGACCGAATATGCCGGCGAGAGTGACGCTCACCAGAGAGGCCAGTCCGAACGCGCACACCCCGAGCACGGTTCCGAAGACCATCGCGGAAGCGGGCGAGATCGCACCCGAAGCGACGGGTCTCAACCGCTTGATCGGATGAAGTCGATCCTTCTCCGCATCGACGGCGTCGTTGAAGCTGTAGACGGCGGAGGCCAGGAGACAGAATCCGAGAAGTGCACAGAATCCCGGCCACCAGATGCTGGAGAACGTGCCCTCTGAGGCCCCCTCACCGCCCAGCCAGAACACGATGGGCAGAAGAACGAAGGCGTTCTTCACCCAGTCGAATGGTCGCATGAGTCGGATGTAGTTCACGGTGGCCCCTGATGTGATTCGAATGCACTGTACCGAGTCGCGTGCCGTCGGGCACGATCCGTCAGACGAGACGGCTTAACAACGAGTCTGCAAGGAGTCTCCCTGCATGGGTGAGCTTGAGTCTGCCGTCATGTCTCTGAAGAAGTCCATCACGGAGTCCTTCGCTGAGGGCAAGACGGCGCTCACCATCTGGATCGAAGAGATCGAGCAGACGTTCGATTTCCCCCACTTCGATTCCATCCACCAATCGCAGTTCAAGCATGAGCCGCTCACCGGTTCGAGTGACGTCATCGAGATGTTCGACATCGACCACGGGAACCGATGAGGTCGATGCCAACCAATCACTCAGTCGAGGCGTGACCTTGAATCGTGTTCAGTCCAGATGACCGGAAGCACTGGGACCGATCGCCAACCAGTTCTCACTTCTCCAGTAGACGAGATTGTGCCGGCAGGCACGCCCCGGGCGGGCCCAGTTGCTGATCTCATACTGCTCGAAACCCGAATCACGAAGCCGGGCGACGGTGTGCTCGTACATCGCGGCTTCCAGTTCGTCGTCGAGACGTTCGATCTGTCCCATCTCCAGCTTTCGAGTCAGAGGCGTGTTGGGTTCGTATTGCAATCCGTAACAGGAGAGGTGTTCGGGATCGAGCGCGAGCGCCTGGTCCAGGTCATCACTCCATTCGGAATAGACCGAACCCGGGATCCCCATGATGAGATCCAGATTGATGGATCGAATCCCCGCCTTTCGAACGTGGTCGACGGCACGCGAGACGTTGCGAGGCTCGTGATGTCGTTCCAGCATCTTGAGAGACGAGGGTTGAAAGCTCTGACAGCCGACACTCACCCGGTTCACTCCACCTTCCACCAGGACATCGGCGATGACGTCATCGACGGTCTCGGGATTCGCCTCGACGGTCCACTCACAGTCGGAAGTCAGCGGCAGGTGACGCACGACGGAATCAAGCAGCCGTGAAAGGAGCTTGGGACGCAGCAGAGTCGGCGTGCCACCCCCGATGAAGACCGCGGAAAGCGGTGCCTCGCAGCGGGCCCCGAGCATCCTGAGATCCTGATCCATCCGTTCGACGAACACTTCCTGACGATCCTGGGTGTCGACGATCGAATAGAAATCGCAATAGTGACACTTGTGGAAGCAGAAAGGGACATGCAGATAGGCTGCCCGGACGCTGAGGGATCCGGTGCCGATGATGTCATCGAGTGAAAGAGAAGCGGGCTCTTTTCCACCATGAGCGTTGTTGAGTTGTTCGAGTTCGATGCTCATCACGACGTTTCCATTCGAAGTGAAGGCACTGTAGGGCGTGGACGCGATCCGGGGAAACCCGAGTCAGGCTGCCGCTTCCCCGGAAAGGCGTGCCTGGGCGCTCTGGGCCGTTTCTCGGACCTGTGAGGCACTGACGGGAACCTTGATATTGGAGCCACAGCCTCGGCAGCGGACCACTTCACCACGTGCCATCGCAGGCACTGCGAGCAGTCTCTGGCAGGCCAGATTGGGACAGATGATCCTGATCGAGTCGGTGTCGAGTGGTGTCATGAAGAACTCCTTCGCCGTGGGGGTTGAGCGGAAATCAAGCGCCTGAGCGGTCGATCCACGACTTTGGCATCGGCCGTTTGAACGAGCGTCTTGAGCGCGGACATGGAGGTTTGGTTGGGTTTCGACTCATGATCGGGATGGGCCGATATAATCCGATCTGAAGAGGCCTGCGAATCATTCGGGGCCGGTCCAAACGACCCGACAGGAGTCCGCCCAGATGGCGACAGCTGAAAACCGTTCTGAGACACTGCCACGAAACACCGCGGTCGTCGGACTTCAGTGGGGTGACGAAGGCAAGGGCAAGATCGTCGATCTTCTGACCGCCAGACATGACGTGGTGGTCCGGTACAACGGAGGTGCCAACGCCGGACACACCGTGGTCGTCGGCGATTCCAAATATGCACTGCATCTGATTCCCTCGGGAATCCTGTATCCCGACATCGAGTGCGTCATCGGAAACGGCGTGGTCGTCGATCCGATGAAACTGATCGAGGAGATCGACTCGATTCAAAGTCGGGGGATCGATGCGCAATCTCGCATCCACATCTCCGATCGAAGCCACCTCGTGCTCGAGCATCACAAGATGCTTGATGGCGCACTGGAGGAATTGCTTTCAAAGAATGCGGGTGACACTTCCATCGGGACCACTCGCAGAGGAATCGGCCCGGCCTATGCGGACAAGGTCCTTCGATCTCCCGCGATCAGAACGGGTGACCTCCTGCTCGGCGAGGACGTGCTGCTGGAGAAGATCCGGTTTTCCGCCGACATCCATGCCCGACAACTGGACGCCTTCGGATTTTCCGAGCGCCCGGATCCCGCACGAATCTTCGAGGAATGTCTGCGCTCGAGAGACAGACTCGGCGAGAACATCACCGACACCACCTACCTGCTCAATGATGCGGTCAAGGCGGAGAAACGCATACTCTTCGAGGGTGCGAATGCCTGCCTGCTCGATGTCGATCACGGAACCTACCCGTTCGTCACGAGTTCGAACTGCTCCACCCTGGGCATCCCCACCGGAACCGGACTCCCCCCGAAGGCGGTCGAGCACGTGGTGGGAATCATGAAGGCCTATTCGACCCGCGTCGGCGCGGGCCCTTTCCCGACGGAACTCTCCGATGCCGTCGGCGACAAGATCCGAAAGAGTGGAAACGAATACGGCACCACGACGGGACGCCCCCGCCGATGCGGCTGGCTCGACCTCGTGGCCGTCAAGTACACGTCGATGCTCTGCGGTGTCGATGAAATCGCCTGCATGCTCCTGGACGTCCTCTGGGATTTCGATGAAGTGAGGATCTGCACCGCCTACCGTCTCGCCGATGGCACGATCACCGATCGTTTCATTCCGGATGCCGGTCGACTTGAAGGAGTCGAGCCGGTCTATGAAACGCTGCCCGGATGGACGGGCCCGCTCGACGTCGAGGGCGCTCGGGAGGATCTTCCCGAAAACGCACGAAACTACCTGTCATTCATCGAATCTTTCCTCGAGGTCCCCATCAGACTGGTGAGTGTCGGACCGGAACGAACTCAGACGCTCGTCGCTTCGATCTGACACATGACACCTGATGACCTTTCGCGCCTGGAGACGCCCGACATGAGTGGAAACACGCCCAGCGAACCGCTCGCACCCCGCTCATCGTGGCCGAAGCATGTCGCCGTCATCATGGATGGAAACGGTCGCTGGGCCGAGGAACGTGGCGAGTCCCGAATCCTCGGCCATCGCCAGGGTGCCGAAAGCGTTCGACGCATCGTGGAACATGGTCGCCGCCTCGGACTCGAAGCCGTGACTCTGTATTCGTTCTCAAGTGAGAATTGGAAGCGCCCCAAACCGGAGGTCGACGCTCTCATGACGCTGTGCGCGGAACATCTCGTGCAGGAACGCCCGACTCTCTTGAAAAACGACGTCAGACTGAGGCGTATCGGTCGAGACGACAACATGCCCGAGCATGTCCTGGAAGAGATCGCACGAACCGAGGAAGCCACCGCCCATTGCACCGGGATGACGCTCGTTCTGGCGATCAACTACGGCTCGAGGGCGGAAATCACCGACGCGTGCAGAAGCCTGTGCCAGGACGTGAAGACTGGAACCCTCGAACCGGATTCGATCACCGAGGAGCATCTTGCCGGCCGCCTCTATACCGCAGGCCTCCCCGACCCGGATCTTCTGATCAGGACCGCGGGTGAACGGCGCATCTCGAACTACCTGCTCTGGCAGATTTCGTATGCGGAAATTCACATTTCGGACGTGAACTGGCCGGACTTCGATGAGGGGTGCCTCAATCGGGCGATCGACGACTACGCGAGCAGAACCCGTCGCTTCGGGGCTGTTCCCGAGAAGAGCTCTGAATCCTGAAAAAAACAGGCCTCAGAATGCTCGAAAAAAAGCTTTTCTGAGTGAATCATGCAGGCATCTCACGTGGTTATCGTATCTTATTGAGAGAACACGACTTGGTCCAGGGGCGCTAGAATGCACCTTCGGACGAAGAGAGGCCTCTCGAAGGGACTCGACGGGCGATTCAGACCACGAGGTCACACGTACAGTCTGCATCACGGGGGAACCCCCGGGGCGTGGTGTACGTAGAAATGCAGGACGCAGCAACAAGGAGCAGGTCTTGGTCAACACGAAAGAACGACGTCACCGAAATGGGTCCGCCCTGCCTCGACGGCTGTCATTGATGTCCCTGCTGGTTCTGATCTGTGCCGTGGCCCAGTCAAGCCTGCTGGTCACGCAAGTCCACGCACAGTGTGATTGCGTGAACACATTCGACTTCGATCCTGATCTCGAAATCCCCTGCCTTCCGGACACCGATTCGCCGGGGTTGGATGAGTTCCTTCTCATCGGCGGTGACATCGCCGGAAACAAGGCCCCCATCACCGGCTTTCCTCTGCCCGATGGCCTCATCAACGAACTCGACCTGATTCGCCTGATCGACCTCGCCTATCGGGGCGTCTACGAGACCTGTGCGGACGTCGATCGCAACGGCGTTCTGACGCTGACTCCGATCACGATCGGCGGAGTGGACTACCCGGGCGACCTTCGAGTCCTCAGCGCCGCGGTCTACCAGGATCTGATCTGTCAGCCTGACTGTGAGGCCATCAAGGAAGGCGATCCGGACTTCCCTTGCGACATTGCCCACAGTGGCAGAGGATGCAACGACCCCATCTGCTGTTCGCTGACCTGCGAACTGGAGCCCTTCTGCTGCGAGGTCCAGTGGGACGCCTTCTGCGCGGAAACCGCCAGCGAAATCGCCTGCGCCGACTATTCCGGTGACTGCCTGCTGGCCAACGGAACACCCAGCTGCCTGAATGATGACTGCGCTCAAGCCGTCTGCCTCTTCGATCCCCAGGGCGACAACTCGTTCCCCTTCGAAGACTGCTGCGAAATGGAATGGGACGTCACCTGTGTGGAGATCGCCGGCGAAGTCTGCCTTCAGATCTTCTGCGAACAGGAAGACAATCTCTTGGGTTGTCCCTATGACAATTGTGGCGATCCGCTCAGTGGCCGCTGCGACGTCCAGAACAACTCACCGGGCTGCCGCGACGGTGCCTGTTGTGCCCTGGTCTGTCTGGTGGACCCCTTCTGCTGCAACAACAGCTGGGACCAGGGCTGTGCACAAGCCGCCGCCGAATCCTGCCCGCTCTACGACCCCTGTGATACCGGCATCGAAGATCCCGATGACATCGATCTCTGCGGGTTTCCGAATACCGCCGATTGCTTCTCGGCGAACTCGGGTGCGGGCTGCGGAGACTTCGCCTGCTGCAGCACCGTCTGTGAAATCGATGCCTTCTGTTGCAGCGTGCGTTGGGACACCACCTGCTCCCTGTACGCCGACCAGTTCTGCACCATCTCTCCCGGATGCGGCAATCCCTTCTCTGCCACCTGTTTCCAGACCAGTGTTCCCGAGGGCGGTGGCCCTGCCACTCAATTCGGCTGCAACAACACCAATTGCTGCAACATCGTCTGCCAACTCCAGGAAGGCATCGACCTCGGATGCTGCTCGGACGAAGTCGACGCTGCAGGAAACCTGATCCAGGGCTGGACCCAGGCCTGTGCCGACCTCGCGGAGCTGTATTGCACCGGCTGCGGTGACATCACCGCGGGCAGTTGTTACAGCGAGAACAACACCTCGCCCAGCTGCAACAACACGGAATGCTGCGAAGCGGTCTGCATGATGTTCGACCCCTTCTGCTGCGATGAGATCTGGGATTCACTCTGCGTGGATTACGCAGTCAGAACATGCGGCCTGCCATCGGACATCTGTGGTGACGCAGATGGCAACACCAGAAACTGCCTCGTCCCGGGGATCACCCGTGGTTGTGCGGACTCGAGCTGCTGCGAGACCATCTGCCTCGAATTCGACACCTACTGTTGCGAAGTGAGCTGGGACGCGATCTGCGTCACCACTGCCTTGAACCTGACCGAGTGCAACCAGCCCGGCGTCACGCCCGACACCGGCAACTGCCTTGCCGGAAACGGAACCCCGGGGTGCAACGTGCCCGCGTGCGCTTCCGCGGTCTGCTCGATCGCCGGCTTCGAGTACTGCTGCACCAAGGGCTGGGATGATGACTGCGCGGAACTCGCGCTTGATATCTGCTTCGACCTCACCGTCTGCCCCGGTGAAGGTGCCTGCACCGTGCCGAACGGATCGCCCGGCTGTGAAGACCCCTACTGCTGCAACATCGTCTGCAACTTCGACCCGACATGCTGCGACCTCGAATGGACTCAGACGTGTGCCACGCTCGCGAGTGAATTCTGCGACGGAACGACCAACCCGGTCTGTCCCTGCAGCGGGGACTGCTTCTCCAACCACGAGAATCCCGGCTGCGAACTTGAATCGTGCTGCCAGGCGGTCTGTGTCCTTGACTCGGACCTCGATGGCAAACCCGACTACGCGGACTGCTGCGAGATCGAATGGGACAGCACGTGTGTCAACATCGCCAACGTCATCTGCAAGGCGGGTTCCGGCTGCGGTGACTTCAGTGCAGGCAGCTGCCTGAGACCGAAGGACACGCCGAATTGTTCCGACCCGGCCTGCTGTGCCGCCGTGTGTCAGATCGATCCGTTCTGCTGCAGCAACCGATGGGATGGCACCTGCGCTCTTCTCGCCGAAGAGCGTTGCCGCTCGGGATGCGGAGTCCCCACCGCCGGCAGCTGTTTCGTCGCCAAGGTCAGCCCCGGATGCAGTGAAGGCGAATGCTGTGCCGCGATCTGTGAAAAGGACCCCTTCTGCTGTCAGTCCTCCTGGGATTCGAATTGCAGCGCCATGGCACTGACCCAATGCGATGCGCCCGAATGCGGTGATTACAAG